>Ga0056128_1000373_pt1 | contig 38196 bp, 20 predicted proteins | sample WorMetLIZISLAND2_FD_71113 | JGI IMG/M metagenome (GOLD analysis project Ga0056128, IMG submission 71113) | Marine gutless worms symbiont microbial communities from Max Planck institute for Marine Microbiology, Germany - Olavius geniculatus... ... | reverse complement strand
CATGACCGCCTACCGATTTTTCAGCATTCAAAAATGTTCTGGCTTCAACGCCAATTTAATAACATCGTTGAAACAACACAGTTAACTAATGATCAAATGCCAGAATTTCATTGTCACTGTAAATGTTCGAAGTGTCCATCGCCAGCTCCAACACAAGCCTTCAGTCGCTTTGAGAAGTCTTTCACAGATTTGTCGATCGGTCCCTGTGGCAGGTTGAAGCGCTTGCTTGAGTTCAGCGATCGTCTTTGGCTTTGTTTTAAGCTTGCGGTAAGCTTCCAACATTGCATCCCACACATTGGGTTCATATCCGGCGAATTTGGAAGCCAGTGGTCTTTGGTGATGAAATCTGGACAATTGGTCCGCAGCCAGTTCTGTGCGCTGCGCGGCGTTGCGCGTTACGTGTGTGCTGACGCGCCGTCCTGCTGGAAGATGAATCCAGTGGGCAGCCGGCGATTGTTTTAAAGGAAGGATAATTTAAAGATAATTTATAAACAATATAAATTGCTGTTTGTCAAAACGTCACTGTGACGTCATCGGCAGTAACTTGTAACCAGTTTTTAAAAATTAAATAGCATTTTCAGCATGAACATTTTTGAATGCCGAAAAATCGGTAGGCGGTCATGTGAAAAAGTCTATAACTTCGTCATTTTTTAACAGAATTAAATTTTTGTTTGGCAGTTAGATGTAACAGGTTTTAGCAAATAAACGCGTAAAATTCCAAATTAAAATTCCAAGCGATCGTTGAGAAAACAGCGAAAAACTTTAGGGGGCTACTTTTTGGCCACACCCTGTAGATTGTAGAGCCCTGAGACAACTTCTGTACTTCTTTAATTGAGGAACACTTCTCGGCATACTTCGCAAGTTCAACAGACTGAAACTGAAGCTGGAGCTGAATGTCCAGATTATTTTTTTATCAACCCCGGCGGTAGAGATCTGTTGAGATGTTTGTTTTTTGGGTGACCAGGCACATGACATCGAAGCAAATATTGCATCGTTAACAAATCACAATGAGTGCGGAAAGGTAGCACGTCGTCATCGTCGTATCGCCACCAGGCTTACAATAGGCATTGCGCCGATACAGTAAAACAAGTCGTGGCGCAGTGCAAAATTCAAAATGGCCTTACATGTCAAAGTTGTTACAAACAGAATGCATTTTATGATGTTTTCGATAATTGTAGCGTTAGTACCATACCACGTAAGTTGAGGTATGGTTATTTCTTCCCAGCAGTCGAAAATTAAACAGGATCTTCCTGTTTCGTTTGAGACTGTTCTTGAAAACATTTAAAATGCGGGAGTCGACTCAATAATATTTTGATCCAGACCATTTCATCGCACGATGACTATCTCAGAAAAAAACGACGAATGTCCGGCTGACAAAGGTCATTGTCAAAAAGCATGTCACGTTTTGAGCAATTTTTGACCGCCCTATATTTTTATGTCGCACTTGTCATACATGTATGACAACCCCTCCTCCCTTTGGCAAAAGTACACTGTGTCTTAAAAACGTCACTTTTTGTGATATCTTCGTCATATTTTATCCGATTTTGCTAATTCTTGACACAAACATACTGGAGGAAATTTGAAACAAACACATATGCACGCAGCAATTCACGTGTTGTTTTATATGATTGTACTCTACCTTGTAAAAAACTGAAAATACCGACGTATCAGAACGCACACTGCAACCTGGGCCGCTTTTCTTTCTTCTTGTCACTGAACCGTAATCTAGTGCACACATGGGGCGGTAAAAAGTGACGTTTTTAACACCATGTATATCACAGCGTCATACCCTTATAGGTATATCATCTAAATAGCACGTCAAAATGAATAAACGATTATTGACTTTCGTTTGTAACGTCTAGCGCCGCTACAATAATAGTACAACTGAAATCTATAATACTAAAAATGCTTACCATTGTAGAGAAGCGTTGCTCCATTTTGTTCGCATGTAAGTCGTCCCCAGCGAATGTAGGTAACTCCTGCACTTGTGCCTGTATTTCAAAGAATGTCAGCGACACTCAGAAAAAACAATGAAGCTGATATAAATCAGCATATTGAATTAGCCGCTAGTTTAAATTCCCTATCATTTCAAAAATGTCATCACACAAGTAGGCTACGCCCAGAGGTTAATCTATTTTAGTTAACATAAATTAACAATGAGACAGAACAGAGAAATTAGTCACCAAGCTAGCGGGAAAAAGAGTTTCCCTTGATTGATAATGTATTTTGCTTTGTTTTTGCAATAAAATCAAATGCAAAACTTCGAAAAAAATAACCTGGATATCTATACGACAAAGATCATATAAACTAGGCCTATAGATGCGATTTCTAGTTACGATACCTAGCCTAAGCCTACATCAGTTTACAGACAGCATAGGCCGACATGTGATAAAGATATTTACGATTGGCTATCGACTCCAACTCAAGTTCCAACTTTTCATTTTTTGCCTCCAGTTTGGCCAGTTTTGTCTGGAGCGTGGCCAGCTGCTGAAAGTGGTCATTGTTGACCAACTGGTGATAACGGTCAACTTCGCCTATATCATTCTCATCAACAGTCGTTGGCTGACTACAAACCATTACGAATACAGTCGCAGAGCTGCAGAATACGAAAACGAAGAATAGAGAATTCCACTGATGCATGTTCCACGGTCAATAGTCCAGCTGTCACCAACACCAACACCTACCCGAAAAAAATTAGAGACAAAGGTTTGAATGCAGTTTCTGAGAGATATATATGTTGTCAACAAACTTCGTGAATAACACTCGATGAAACTCAGTATAACTCCAGATATGTCGCAATGAAGAAAATCACAGTTTTACTATATGCAATTGACAGTCTAAATACAATAACCAGCACGACAGTACTGCAACAGTTGATCCAAATCTTATTGATACTGACAGATAATGAGTAAAAATATATGCAGGCCCTACAGTGATGCAATTCAGTGAACAAAAAAAAGCCTGTCTATACAATATGACATGACGTCTAAAGATGCATGGCCTACACGCAAATAAAACAATGAATGACATGGGAAGTATAAGAACCAATGCTTAAAACAAAACAAGCCTTTAGTGTTAAACACAACGAAAATCATACCTTAAATAAGTTGAATTAGTGCAATGTACTTTAATTCTAGCACGGCGATGTTAATCGAAAAGTCAACAGCAATAGTGGCTGTGCCCGCCTGCGCCTAGCCAGTTGTTGGCGTGCGACTGTAACTATGCCAAAGACGTTCTGCAAGCTATTAAGATTTGGTTGTACACGAGGCGATGCGCCTCATGTATTCAGTACACAACCTTACTGCATGTCATGCGACGCCAACGTGCCTGTAGGCCTAATGTGTCGTCCGTGTCGACCTACCTGTCAAGAACTAAGCTATTGCATTGTCGATTGTGTCCCATTGCTATAGCATAGCACGAGACATAGTTCCATCTAGTTTACCGCCTTTGATACGTTCACTCGTGCACTCTGTTTACTTGCTGCAGTTTCAGGCAAACGGAGACAATAGCAAACCTGAGCGAAATAACGAACAGCATGATTCTGATGCTGACAAGCCAGAGCGACGATAAGTGGCCAGACGCATGACGTGCAAATGGCTTAGGAGTGAGACCAACTGTTGCCGACCATCAGCCTATTGACAAATGAGACGTCCTATAGTGCAAAATGAATGATATAGACAGTTCCAGGCACACACTCGGCGTAACTGTACTGTGTTTCGTAGGCTTAATTATAGGAACGCCTGGCTTTTAGCAGCACAAAATAAGTTGCAAATGTGTTATTTTAAACCATAATAATAATTGTCAAAAATAGCTGTTTAGGTAAGATAATGCATGCTTGAGATATCTCTTATGAACCGCCAATATTTTTTATCTTGCAATAACTGCGATAATAGGATGTGATCGCTGAAACTGTTTTTTTTCACTTTGTTGCAATACGTCTTAGCACGATGGACGTGACGGACGATATTTTTTAGGGGGGGACGAACGATACAAAGACAAGCATTTTAATAAGAGCAAAGCACACCATGGTTGCTGAGTAAACTAAAGAGGCTAATAAAAACAAGTAATTTAAGCAAAGCTCACGTGACGCAGAGCACCAGTGCTACCGCCCGGGGACTCAGTGTACAACGTGCAATAAAATAGCAATGCGTTTTAAAGGGTGAAGGTATTATTACGTTTTCATACAGAGAACTTTTTAGACCTAAGAGGTCGAAACTCAAGAGGGTCAAAATCTATGTTTTATGCGGCAAAAGTCATGCGCAGGTTGTTTTGGTCAATCTCTAGAAGGCGAATTTCAAAGCAATCTATTGACAAAATATGCGTCGTAGCCCGAAATTGCGAAAAAAAATCACGGAAATTACACGGCGAATGCTGAATATCAAGGTTATTCTAAATCACTGATGTAGGCACATGTACCTACAGAAAGCTGGTCAATAGTGCTTGTTACGATAAACAGCAAGTCTGTGTCTATACCTCCGACTGTTTGTACGCCAAATTAGTGACACTAGCAGAAATCCGCATTTTGAAGGGGTATCCAAATCTAAGGTCCGTTTGGAAGCTTCTTAAACCTCTAGAGCGGGTCAAAACTTAAACTGCTAAAATTTTTGTTTAGTGCTGAAATTTTCATACGCAGATTGTCTAACTATCTCCAGCCATTTCGGGGAATTCTCTCACGAAACGTGAGCCACAGATCAAAATCGAAAACAAATCAATAAAAAACCTTATTTTGGGGTTCAATGTCGTTGATATTAGTGTCAATCAAAAGGCTTATAAAACTTTCTATTAGTGATTAATAGCATCCTTGACCCTATCTCGCATTGTTTTCGAGATACGGCGACTTGGCTCAAAATCGTTAAATTTTCATACCTTTTTTTATGTAGCGCCTTTGATCTCAGTGATTTTTTAAAAAATTTTTGAAAAGCTTTACCGATTCTAAAACTAGAGTTTCTTGGCAATTCACAGTAAAGATTTCGTGATCCCAGCTTGCGTTGTTTTGATACAATACAGCAGTGTGACGCACGGACAGACGGCGATAGCTAAGACGCGCTTAGCATAATATTGTCTCGCGTAATGAAAGTATAAGTCCTTAACTATAGATTTTCATGCGCTCAAAACTTTTTCAAAAAAATAATCGACTTTCAATTTTTTATTAGCCGCACTTGAAAAACGTCAAAAAATACAATAAAGATCTGATTACACTCTATAGGCTACTCGTCGTAAAATTCTATTTAGCTGTAGAGTACTGAAAACTTTCTTGCAACTGATTAGTTTTAAAGCTCATTATATTTTACAAGGTAGTGTAGCAACGCATTTAATGGGACGTTTAATGATCACCTAAACCTAATTGCAAAGTCAGTGGAAAAAAATTTGAAAGCGGTCAACACTAAATGAAGTTTTATGACAGAACTCGGTGGTCGATTTTTTAACTCGAGTTTTGTAGAACTAAATACGCCGAAATCGGTCATTCAGAGGTCAGAGAATAACAAAATCAGTTAGTATAGGCTACATTTCAAAATAAATCAATTATTGCCAGTGCTACGAGTGTTTGCTGTCAGCAGCAAATAGCTGCATTTAACCTGGATGAGTATTTTGTGTTTAGTGACATTTATGTTTATGGGTCTTAGACAATGGCCACAATAGCAACAGCATAATATTCGCCAAAATGGTAGCAATAGGCTAGTTACACTGCACTTACACATATATAGAGTGATTTATAATCGCATCGAATCACGAAATAATTGAAACTTAGAGGCCGAAATAATATCTGTACAAAAGATACCAGCCTAACATTATTATCTACTGTCCTATAAACAATAAAACGTTGTTTGACGTAAATTTTCGTACATTTTATCGCCATTAAATCTTCACTCACAAATTATTGTTATGCGTTGCTGAAATAGTTGCGACAACGGTCACAATAAAACGCGGCTAAGGTCAAGAAGCATTGAAAAAATAGCGTATAATAGGCCACGTGCTTTTGACTAAGACCATTACCCAGTAGAACGAGCGTAACAAGCGAAGAAATATTTGCCAAATTTTTCCTTGATATCATTTTCACTTGATGGAATTGGGAGCCATATGCCATCCGCACCCCACTGAACTATACGTACAGTAGGCTAACTGCTTTTCACTATGGCTCTATGGCTTCTTCGGAACAAGCACCGAAGTAATTTTGTAAAAAGCGGTATTGCTCTTCGTATCTATTCGCCAGGTAGCATCAGCAAATTTTAATTGCATGTTTTCGCTGAGGATTCGACTGCCAAATCTTACATTACCGTGGGGGTCAAAAGGCAACACAATGTGCCATCCTACGCCACAGGTGTACTTGCCACAAATGACATCTAACGAATTAAGCGGAGTGTACAAATGCGACAGACAGACAGACGGACAGACAGACAAACAAGCAGACAAACCACTGTAGGACTATGGAGAAATGTGTAGGCTAAAAAGCATTAGTGGTCTACCGAGTACCGATTGTTTTTTCCAGGGCCAATCGTATGCTCTATCCCATTTGCTGATGTCTGCAGGTGCCCGTGAGCTAAATATAACGCTTCGGTATGACACGGCTCCGCTGTTCTATGGCCATAAAACAGAGAAAGCAAATTTGCACTGCCGGAAGTGCCAAGGTATGGTTAATAATAGGCAGTTGTTGTATGCCGACTGATAAATGCTGTAGTCTGCAGGGAAATCACCTGGACAAACGGGCATTTGGGTAGTGATGTGCAAAATACTTAGTTGTTCGTCAAGTTAACTCGACTAGAAAAAAAGTTCAGTACCCTACTATTTTTATTACTGGAGCTTTCGATGCAAAAAATTCGTGGCATAAAATTATCGTGATATTTAGTAATAGACAAATTTTATTGGTTAATCAAGATAATGAGTTTATCACAAGTAACTCCCCAGAGTACGTGAAGTCTAATGTTTTCTGATATCAACAACATTGTGAAAACACTCTATATTGCATTGCTAGTTGCACATGTTCTCAATGTCTTCAGTTATGCAAATTTAAAAAATTAACCGCATTTTGGCAGCAAAGATTAAAACGGTTTGGCTAGACTACTGTTCTACTCAGCGGTACAAGTAGGCATAACCGCACAGAGTTAAGGTATAGATACAGAGTTCGAGTGACGAATTGCGTGTTTGGCGCATCACTATTCGGCAGCAGCCGTCATTAATCATAAGCTACCTGGCTACTTCATCAGCAGAAGATGATATTCATTATTCAGCACGAGAAAGGTAAAATGACTATAGCTACAATAGCTTCGAATACGAAACCACATTTAGCTGTGAACAAGTAATCGCTTCGAGACCAAAATCGAGTCGTGAGTTTTTCACTTTTCGGACTTCGAAACAATTGTGGCGTGGCGTGTACTGTGCAAAATTTCCTCAGAATACGTCCAGAGCGTTCTGAGCAATCCGACGAAAAGATAAACAGACAGACGAAGACACAACTAACTATAGGCCTAGGCTTGAATTACCTACTCACGCGAAATACACCGAATATTTGCAATGTTTTGAGTTTTATTTTAAGCTACACAGGTTTAATCACAGTAAAAAACTTGAAAATGTTTAGGCCCTAATATTGACTTATCCAAATCTGGATCGTGGACTAACATACACATATTTTACACGTATTTACGTCTAAGCATTTTTTTCTGTTAATGTTTTATGCATTTGCTAGTTTTCATTTTTTAACATTAAAAATTTCTTTTTAGCATTTACTACGCCTGTGGTTCTATTCTACTTGGTCGAGATGCAGAGAAGACGTTTGAACGCTCTTCGAAACTCGTCGTTGAAGATCGTGTAAATGACTGGATTGAGAAAACTGTTAATGTAGCCAAGCCAGACGAAGAAAGAAAAGAGGATGGGATCAAAGCGGCAGAAGCTAGACAACTGGAATAAGTCATATCGGATGCACGTGGCGTTGATGATGTTAAGAGTGAAGAACGGTACCCAGCAGAACAGAAACACGCCTGCAACATACAGCAACCGCAACCACATCAACATCATTAATGGCGTCGTGACAGAGCGCGGGCAAAAAGCAATTCCTCCCCTCACATTTTAGCCTGTCGGAAAAGTGTCATAAATTTTAGAGCGCAGTAAAGCAACAACTTTTATCACCCATATATCTTCTCTATCGGAAATTTGCAGTGTGTGTCTACCAAAAAACACGTCACGCGCTTATTGCTACCACCGTACGGCGCTCTATTTATTGGTACCGACCAAAAAAACTGAAATTTGTTGCACCGTATGTACTTCTATCACTTAGAAAAAAATAAAAAAATTACGAAAAAAGTCTGTCTGGCAGATTCATTTGTTCCGTAGCGACCACAGAAAAATAATACCAACTAAGTAAAAATAGTTATTAATGTTCTCCCTCCGTCTGTCTGTCTGTCACTGTGACACAATGGGCCAAGAACTTCCACAAGCTATATATTAGCGTGCTATAGTATAATAGAAATCGACGTCTAGGCTCTCTATCATCGAGATTCAGAAACTGCTAGGGACGGCCGAGGGACGTGCAAGTTTGTATGGCTGCAGATTTGTTAGGTTACCATTGGAAGATTGTTGCGCTGGTCTTGTACAATCGGTCTTGCCGGGCGCTCGTTTTCAGCTAGCGAGAACAGCCTGTCAACACGGCCCTACAGTGGTATTGTGACGATCCGTGCACATCCTTTGAAGCTGTAGTAAAACGGTTCGTTCAGTGTTCCAATCTAATGCCGCTCTGCGCGAAATTGACAAGGCAGAAAATATATTGTATAGGTTCGGTTTTCGTCATATACTTTGCCTGTGAGTTAGTTCCACTTGTAGTCAACTGTTAGCCGAAATGATTAACCAATCGAACAGCACTTGTAGCATTCATTGTGTTGTCTTCCCTCGAACAGTGCACTAATCGTCCTAATACAGCCATCAAAGATACTGCACGAATCGTCCCATTATCCGTGCAGCCTACCCACCCGCAAACTGCTGTTCTCTACCCTAATGCGATTTTCTTTGCTCGCGAGTCGCCAACTCGTCGGCTGCGCGTCGCTAGAGCGTCGTGAGACCGCTCTGTGACCGTCTCTCTCTCCCTCTCTCTGCATGACGCATGTCGGATCCCAAAGGGTTACTGGCTGGAACCTGGGTCGCTTTTGTTGCGAAACGTTACGGTGGGACGTTAAAAAGTCTCCGTGCTGAATTCCAGTCGCCGTCCGTCATTCAAAAAAAACCTTCACAAGCTAAATTACCACTGAGCTGCTTATGAATACTGACGCAGTTTTTTTGTTTGCTTTCAAAGTTTTACTTTTTTAAAATGCTGTTTGCATCCAGTCTGTTATGCTGTATGATTTTTACTTTAATTTTCCTTGGTATTTATTCAGTGCATCACTTTCTTGTTCATGAGCTTTTGTGTAATATTTTACTGAAACGTCATAAAATAAAAAAAAATAATAACAAGTTATTTTTTGTCCCTACTTTTATCCAGACTACAACTGAAAGCATAATTTTTTTTGCTCGAGGTTTGGGGTTGCTAACGGTTACATACTTTGAAAATGTGCTATCATTGTTAGATCAACAATTACCACGAGCGAAAAAATACACCATAATAAAAAAATGCATTAAAACTAAATATTTAAATATTGCCTAACATAACTATTACAACTATCAGAATTGTAAATAAATGCACAGCAAAATCGGAAGTATTTTCAGTGAAATGGCCGTTGCTGCAGCAGTACGTTTTTTAAAAATTTTTATAGGCTTCTGGCCTACGAAGTACACTGTAATAGGGTGTTTACACGATTCAGCAAACGTCCAGCATCAGCACGTGTATTTTGAATTCATTTGCTGGAAGTTTGCTGGACATTTGCTGGATCGTGTAAACACTCCATAACTCGAAGCAACGTCTCGACGCCAGTAATAAAATAGTAGGCTACAGATGCGGCTGAAACATTCCGACTGACGCCTATGGACGTTAAACATTGTAGTTATTTACTGCGAAAACTGTTGAAAGTTTTATTAAACTGAAAGTGTGTTTGCTTCCATCTCACACCTTCAGGGCCGTATACAGTCTGTTTTACTCGCAGGAAACGCTACTACTTTTATGGGTTTCTAGGCGAGCTTTTTGAGTTTCCTTCGAGGCGCCCTCAGGCCTCTTAAATCTCATCAGCTAGCTCACAGCACTGCACTTTAATAATTAATATCCAAAACAGCTTCCTCGCTGAGGTAGTCGCAAGCCTTTTTGCGAACTGTCAGAATGTTGATCTAATAGGTTGCATGTGCTCCATAATGTATAGTCTAGCTACAGCCTTCGTAAAGCAAAGAAGAAAGAGTCCTATCCGAAACATCAGGCCCATAATGCCGTGGCTACACGCACCGATTTCCTCGTCTGAGGTGTTTTCCGATGTCACCGAGCCTTTCGAGATTTAAAAACCTCGGCCAACAAAATCGGACAGAATGCGCATGCTCATTCCGTCCGAAAAGCCCGGACTATACCTCGGATGAGGAAATCGGTGCGTGTAGCCATGACATAAGGTGGTGCTAATTTCCGTATCCTTAGCGCTTAGCGAAACACCAGTTTACACTGCCAGACCACGGATACGGACGGGGCTAGTGCATCGCGCGGTGTGCCTGTTACGTATTCCGAGCTACTCGGCTCCGCAATAAATACCACAACGTAACGCAATCGTCGCGCTAGAGTTGTCCAGTACAACAGATAGCTGACCGCGACGATCTTTAGTCGAAGCACGCACCCCGCAGACCGACCGGTGTAATCTGATTGTGCTCGGTTCGACGTTGCATTGCATCGCATTCTATATCCCGTTAATTACCGACAAATGCATTCGTTTCCGTCGCATCCGTGCCCCGAGTGATTTCGTTACCCTGTCGCTCATGCTGCTTAATTGGTTCGCCCCGGTCGTTTGTCGTGCTGTCGGTCTAAAAATCTGTGCATCCTCGTTCAGCGCTTTTTCTTCATCAGTCACTTGCGCACTTGCTGCCGGACCGCGGCTGTGCAACAACCCGCCGATGGAAATCCGACAGCGAAATATTACTTTTGAACATTCTTATAGCAACGATTGAAGGCGTTTCTGTGCTTTTAAAACTGCGGCGCATTGTGAATATTTTTTGCTTCAATTACTCACTAATTCACTCACTGCGTGGCTGAGGCCGTGGCTGCATGCAAAAGAGAACATTTGCAAAAATGTTATTAAAATGCTTATAAGCGTTTTATACTGCGTGACGTCGAAAATGTTTTTAGTCGACGTAACCCTAGAATAAAGATTTTACGTTTACGCTACGGTTGAGCTGGTGCAATGCAATAAGAAAGTACGTAGATCTACTTAGCGGACGGCCGTATATACGCCAGCACTTGACCGTTATCTTTGCTCGTATTTTTTTCTCTAGATACATAAAACATTTTCAGCTCTAAATTGCTTAGTGGCAAGCGTAAAACATTTTTCGCTTTTCCAGTTGTCGCCCCTCTATCAAACACTAAAAAACATAAGTGCAACTTTTTTTCCTTTAAAAAGTTTTTACTAAAAAACTGTTTACATTTAGTCTGTTACGTTGCAGTATTTACAGTTTGTTAAGCAAAAAATTATTTTTACCGTCTTGTTTGTAAAATTTTACGTGAGCTTAACTGCATCTACGATTTTTTTCTATTTTTACCCATTTCATGTTAATCCATCTGTTGGCAGTTGGCTGCAACACAGAATAAAGATGTTTTTATAAGAATGTTTTCACTCATTCATTTATTTGAATCAAATCTAATCGGTAATGTTTAATTTAAAGCACAAAATAAATGTTTAATGTTTTTTTTCTCGCGACAAACTTAACTCAACTCAACTGATCTCAACTGCTCAGTTGAGTTGAGTTGAGTTGGCAGAGTGTTCATGGCGAGTCGGTCGCTATGAGCAAGCGAAATACTCAACTCAACTTAACGCAACTTAACTCAAGTGGAAAAACTCAATTTCTGTCAGCTTTCGAAGTTCCGAGAAGTTCAAACTTAGTTGAGTTGAGTTGAGTTTGTCGCTATGAACAAGGCTTAAGCCATACCGAGCACGATGGCCAGAGTCTTGGTGGCCCTGCGTTCGTGCCGGTGCGCGCTGGAAACGGCACGGGCTGTGAACGGTCGACCGTGATCTCGCGACCCAACTCCACTCGCTCGATCCTTCGCCCCTCGACCGCGACTCGGTAGATGAAACGAAAACGAAAATTTAGTCGTAGTCGTCGTTGTAGTTGTTGTTGTCTGTCCGCTCAACGCCGCTGCATGAGGACCGATGTCGACGCGTGATGATAAGTTATTCTGACAACATAAACAATGCGCAATAATGACAATAAAACTTCCTTTACACGACAACGGTGTGGTCTGAAAAAAAATCGGTGGCGTTATTTCAGTAAATTACTGGGAAGTCTCCGCAATGTTTAAGGGTCTTAGTCTACGTAACGTTTTGTTCTTGCAGCAGTAACCCTGTTTCAAAAGTACGATTTAGTGGAAAAAAATTAAAATCATAAATCTTTGAAGATCCATGGATCCCAACCCCCTCTTAAATGGTTAAGTGACACCCCTGAAAAAAACACCAACGTTTGGTCATAACGATTGTGACGCTATATATGAGTGTAGGCATATCTTGATTTATTGATTGAAATGCTGATCGTTTTTCGGAACTTTTTCGCTTCGCAACCACATTTAAACTAAATTTGCACATAGATGGCGACAGAAAGGGGAAAGAAGGCAGAAAAGGCAGCTGCCCTTCGTGCCCTTGTTTTTGAACCCCCATTTGCCCCTTCCGGAAAAAAATTTTATGGTGATGAAGTGCCCTCTTAGCACGTTATCATGCCAAGATGTGACTTATTAAACGTCATTTTTGCAAGACAACACAGATATTTGTGAGTTTTTTTGCGTTTTCAAATACTTAAAAGCAGACAAATTTGCGGCTTTCATTGCACGTCCAAAAGTTAAAAGTGTTTCAGCTTTCAGGGGGGCAATGCCCCTTAACCCTTTGACCAGGGCCTCTGCCCCTGGACCCCGCTAATCTTTCTGATGCACCCAACAACTAAATAAGAAATCGACATTTGGCCCACACAAAAAATTATTGCCCCGTGCCCTGGCCCTTGCCCCACGTTGTCCCCCAGCTTCAGATTCCAAGCGCCGACCATAAATTTGCAATCAGCGAATTAGGCGTATCAAAGATTTTACCAAATTATAATAGTTTCTACACTAGCTTGTAAAACACTGATATGAGCCGCTGAATACAATACTTACTTACTTACTTATTACAGTGTGTCGATCTAAAACGTGTACAAAGCGACTGAAATGAACTGAAATATTTCACCTTAGTTCAGTTTAATTCAGTCATGTTTTACACGCACTGACAGTGCACCTGTAGTGACTCGAGGCGTCGGCTGTTGACGTCATTGTCACTGACGAGACAGCAGTCTCCGCCAGGGGTCGCTCTCACTGTCACGTGGTGCAGTCCAGCGTGGGAGACGCGATGCTGATGTGGATATACGGACTCTGCCGATTCTATTGTAGCCGTCGTCGGGCCGGTGTATCCACCTACAGCAGTCTGGCGACGCCGTCTTCCTTCCGTCTCAGTTCCCCTCGCGTTATCTGCTCGTTAAATCACCGATCTATGAAGTCAACTTGAGAAAATGTCGGCCACACGAATGCCGACATGATATCCGGTCATCCGCGTTGTCATTGAAATTCCCCGTCATAAGCGTCAACAATATAATATAATAATCATTAGTTAAGTTTTTGTATCAAACTAAAATGCTAATTTTTTCGAAAAAAAGATAACGGAGATAATATGAGATGCTTGTCATGATGTAATTGTACATAGTCGTACTTTATAACGTGTTTTACTGACGTTATTTTAATCAATATTTTAAAAACTAAAGTGCTGATCAAACTTTATATTTTAACGACTAATTGTGTGGGGGCGACGGAAAAAGCAAAACGTTAACATGAGGCACAAGGGAAAATGCAGGAGGTTAAAAATGCAGGACTGGAAAATGCGAGACAAGTCAGTATGGAAGCGAACAAACAATATGTGTAGCATTCCCCTTGCAGGTTTGTGCCACATTTTCTCGTTCTGCATTTCCATGTCGTGCATTTTCGGCGTCTCCATCATAATGACTAATCGTTTATTCCGCCACTCTATGCATGTAACTACACTGTAAGGCATAAAAAACACACCGATTTTTTTACCATAACTTGTGGAAAGGTTATCCAATTTTAATAATTTTCGGTATACATATTTATGACACAACTGGATATTAAATGACTAGTTTCCCATTTCACCCAACATCTGCTTTTGTACTACCTGAGAAAATCAGAACAGACAAAATATGCAATTGAATCAATAAAAAAACTTTATAAAATTTCATTTTTCCGAATATGTGGCCACCAACAGCCAATCAGTTACAAGGTTTGACTGCTGTACAGCAGCACGTCTATTATATATTCTAACATTGAGGAATATTGATAAATTCAAGAAGCGACTGGTGAAGTCTGGATTGGTCTGGAGCAGAACGTTATCGACACTGCTATCAACGAATAGAAAAGTGTTTCCATACCGAGCCCATGTTTTGGCCAACATTTAAAACATTTTTGTACGCAGTTAAAATGGACAATTAAATAAAGTATTAGCTAAAACGATAAAAATATGAACAAAATTTGTGTTTTGTGAGTTGTTTTGATTAAGCAATAATACTAAAGTGGTTACAAATGCAATATTTTGTTCGTTTTCTTTCCCCAGGTAGTGCAAAAACAAACAGTAGGCGAGGTGGGAAACTAAACAGTCATTTAATGGCCAGTTTTATTGAGAATATTCGTACCAAAACGTATTAAAATTGGATCACTTTTCTTCACGTTATGATAAAACAATTTTGGTGTGTTTTTATGCGTCACAGCGTATATAACGTACTATTGTGGGTGCAGCTGTCAGAGGAAATCTGTGCGATCTCGTCGCTGTTGACGTGATGAGTTATCAGCGCCGTCTCGCGGTCTGTCTCCGAACTACTGTCATCACACTGTGTGACTCCTCCACGCTGTCCACCACGAGTCTCCAGTGTTGGTGACGTCATGTCCACCAGCGGCTGACCGGTTTCCGGTTTCTGTTCCATTTTCTCTACTTTCGGTTTTAGCTTTTGCACAGTGCACGTGCGTGACAAACGGACAAACGACACACCAAACGCCGCGGTAACATCGGTCGCAATAGGCGGAATCGTTTCCCAGTTTTGTTACGTCGATTAGCAGTTTACCGGTTTCCGGTTTATGCTTTATTTTTGCTTCCGGCTTGTCGGAGCCAGCCGAAACCATCAACTTTAATGTGGCCGACGGAAGACAGACTGCGCCATCGTAACATGTGTCGCAGTAGGCGGAATGGCTGTCGACGTCGGTTTCCGGTTTCTGTTCTAGTTCCTTGTCCGCCATCTCGGACCCGGCGACTGCGATCATCTCGCTGACCGCTGTTGTCTTCTCGGTCAGTGACGGCATAGACTTGCGGCCGTCCCTCGTTGTAGATAGTGTTTCCGGTCTGATGGCACTCGTAGTCGTCATCGGAGTCGACTTCCGGTCTCTGTGAGTCGACTTTGATGGTGTCTCGAAAGTCGACTTTCGGTATTTTGAAATTGACTTTCGGTGCCTAAAAGTAGACTTCCGATGTTTCGGTGTCGACTTCCGGTGGCGTTGCGCCTGCGCGGACGAAGACGTGGACGCTGCTGCGGCTGCTGTGGCGATGGACTTGCGAGTCCGCTGACGGATCGTGTGAAAGATACGCCAGTACAGCAAAACCATCACCACGCACGGGATGTAGAAGGACCCCATGGACGAGTAAATGAGGAAATCGGAGTTGTAGAACGTGCATAGAGTCGGCGTCTGCGCGCGGCGTTCGGTGTAGTTCATTCCGAGGGCTATCGGCGAAGAGATAGCCACCGAGATGACCCAAGCCAGCGCCAGCATCACGTGAGGACCGCCTCGTCATCAGTGACGTCGCAGACGATGACGTCATCACCACGTCACGTGACAGCGCCAGCATCACGTGGATGCGCTTCGAATCCTTGTGCTTGGCGTATTTGATCGGCTGCGTCACCGCTATGAACCTACATACGACACGTAACGATAACGATATTTGATATATTAATATCTTTATTCGCAATAAGTGCAGAATACAATACAGCACAAGTAGAAAAAATGAAAAAAAAACTCACAACACCTTAGTTATATATAAATTTATCAAAATAAAAAAAATCTTTACTTAATTTTTTTGTTAACGACAACAGACAAATTAAATAATGGTTTTTAATGAACGTGTATTTTGATGAATTTATGTAGCTTATTAGCTATCGTTTCGGCCTATATGTCGAAGAATAAACATTATTTACGAGCTACTTTATTCTCTTATCTCATAGGACCACCACACTGTCTACAGTGACCATAAACCGTCCATAAACTTAACCCAGTCAAGCGAGACGATTGAAACGCGTCTCGTGTCTGCTTATTACACGCAGGTAGACACGCCGTCGATCACAGTCATAAAATATCATCACGCACTGGAGTGTATTCTGTCCCGTTACACTCGCATAATACACTTCAGTCCGTGATGAAACGTGCACATACACACGACATCTCCCGGACGTAAATCCATCATAAATGCGATAAAATTTATCGATTTCGCCGTGTATCGACGCCCTACTGCCACTTCCGTCCTTCCGTCTATCTCTAATACTGATTCATCGTCGCCATATAACCTGGATTATACGAACAGGCTGCGTCAAAAAAACAATCACTTAAAACATTTTTGTTTATTTGCAATGGCAGAACGAAATTTATTCAAACTTCACAAATAGCTATAATTTTAACATAAAATATTCTTCTACAATTTGCTGTGTGTGGCCTATATCTTTTTTATAAAATCTGCAGATTCAATGAAGAATCGGCTTCAGTTTTTAAGATATGTAATTTTTAAGCTGCCCAGGAAAACCTTCGCAAGACCGAAACTCTGAATTCGGTTACTTCTATTACCACTCAGTGAGTATATACATCAGTTTCTAACAGCAGAAACGCTTACGGTAAAAGCTTTTGCTTGCTATCTGTGATAGCGGGGGGTAACAACAATTAGCCAGACGATCCTAATGGGCATGGTGCTATATAATTCCTAATCATTATCATCATCAAGATTTATCTGCGCAATATTAACCAGTAGAATAAAAAGGTTACAAAACAAGCACGTGCTTGATATCGAAGAGCATGCTGAACTAATAAAACATTATTATGACCAGACATTCTGTTTTATTGCCGACATTTACTTTTGTTTTTATTCAGCGCGAGATCGATCCAAGGTCTCTTTGCTAATCTCCGCAGAACATGCCCACACAGGCAATAGAAAACAAACTGGTAATGTAATTTTTGAAATAAGACCCAAAATTCGAATGCTCTTCGTAAGATTCAAGAACAAAACGTCCAGATTACAGCGCGATTTTGAACAATAATTTTGGACTTTGATCGTAAATATTTCCGGAACAGATAAAAACATTGAATATCCAAAAAAACGGCGTAGTAATATACAATCTCGTCCGAGCGTACGACACATTTTGGCTAATTTTGGTCCACTAACAAAAAAGTTATTGACCGGATTTTAAACACACCCACGCAAATCATCTATCACACTGTGTACCACTCTAGTTGTACATATTTGTGTGGGTCCGATAATGTTATTAACTGTTACAAATTGGCAAAAAAAACTTCGAAAATCTTCTGTCCTCTGCGGTTCTAAATTGTGTTGTCTACCAGTCTCGGCGAATTAACGTCGTCATAAACGGCGTTTGCCGCCTACACTAATATTGCTGTTTCACGTAGGCTTCAGCAGCTGACGTGAGAACAGGAAAGTGGGCGTAACCGGTCGTAATTTAGGCTTTCCTCGTACATTCAAGCAGAAATGAAATCTCATCGTGTGAAGTGATTTTACGGCCGGGAAATTTACACGGCCGCATATTGGCTTCTGCTGACCGCCCGTTTCTTCTATATTCTGCGTTTGTTCACTATAAATAAGTTATGGCAGACTGTCGCCGTAATAAACCCCAGTTTTATTGTCAATAGTACAAATTAAAGCTAGTTCATGTGACATAAGTTGAGGCGATGCGATCAGAATACCACGAGGCACGAAAAGAACTAAGCCGCCAAGTATAGGCTTATCATAACTTTACGACTACCTTAAAATAAAGCTTTCCGTCTTCCGAAATTAATTCGCTGGCAAAACTCGGCGGAACATATGCAATAGTGTGACTGCTGAAGATTATGCCACTCTCGTAAAATTATTATTTTTTTATTCTTAGTTTATTAAACCGAGCCAGAAACGTCTACCGGCCTTCCGTCATAATTGTTTGAAAAAGTTATTGACTTATTTGAATGTTACTACTGGGACTATTGTTCTTGTTGTTTTTTTGTTTGTATTTTTGTCTAAATATTATTTTTTCTATTTCGACATTTTTGCATGTTTTGTATATTCCGTTAATCATGTATTACTGTATTATTAGCTATTCAGCTTTCGAGCTGCAAGAGTGTTCTAATAATCTCAGTTCAGTTCAGTACCTGGCAGGACAAAATTTGTTGTAGGTCACAAGATGACTAATTCGATCATATACAACGCATGGATAAAATTTACCGTTTTTCTTTTCTACTTACCTACAAAGCGAAGTAAGCTTAAGATTGATGTCAATTGGGTGTTCGCGAACGCGGAAAATGATGCGATTAAAATGAAATATTGCCTGTAGGAGCCGTGTTTAATATATCTGAGCGATATACAGTAGCTGTTTGAGACTGCAGAGAGATAGAATGCTCGTGATAAATTGTTAATCACTGACCCTGGTGACAGGGCGACAGCAGTTAGTCGATAAACTCTGTGAACGAAAACGACATCGAACCCAGAGATACCTGAGGCCAAACGAAGCGTATAGGAGACACTCTGGCAGTCTCGCTTAATCTCAGGACCGAAACAACATCGCTGGCTGAGAAAGTAATTAATAATTTATATATTCCGCAAATTATTTATCGATTTGCTGACGTTTTGGCAACCGGAACGATTTTCGTTTGCCGCTAGTATTCATACAGCTTATGGAAAAAACACTATATTCAAGGTGATAAGGTACTAGTCAGTAACAACGGTAACTAGTCAGAAAACTAAAAGACGGCAGTATAAGATTGGTGTTTGAAATTATCGCAAATTTCATGATTTTTAAAATTTCAAAAAAACCGCTAGCAAAAGTCTTAATACAAGTTCGACATCACTAAATATCGTACATCGTACACCGACTGTTCAGAACGTTTTAAAATCAGAAATAACATGTAGAATTTTTTTAAAGTCATAAAGATTTTTATTTCTATCCGAAACTCTCTTTCGGCATTTTGTGGTGTGGCGTTTGGCGTCTGCGCTTCACACATTCACTGAAAACACAACCTTATTCAAATAGCCTATACTAGTGAGCGGCGTTGCGGTTGAAGAAAATAAGAAACAGGAAGTTGCAAATTTTCGACACAAGAGATTATGTTACTCAAAATTTCAACTTTGTTTTGATTTTTTTAAAATAAAAAATTTCACGAACTTTAACTTTAAATGTTGTACTTTTTGACACAGCTGTTTCCGACCAAAAAAAATTCGATAAACTAAAACTGGGGGACAGACGGTAATCGTTTTCTGGCCATTGTTACGACGCTACTCACTGATAACACCAAGAAGTGAACTGAACAGTTACTTTTGCATTATTCGGCTGTCACAAAACCACGCTTCATGGAGCAACATAGTACATGGCTCCAACTGTTGACAGCCAAGAGACGAAAAGAAAAAGCGCATACAGCGCACCGGAGGATTTCAACCTAACTCGCTTTCATTTTCGGCTTTGGTCTCGATCAAGTCTCAAGTTCTATGCTCTTGGTTTTCAGACTGTGGCATTGTCTATAATATGTCATCCTGCATACCGAATGGTTTTCATACCAAATTAAGTACGTGGTGCCATGCCATAACGTGCTGCAATTGAACGATCGACCGGTTTCTGTCGAACGAATCTCCACATATACAGAACCATGGGCCGGATGATGTGCCAGAAAGATAAACGCTCCGCAATCGCTGAAACACTGTGCAGCATGGGCGCCCATCCTCCAACTCAACAGCGCGTCACGAGAACACATTATTCCTCGACCAACCACTATATCGACCACTAACCAACTTGCTTATAAATAATGATAAAAAATCGTTTGTTTCGCGCCGTCCACCCGGCTATAGGGTGGCATTATTTAGCACAGGTCCACACACTGCAGAGGGACAAACGAAAGAATGAATGCAACCTCTGAAATATGACGGATTTATGGGCCCCTTACGCTGTCGGTCGCTTTCATTCAGTTTATGAGTTTAAGTTGCTATGTGCACCATGTGATGTCGACGAAAATGCATAGGCCTACCATACGCTTGGATTTAAGAGACCATTTAAATTTAGAAAATCTTTCTTATAAATCAATATGTATGTAAATATGTTCAGCTTCCTCACGGACATGCGATGTGTTTATTTCGTTCATACACTTTTGTTGTATAGGCCCTATTGTGAAACGCATTTTTATGTTGTAATTCTTACGAGGTTGCGTTTTGTCAACTGCTATTAAACGAACATGTAACGGGATGCGATATGAATGTGCATCTCCTATTTTTTACGTCACTTCCATTCTTTTTTTCCACTTTTCTTTCGTTTAGCGGCGAAGCGTCCTGACAGTTTTGTTGTGGCTTAAAGCGACAGAGTGTAGTAGCAAAACATTGTTTAAAGTTTCTTGTCTGTTTACTACTGAACGTCTACCACTAGGCTATACAGTGATTAAAGTACAAATACAGTATAAAGTATAAATAAATGCTCCGATATGCGGTGGCAGAACGCTAGTTTGGCTTTGGGCCGCCGTTGGTGGTTTTGGGCCCCTTACTGCGTCTTTTGGGAACTTAAGGTGAGGGAACACTTTGGACTAAAAACTAGAGGCGGGGGATCGAGCGCGTTCCCCATACTTTAACCACTAATAGGGTGTTTACACGGTCCAGCAAACGTCCAGCAAACGTCCAGCATTAGCACGTGTATTTTGAATACATTTGCTGGAAGTTTGCTGGAAGTTTGCTGGATCGTGTAAACACCCCATAAGGCTACAGTGTGCTGTCACCTGTCGACGCTGATGGCGGCAAGATGAAGTATGGAAGCAGTGCAACATCCGACATCCAACGCTACCCAAGTATCACACAGAGCATCACCTAGCTCCCACATAGACCCGTTCACCTGCAACGCATTTTCATTGTGGTAGGTCTACACAATTACCACAACGCAATAACGTCAAAAGTCTGATAATAAAGATAATAAAAAAGTAGAATAAGGCGGTGCTTATGTGTAAACCAATTTTTTGTAATATTTTGTACTTGAACATTTTTGAAAATTATAATTTCAATTTTTACGTATAGTAAAATGCGTCTTACGTTAACATAAAATGAAATAGAAGACAAAACATTTTTAAACATATTTGATTTTTTCTTTTGTTGGTACATGTACGTATTACGGCGTAATTAAAAATAGAAAAAAACGTTAAAAATTGCTGAGCATAGAAACTTCAATTAATAGTTTAATAATACCCTAAGTTAGTACGAAACGATGCTAAAAGCTTAAAGTTAGAAATAATTGTTCTTTAATGTTAACTACTTAAGTCCTACAGCATTTTCACCAAAAGTACGAAATAATTTAACATTTTACCAGAATAAAAGTAAAACGGTTTTTTGAGTAACAACTTGAATATTAAAGAAAAAGGTAACAGTGGAAGTAAAACATCGATCAACAAAACTTCTGCTGCTGCCGGAACTGTGACGTAATACATAATCCGCTGCTGCTGCAGGTAACAGCTGGAACCCCACACATATACATCACACGTCGGAGGCGTCTCGTGACACGCAATCATAAATATGCCGGACATCTGTCCACCCGCTGTCCACCCCGTCTCAGACGTGCCCATATTTCATCGTCGCTCACACCGGATCTTTCCAGAGCGGCGCCGACGCCGTCTGACTCTGAATATTTCAACTCAAGCTTTGCCCAGCCGTATTTCTTTTCGGCCACGCAGACCGGTTATTTTTTTCGGTGCTCGTTAAAATTTTACGCATCACTTTACGGTTTAGTTTTTTAATGTTTCGTTTATCTTAAGACGTGGTCGATTACATCTAAGAGTAGGTAACTAAAAAAAATAAGTAAGCAAAATACAGTACTGTGCCAAAAGTTAACGAACTTTGCGTGTAATAATCCGTTCGGTGCAAAAATGTCAAGACATGTTACTGGATGGGAGTGACCGTGCAGAGAAAATAGAAAGTGGTTGAAAACGACCAGAAATACACTTCGTACTCTGCGCTCATCGTACTCCAATTTGCTGACTGTCCCTCGTGTCCGCTCGTATTTCGGTTCTCCCATGCAGTAACCGCGCTATTATCATTATTTTAGAATACCCTTCCTTTGGACATTCGCCTTTTATGTCCTGTTTTCGTCGCCAACTCAAAAGCATTCTCTGCAACGTAGCTTTTAAGCCATTAAAGTTCTTAACACCATCCTTTGCGCCGCAGATTAAGTGGGTTACCCATGCATTGACATTGTGCACTCCACAATTATTTCACGTACAGTGGGCTACTGTTAAGAGTGTAAAATGACATGACAGAGTAAAGATGGCAAGCATTGTAAGAAAAAAGACACGCAGCGTCTGAAAGATCAGTTGCTTACCACCGTGACCTATTCTTCAGTTCTTCACGAATATTTTTTATTATAGCATTTTCTCATTTTTTTCTGTTTTTTTTAATCCTTTCTGCTTTTTTCTCAGTGTGTGCGTGCTGCTCTGTGCTCTGTGTCACAGTGTCAGAGAGCGTAAATAAATGTATTTAGGCCCATGATACCGTACGTACCCGAGCAACACGACTCGAAAAGAATAAAAAAACTACGAACGAAAACGACCGGCTAAAATAAGCGTGACATTAACCCTCACTGTCAGACGGACAGACCGCAGCGGCGAATAGTTATTACAGTTTATTCAGCTTACGTGTCTCTAAGTACTGATATATACCCTAATGAGTGGTATTGTGATACACCCAGCGGTGTTAAAGGTACGCCAAAAACTCCCACTGGTACAGCAGTACACCAAAAACTTAAACGTATAGCAGTGGCAGTATAGCAAATGCACCATTGTGTTGTTGTACACCTTATTTGCGGTATACCAAAAGCGCCACCCCACTATATACAAACCGGGCGGCAAATGGTTATTACAGTAGCTGTGATCTTGAGAGGTCAGTCAAGGGTCGGAACAAAACCCGGCACGTCCCCGGCCCCGCGACGGTCGCTAAAGCTCCAAATAAACCAGTCAATTTGCCCAGTTTATGCTTGCGCCTGCGGCCCACTCGACGCCGGATTGCGTTTGATTTCGACCGTAAAACCGGAAGCAGCAAAGCATTATGGGTTGTACGACGACGACGACGACTGCCGGCTCGGTTACCTTCCCGCCACCTTCCCCGTTAGATATCACAGTTCAAGCCATCGCGTTAATTTGTCACCGCGCGCAGTTCCGTTCGTCTAAATGCTAATATGATCTCACGCAGCTCCGTACTACACTGAGATCAAGAAGCCAACACACCGTAACAGAAATTTCTGCATCAAACTAACCCAAGATCACAATAATAAAGATCAATGCGTCACCAGTAGCGTATATAGATGTCTAAGCTACAGCACAATGTTTGAGATTACACTGTTTGGTTTCTTCTAATAAGGTCAAGAAGGCAACGCACTGTCCGACGACCTCTTCGATCTTCCATAAACAAGTGGTATACTTGGAGTCAAATCCGGTGTCCTTAGTGCTGCTCCGACTGAGCAATTTAGCACGCAGTTTCTCGATTTTTCCGCCCAGCTCTAAATCTGCTTCCACGCGATCGCCAGACGCTTCAGACGTTGCCGATTTACTGCCGATCGATATCGGTGATTGATTTTCGCACCGATTCGATCTGAATTTCAATTTTTTGTGTAGTCGAATTGCACGGTTGAGTAAAAACGATTCTAAAATTGCTGTAGTTAAAGTTTTTTGATGTTTCACGCATTATGCTAAAAGATATTTTTTAAAAATTTTATTTAGCTGTTCTTATTTAGAATAAACGTTTAGCCGATTTTGCAAAATCAATAAAGTTCTTGATTACCATTTACCACGTAACATAAATTAACGTGGCCACCGGTAGTATTGAATAAACTCAGGCTTCTACTTTTATAAAGACTAAAAGGGAACAGTGGCTTACGACTTATGAATCTAGGCCTAACTATACAGTAAGCATGATTGGGGCGATGGTATGTCTGCTAGCTGCACCGCAAGATTCAGTTGATTTACAGATTTTGAGGTTTAAGCGAAGTGGTTAGTGCTTTTAGCAGTCTGGTTATTAAAGCAAATTAAATCTTCGACGGGCTGCAGATAACCGGATTAGCTTAAACAAGTGCAAAAATATATTATGTTGTTAAAACGATTTTACTCTCATATAAGTTCTTTAACGGTTTATCCGAGATAGAATCAACAGTCACTTGCACGTCTATTTTTCCCGCCAAAACTCGTTTTCGCACTATTTGGAAAACAAGACACAACTTTTAAAGGCAGAAATAGAATAATTATATACATAGTATGCAATAACCTAATATTGGTTAATGGTCATGTTACGTGTTAAGTGGCGATGTAATTAAAACTGAACTAAAAACAAAACCGCGTGCGATAAACGTAAACCTTAAAACCAATTTCAGTATCATATTGCATGCACATATAGACCTCAGTGCCGCCTGAAATTTTGCAGTAAATTATACAAAGAGAACTCTAAAGCTACCAAATATGTGCAATAGTGTTTCAACAAATATTTGAATTCAGTCAAGCCACTCAGAAAAATGCACGCGAATTTTGGCTTATTTGGGGGCGGAAAATGCCAGTTAGCAAATCGTTCTGACCTCGACGTAAACGGCTAGCGGCATGACGAGGATGGCAACCATGATGTCTGCGATTGCCAGAGACACGATGAAATAGTTTGTTGCCGTCCGCAGACTTCGCTCACGGTACACCCCGACCACGGCACATCCTGATACACTCAACTACACTCATGGTTATACCCAATAGCTGAGGTACACCAAAAGCACTACCAAGGTACACCAAAGTACACCCAGTAAATGATATTTGGTACACCTAGTGTTCGCGGTATTTCGACACTACTAATAGCACATGCAGAACAGTAGGAGTACACTACCAATGTAGAGTGTAGACAGTATTCACAGTACACTTAGTACAGTGGTAGACCAAAAGCAATATTATAGTACACCAAAGTACTCACAGTGAGTGACATTTTGCACAGCATCACCATGGTGTTCATGGTAGACCCCGAGCACGACGAGAACGTTACCGAAAACCGTCAGGACGGGAAACACAAGCAGCAACAAAGTCCAGAAGTTGTGAGACCCAACGACCTCCGCCGTCGCCGACGACGACGAATCCTCCCCGAAACTACTTCCGTTTCCGGTCCAGCTGCAGTGGTTCGACATGGCGGACCGGAAGTCCATGCAATCGATAATGTCCAGATAGTAACTGTTGGTGCTAGTGGTGGTCTCCTGGTCAGTAATAATGACGTCACCAGCCGTCGTCAGGGAATGCTGATGGACTGTGTCGACACGATGAGCAGTGACGGTGGGTGGTCTCTCGTCGTGCTGTGCGTCGTTGGTGGTCCAGTCAGTGACGCTATCGAGCGACGTCATCAGGTCCAACACTGGCTGATGACCCGCCGAGTTCTTCTGTACACCGACCGACCACACGCACACAGCAAGCAAAGTTTTGATTTACCTCAGCTACGAGTCATGCTAAACTTTGGGAGTAAACTCGAATCGGACTTAAGTCTTTTTTCGAGACGTGAACTCGGACTTGACCTAAGAGAACTCAACTACGTCACTAGTCAGTACAGGCACAAACATTACGCACTAGCTGAAAAAGCATTTATATCTGGTTCCTGGCGACAGATCATTAAGATGCTGAGTTAATTTCATTCAATACCTTAAAGTTTGTAGATGCAGAAATTTATAGACACGGCAGTTAAGAGACAAGCGGAGTTTTGATTTACGGCATTGTCCAGAGCCGTGTTATCGCGCGACTACACGCCTGACTAACCGGCGCCCGTCCATTTCTCACTTCAAGCTACACACCGATACGCACTGCACGCTGCACGCACCAGAAATAGCCAGCTTCTTATCAACACACTCCTTCGCGTCACTAGTACACGGCGCCTTGTTCGGGAAAAGCCCGATTTGGTATCAATCCAGGGGTTCGATGTACGAAACATCACAAGAGGATATTGTAATTTATTTTACAACAATTAATTATTCAATCAAATTCAATTAAATCCTAATACATTTTTATGCGAATTATAAACCGATATAACACAGAAAGATAGCCAATGAGAGACCAATTGGGGGGCCTCGTCTTTTTCCCCTTTCGCTCCCTTCCGCAATTTGTCCCTCTCCTCCCTTTTTCCTTTCCCTTTTACCCCTCCCTCCCTTCCCCTGTTCTCCCCTCTTTCCCTCTCTCTCCCTTAGAAGTATATAGGGCCTCCTAAAATCAAGCTAGGGGATCTGGAAGCGCTGTGAGCTCCCCCAGCGGGGCGGAGCCCCAGCCGAAATCGAATTTGGTGCAGTTTAGCTTTAAAAATGAGATCTGGTGGCAACGATTTTAATTATTTTAAACTCACCAAATTGGTCAATTTCGTGCAGTTTAAACGTATGCTTATGTTTTGTCTGGAGAATTGGGGGGCCTGGGCCCCTTGCCCCCCCCGTTAGCTACGCCACTGTGAAAGACAGACATAAATAATTTAAAAAATACACACAAGCAATCGAGTAATAAAAACTCTAAACGACCACACATAGACAGCAGACCGATACTGTCGGCAAAAAAATCGATCAATTTGCGACAACTCGCCGGTCACCCGGTCACACTAAAAGGATTGTCTTATTGAAAATCGTCTTTTTTCAGAATCACACTATAAATCTCGAGAGTTTGTCTCATTCCACTGCGAAATCTAGCGCATAGGTTTTTTTGTAAACGTTGTGGGCTATAAAACTTTACGTTTTACTTACTTTACGTTCTTACTTCCACCCGTTCGATTTGTTCGAAACACCAGCCTACTATGGCGGGATTAAGTTCAGGTCGCATCACTAGAGCAGTCTGAACTGTGGTGTTAAGTTGGGCGCGGTCGTTTTGCACGCAAGACCGACTCCAACCAGAGATAGACACTTATAGGGTGTTTATACGATGAACCAAACATGAAGCAAATGTATCGAATATAGACGTTCACGACGTGTGCTGTAAGTTTGCTTCATGTTTGCTTTATCGTGTAAACACCCCATTAGACAGACACAAAGAATCAGACACTTGCTGTGGCTACTGCTGCTGCTATGCTGCTTGTGATCTAGTTGAGTCTTCTTGCTTCGAATCCGAATATGAGTTCTGAAAACAAAAACTAAAGTCCACTGCCAAACTCGAGTACTAGGCAACCTGACTGCGTCATATATAGCAAACACAAATACACCAAATACAGGTAATAAAAAATGTATTTTTTTCCAATAAATAAATACAATCAGATAATGACTGTTTTTTCACTTACTTTTAAGTTGCTACGAGTAATAGTCCAGTGGCTTCGACGTCGAGTCACGAGTGTCCGAGTCTCAGTCTGATTGCACTGCCGAACTCGAGTAAAGTTTTACATGACTAGATGCTGCGGCAACTGCTGCTGCTGCTGCTGCTGCAGAACATCATTTATCATGTCCGCATCATCTACGACAAAATTCATTGCGTCATTTGTGACGACAGCATACCGCTCCAGTATCCAGCCAGCTAGGTGAACGACTGGCCACAAGATGGCTGCGAAAAAAACATTGTTTATTTTTTTTAAAAATGCAAGCCCCAACTAATGTGCAGTAGAATAAAACTGTTCATTGTTAGCAAGATAAGTTAGCTAGCTAAACAAGACATTATACTTTTGTCGATATCTTCGCAAAATACTTATTTTCTTAGTTTTTATCGTTACAAAGCTTATCACATCTCATGATATCCTTACACTGTTTTGTAAAATACGCCAAACAACCAATCAGCCAATTAATCAAATCAATTATTTTAAAAACGTATTTATAGCTTAACGACACACGTTGCAAACGAATTAAAAGTGCACAAATAGTACAGTAATTTTCTCTCACAGTTGCATAAACTGAAACAAAAAAACGCTCGCAGGAAAAAAAACTGTCTGAACTTAACACAACCTTGAGCAAGTTGCTAATCATTGTGCGTTTATGTCGTTTCTTACCCTCAGCGAGACGGGAAATAAGTAGTAACCTCAATTCAACTTAGATGCAACCCGGTTTTTATTGCTAAATACTACTCACGAACTTGAAAGTAATTACAAATTCTCGTACAAATAGTTGCTATTGTTCAAAAAAAGTTCAACCAACCGTCATTTTGATATGCTATATGCCGACGATTCCGGCAAGTAATTCCGCCGATAATGATTAGCTTATCTAAGTCCTCTAACTATTTGTAGCAGTTCGGATGAAGAACGCGCACGATCACGCAACAGATGCGCCAAACAATTGCTGTCGCCTGTTTGTCACGCTTGTTGTTAGACAGCTACTGCTGCTGCTGCTGCTGCTGTTGCTATTGGAGACGCTGCGTCGTATTAACAGCATCCGCAGCAGTCATCAGCCGTATAGTTTGTCCTATCACTGCCTAGAAGGATGCGACAGCTTTAACTATCAACGATAGCCTACTGTCGCATCTGTTTCATCAGTGAACACATTTAGGCAACGCCTCAAAATTGAATTTTTTTCTCTGCAGTTTCATTTCCCCAAACATTGAGTTTATTCGCAAACACTCTATTTAATTCCGCAAACCTCGCCATTTCGCTATCTCTGTGTTAGCTGTCTTTGCAGTTACGTCATGACAATGGCACTTTAAACTTCATTCGTACCATATAAATGGCTGCCATCAACAGATCTGCAACTGTTTTAAATCAGTAGCACAAACGTAATTGGACTCCCACGATGAATGTTTAATTCTGAGTTACCGATAGCTTACAAATTAAAAAGTAGTAATTTTTTTATTAAATTGTAATTATATCAGCTAAAAGAAGCTGTGAGCCATCTAGCGTAAATGTGTAAAACAGTGGAGACACAGGGCCAAGCATTATACCTTACTGTCGACACAACACACCTAGGACAGCCGTCTGGTTTTCTTGACTGTTGGTCTGACGGTTTTGGATAGAACTCGTTACCTGACGTACTAAGAGATTCGGAGTGCATCTTCGACATTTTGGAATTTCCTTTAAGACAATCAGTCGCGTCCTGATACGGGACCCAAAGCCAATTGTTCGTCTTTTTAATTTTAGTTTTCGATTTTTCTCGAAAACTAAGTTATTTAGAAAACAACACAAATTCTTATGTTGAGGGAACTTTAGAGGCAATAATGAAATTTCAAGCATCCATATCTTTACTGTCGGGAATACGCAGCTGCCGTCGAAAAATTGCAACCAACTTTTTTCATCAAATCCCCGACCTTTTCAATCAACGACGTCGCCAAAGACAATGATGCTTCTGTCTTCTATAATGTTGTGGCCACCACGTACGCATTAGAAGTCGCGTTTAAACAACGACTGTTATGTTTCTGAGACAACCGTTAAATTTAGCTACTCTTAACGCTCTGCTTTATGGTACGGCCTGTCTGTCTGTCTGTCCGTTCGTCCGTCTGCTGTTTTTTTGGAACGTTTGTCTGTAACGGATGTGTTGTGGCTAAACGATGAGAGATAGGGTCAAGATTCTTACTGAGCACTGAAAGAAGTTGCATAAGCCATTTCAGATGACACGAAAATTATTTTTTGGTTTTCCGACACCCGCGTACGATCGGCCGTCTCTAGTGTCAGCTGGGCTTCTTGTGCACAGCAACTGTACTCACTTTTTTTTCGGTGCAACAAAGAACCGCGTGTCGCTGCTACATGCGCGAGACCGCTGGGTGATAGACGTCACGTCAATTCGACTGTCATGTTTGCCACGTCGGCCGGTCAATTCCAATTATCGTATGCATTCAGTTATTCCAGTACACAGAGTAAGTCTCTCTCTACTGTCTGTTTGTCTGTTCTTCCGTCTCCGTCCGTTTGTCGCAATATTCCATCAATTATTACGCACCAGCGGCCGATGTGACACTGCCGTGACGTAGTGACGTCATTGTGACGCTGATGACGTCATAGCAATCCGAACGCTATTCTCGAATTCTGACTCTGTATGCCAATGATTTTTAAGATACTGTGCCTTGTGCAATGCAATCTTACGCTAACTTTAAATTTTAACTTTTTTCGCATTACGTCATAACCATATCGTATCTTCTATGGGTCAGTCGTGACGTCATGACACCTTTGTGACGCTGATGACCTCATGCGTGAAGCGGTTAAGAATCCCGTGACGTCAGTTTGGCGAAAGTTTATGACGTCATGGAGTCACCGTGACTTCATGACCGTAACGTAATTGTAACCTTTTCACGTAAATAATCAACACACCAAGGAAGTTCCCGACGTCATATGGAGTCACTGTGACGTCATATATGGGGGAATTCCGTGACGTCGTGACTTGGTGACCAAGTCAGTCCAGCGTGTCTATTCTGCTATTAGCGACGCGCGATAAATCCCGTGCTGATACGATAAGCCTATCTGATTATTGGATGTGATGCAAACAACCACATAATCCTCATCGTTATCATCGTTGTCGTTGTGGTTCTATTCGTCTTTTCGTTTTTTTTTGTGTGTGTGGCCAGTGCGGCCAGTGCGCGGCAGTAGTGACACTTTGTGCACCGATATAATTTAGTTATTCTCTTAAATTTAGTTTAGCCTAATAGAAAATAATTGCAGTTACCACAATCTTCTGTAGGCCTAATCATGATTCACGTTGAAACTGCTAATGTGCGAACTGCACCGTTGATCATCTGCACCTTAACCAACTCGATCAAACATTGTTCCAAGAAATTTTTATTGATGGCTTTATAGCATGAAAGCGTTAAAATGTTATTTACTACATATCGAATATATTTACTGTATAAATACAGTAAAATATTCGATATGTAACAGCTGCGAAAATTAGCCTAGCGATATTTTGTGTGCCTTACCACGGCGCCATCCTCCTGAGGACATAATGCGTTTACCGACAAAGCTAAATACTGGAGACGGATGCACAAAAAGTCAAAATAAAGCCGAGTACAAAACGACGAAAATAAACTAAAATAAACACCCTTTGCAAAATAAACTGAAGTAAAACGAACCGAACCGCACTGTCATATTTTAATTCAGTTAAGCTCGTTTCAATTTATCTCTGTTGCTTTTTAAATGCCTTGAATTTGCGAGTGAAAGTCTTAGATTGACGCAAAGCAGCTCACTACAACAGAGTAGAAACTGCTAAAGTGAAGTGAGCTTTTTCGTGACGACAAACATTTCGAAAATGTCGCAACATAAAAAATCTCATATAGCATGTCCAACGACAGCAATAAGGCTGCGGTTACATGTAAAACAAAACCCACTTTCAAAAATATTTTGCAAACGTTTTATTCTGCACATAGCCACTTCTTCTCGGGAAACCGAGCGCATTCAATCCTGCTGGAATGTTTTTTAAAAGTTTTTGCATTCGTCTCACCGTACAAAATAAATGTTTCGCAAGCTGTTACGTGTAAAATAAAATGCCAAAAAACATTCGCGAAATGTTTTCGAAAAAGAGTTCGTTGTTTCACGTCCGTGTAGTCACGACCTGAGTCTCATATATCTTGTCGAACGACAACAGCAACAATAACAACAGGTCCGTCTGTATTCAGTGCGATTTTCGTTAACGAAATCGAGAACGAAAACGAAAAGTAAATCAAGATGAAGATGGCGCATTGTCTGTATTCAGTGTCCTGTCAGAACGTGAAGAGACTGCCGGACTGGCCACTGGCGTATATTATTATATTGACAGCGCGTATAAAGAATATATCTCATCGACGCAGCTGGTGCTCGTCAGCGCGAATAATATTAAGTCCATTCTTAGCCGAGATGAGCACGTCTCCGCGTCATCTGCCGCTATGCATATGGCTTCTGCACGGACAATCGACCAACTTTAATCACTTCTGTCCATCCATTCAGACTATAGACCCTATTCCGCGTTTCCCGCGGTCTTCTCTCCTTTTTCGCTTTTTCTGCTTCGTTCTTTGCTGTTTCTGGTTTTTGTCGTAACTATTCGTCTGTCTGTTGCTACTTCGTGTTTCGAACAGCTATTCAATTTTCTTGCTTTTCCGGACAAATAATCTGTACGACATACGACATATTCTATGCGGTCGCTTTCGATCGCTATGCTAAGAATAATTTACGTACAATGGCTTCGTCGCAGTGGAAAGCAACTACAGCAACTAAGCAATTGCCCCCTTTTTGTTGTGCCGGAAAACGTTTTTCATGTCGAAATTTTTTTAGTAATATAAAATTTGCGGCAACAGAAATCTCCCATTTTGAAAAAAAATATTAAAAATTGAAATTTTAAGTTAACTCTGCCTGAAGTTTGCACTTGTCTGTCGGAGAAATGCAACATTCTGTCTTCTATCGGGTTCTACTTTATCAACAACCCACGACGGTGCTGTTTTGTTTCGTCGTCTTGGACAACGGCACTATCGTCGATCGACAACTCGAGTTCTGCTTGGGAAGAACTTCGCCTGATAAACTAAGCAAAATGTTTCGGCGCTCAATTCCCAGCGAGTTCGTTTCAAAATCTACTTCTTCGATTTGTTTCCGTGTTTGTTATAGGCCTACACAATGTCGTCGTGTGATGAGAGCATAGGCAATTTCTTTCTCTTAATTTCAAACTGTCGTAAAATTTTTCTTTTGTTAAAAAATAAACAAATAAACAAATAGAAGTAAAAATTTCACTATTTTAAAAAAGTGCAAAGATAAAGTTAAACTGAGCACCCACAATCTCTTCTGTAGGAAATTTGCGGATGTGTGTCGTCCCACTTACGTGGGTTTATGACGTGACATGCAATCAACTATACAGAAAGTGGACAAAATTTTGCGCAACAAGTTTGCAGAAAATGGAAGGCTTTTAACACAACAAAACCAACGAAACCACGTCAAAATGTTGTAGCCTAAAGCTTGCTGAGCGAGTTGTTCAAGAACGAGTTCGCAACGAAACGAACTAGTGGACAGGAGTTTCTGTAGGCCTACCTATTCCTAATGGCGCTCAGTGAAAAATTGGGGAGAGGAACGTTTTGTTAGAAGTGTATGAATCAAAACTTGTTCTTATTTTTTCACCGCGCAGTCTACACGCGGGGAAAAGGGACAAAACATAGGTAAGAAAAGTAGAGAAAAAAATGATAATGGACAAGCTAGGAGCGAAGGAAAAAAAGACAAGAAGGGAAAAAAGTTCGAAAGAAAGGAGACTTAAGCCCGAAAGTGGGAAATGCGCCCGATTTCGATTCTGGATTTCGGGGGATAGAGGCCACTGCTAGTGGACTTGCGTTCTAATATGATGATTCGATGCAGCGCCGCTGATACAACGAGTTGTCTGTATCGATGCGGGGCTGCGGTGCGAATGTGATGAATGCGTCCCGTGCCGTTGAGTGAAAGATGCTCCTCCATACACTTGCTGCATGTATGAGCGGCTGCCGCAAAAATACTCGTAGGCTACTAGACCAGTAAGCCTTCCTGCATCAGTACTTTTTTGCCAGCTGCAAACGAAAGCACAGGAATTGTTTAAAAGTTTAACAACGACTACTTTCACTATAAAATAAAAGTACCGTGTAGCACGCAAATGCACACCGGCATGCTATTTAGGCCTATGGACAAATTGTAAAGCAACATTAGAGCAGTGAAAATGCATTATGACGAAAGTTTCTTTTTCGATTTGCTCGAAATAATCGCTGGTTTCGAATTCTGCTTCTGACAACGTCAAGCGTACACACGCAGTGCTAATTTGGGGTGGGTCCAAACTCATGTTCAAAACTTAAGCCTACGCTATTTGTTGATGGAAAAATGTTCACCGTCGACAAGAGAGGGATAGCAGTTCATCATGCAGTTTTCCAGTTGTCGATGTCTTGATCCGTTTCGAAGAAATTCGCCATCGAAATACATTGATCATTATTATCAGTATACGTACGATAGATTGCCTGTTCTAGCGGTCAGTTTTAGTGTACATTTTACGGACTATCGTAGCGATAATAAATTGCGCTTGGACGTGTGTGGACAGTTGAACGGCCGTGTTTATTCCAGGTTGTTGCGAAGTCCACGTTCCGTCTCTAGGCTGATAATGTGCTTTCAGGGAATTTATTCGGCGTGACGTGCGCGGTGAGTCCGGCGACTGACGCAAGGAACTGCGATGCTGCTCCAACTTTGTGACACCGGCGTAACGTTTAGCAGTGGCGTAGCCAAGGGGCCCAGCCCTCAATCCCCTGACGAAACATAAACATGCTTTTAAACTGCACTAAATGTGCCAATTTGGTCATTTGATTCTCAGAAGAAAATAATTAAAATTGTTGGTACCAGAGTTCATATGTTAAACATACAATGCACCAAATTCGATGTTGGCTGGGGCTCCGGTGCTGACCCCGTTGAGGGAGTTTACAGCGTTCTCCAAACCTTCTAGCTATATTTTACAGATCTTATTTTTAAGGGGAAAGGGGTAAAAAATAAGAAAAGAAGGAAAATAAAAAGTAAAAAAGGAGAAAAGGGAAAAAAAGGAGAAAACGAACAGGAAAGGAAAGAAAAGGAGACGACCCTCCAATTGACATTTCTGGCTACGTCACTGACGTTTAGTATAGCTTAGGCGATATCTGTAAGGCTCGAACTCCACCTGCTTCGATTTGTTGTCGATTGTGCATGTTGCACAACAAATCCGCAATAAAAATTCGCAGCACATTGTATAGAACAATCTTCAAGGCTTGAACCCCCATTACAACCGCCATAACACATGCAACATGAAACTTGCAAGTATTGCAGCTAATGGCCAGAAAGGTGTATCACATCTGCCAGACAACTTAGAACAAACGCTGCAAAATTTGCACACAATTATTCTTGCAGATTTACAGCAAGTCGGACAACTTGTCGCACAAGTCCACAGCGAATCAATCAGTTCTTGCCTACACGATCATTTTCCGGCCTCCGGGGAACCGCGGGACAGTCGGCGATGAAGTCGGCTACATTGGATCGGGTTCGTCGCGTTTTTACGACCGCAACCATCAGCGCAGGCGCGTAGCGTTAAGGCGCGTACAGAGCGACGCAACTGAACTGAACTAAACTGAACTGACACGGTTTAGTTCATGACGAACTGACTAGTGAACAAGCAGAACGAGGCCACTGGTCATTGGTCCACACGTACGGAAGCGTAGTCGCGTAGGCCACAGACGCCGTTAAACGGTGCCTACTGTAATGCATCACTGCTTGTCCATTGGTCAGTTCGTCACAAGCTAAACCATGTCAGTTCAGTTCAGTTCGGTTTAGCTACGTCGCTCTGTACGCGCCTTTAACGTCGTTTGTCGACACGAGTTGTTGGTGTCGACATTACAGGTTCCTAGAGCTCTGCCCGGCTGTATAGCCTGCAGCTAGGGTAGTGCCAGTGGGCAAGTGAACAGGCCTACTTGTGCACGGCAAACTAAAATTAATGACCAATGTTTGTTTGGATGTCCATCTGTCGTCGCATAATTCTCTGAAATACGCTATTTTCACCCTAACCCCAACCTTAAGCTTTAAACATTTAATACTAATCCTAATTCTAGTGCACTACGCTCAAAGCTAACGATAGCGATCGACGTTGATGCCGCCTTCTAATGTCTAACAGTCAGTGCAATAAAACTTGAAATTTAATCCAAATAAGTAAATATAAAACTGCATCAAACGTATCTACATATGTATGTATTTAGCCTATGCTTCGTAGAATAAGTTTGAGAATTTTCATTTCACAAAGTAGACTAGTGTAGCGATCGACTTAGATAAAGTGTAGTGGGATAATTAATAGTCGCATTATTGCAAATTTCTAACAGACTTTGCCAGTGAATTTTTTTTTGAAAATCGATCAATATTCGGCGAAGATGTAGACACTATTCTTTTCGTTCACTCTAGATACTAGTGCCATTCATACACAAGTCGTCGGGTAATCTATAGTTAGCCCATCACCCTGCAGTGTAAAACTCAGCCCTATAGTCTACATAGACAGCTAGGCCTATAAACTCGTGCAGTCCAGGCCTTAGCCGTTCTCTTGCTTGCACGTTTATTAGACCAGCGTACAACGCAAAGTGTCTGTTGTCCGTGGCTGACAGAAGCTATTAAGGGCGTACATTAGGCCTGCGCTGAAGAGGGAAAATAACACGATCTAAAAAAAGGTTTGTGCAACTTACGTTTAATAGGCGCAACTGTGATTAGCGTCAGTCAGCAGCTGTCGAACATTGACAAACTTGGGGTGAAAACGGCAAGAATGAACTCTAGCCTGCTAGGATCATCGACCGGAGAATTGCTGGTAGTCTTCGGAGCGGTGTTTCTCACCACGTACTACGTCATGTCATACAGACGTCGACAGAACGGATCGTCACATAAATTGCCTCCTACTCTACCGTCGCTACCGATCGTTGGCTCACTGCCGTTTTTACCGCACAAGCTCGAGGATCTTGCTGAGTTCTGCACCAGCTCGAGAAACAAGCTTGGGAAGATCTTCTCGTTCCGCGTTGGATCAAAGTATAACGTTTTATTCGTTTGTTACTGTCACATTTTACGTGTCACGCTGATCAGATCAACTCAGTCTTCTACCCTCCGTAGGACGGGAAATGAGTGTTAGTTTACGGGCTACGGGGTAAAGGCCTAGTGTGACTGTTTGGGGCGGTGCATGTCTACTTGTTGCAAACCGCGGGTCCAATAATTGTTCGCCGACGCGGGCAAGGAATGGCTGCATAGTGCTCACGCCAATCAGCTGCCACTTCGAGATTGTAGAATCGCTTCTGGTTTTGAGTTTGTCTCATGTGAAGAGCGTTATATCAAGTACATGACTTTTCTAGCTTTACATTTTAACGATTAGACACGCTCAAATGTAAATGTTAGTGCGAATGCATATCAGGTCAACTCAGCCTGGCCGCCCATCCGCGGGTAAGCGAAAGCTAAGACGTAAGCAGACACACTTAGCGATGCATGATTAGCCTCGTATCAGTGGTTTCGCAGCATCTTCTATTTTTTATGCACAGTAGGGCCTACAGGGGCGCAAGGCAGTCAGTGAGCAATGAACATTACGCCTAGAAGAGATGTTTCTGCAAGACTCCGACAGGTTTCATTGTATTAATTTACACTGACATTGTATTTTATTGCACTGTTATCAGTGACGATAGTCGTATAAAACTACGCATAAAACTGATTAAAACGTCATAAAACACGTCAGTCTGCTTGTGTTTTATTCAGGTTCGTTCTGATGCTCTGTGGCAGAAAAGCGATACACGAGGCACTGGTAACGAAGTCAATCGACTTCGCTGATCGTCCAAAATTTCACATCGACACGTTAACAAATCCATATTCTAAAGGTGCTGTGTCAGTTAGCAGTTCGACTTTGTCATCCAGTCTTATAAACTAACCAATGATAACAAATTTAAACGGAGTGTTTAAAACTTTCTGTGTTTTCTAGTTAAGGCCTAAAAAATTCCGTGCTTCCAGTTACAGTCCGGCGACAAAGTAGAGACAAACGGAAAAATATTAGTTATTATCTTGTATTTCTATTTTATGGCATTCCGTGTAGGCCTAATATTATACAACAGCTCATAAAAAGCGACACATTAAATATTGCCCATGAAAACCATAGTAAAAGTCTACAGCATAACAGACTATAAGAACAGTTTTGTTTTAGTAAAACTTTGAAAGCAGACACAAACGTACACCAAATTTTTCAACCTTTAACATAAATTTTAGGCTCGGTGGTTTCTGCAAACGTACGACAACTGGAAGTAGGTCCACAGTTATTTTTACGCCTGTCATGACTTTAAGCAACAAGAAATTTGAGCAAAGCTCACGAGACGCGCGAAAGCCTATAGCATTTACAGTTCAGTAGTTATAGTTTCGAAAATCGCATATCACTTGGACTCGGCCCATCGGGACCATAATACAC
>Ga0056128_1000372_pt1 | contig 38196 bp, 20 predicted proteins | sample WorMetLIZISLAND2_FD_71113 | JGI IMG/M metagenome (GOLD analysis project Ga0056128, IMG submission 71113) | Marine gutless worms symbiont microbial communities from Max Planck institute for Marine Microbiology, Germany - Olavius geniculatus... ... | reverse complement strand
ATTTTTGGCTGCAAAAAAGTGAATTACGACGAAATGGATGGAGATAGACTAAGATTACCTGCGAACAGGAACTGCTATAGGCTTTCGCGCGTTTCGTGAGCTTTGCTCAAATTTCTTGTCTTCTATCGCAGCAGTCTGCGCGCGTCGGCGAGTGTTGTTAGACGTTATTGTGTCGTGGCGCATGGATCGGAGACCGGACAACACGTACGGTAGTTTCGTGCACGCGTGCATCGACCTTTCCCCCGACTCAACTTTCTCGACTCCAATCCGAAGAAAATGGTAGGGGCCAGTGGCAAATCCTGAATTTTGGAGCAGGGGGCGCGAAAAGGTAGAGATGAGTTTTTTTGGGAAGGAAGCTGTGTTTCTTACCAGAATTTGTTTTGTAATTTTATGCAAAAATAATGCATTTTGGTGCAAAATTTTCATTTGTCTACAAAATGTACAACGTCACTAAACACTTTGCCAGCGGTGCAGCTAGAAGAATATACCTCTCTTTAGTAGACGGGAAAAAGTGGATCTGAAATTTGGAGTTTAAACACAGTTTTATCCAAGCACTTAAGCCGAACCGTTATTCGCCTTTCGTCAGCGACTCAAAACGCATCCTTTTTCTGACTATTTCTTGGACTGCACTCCGACTAATCTCTCTAGTAGACTTAGCAGTAGTTTGTATTAATGAGGCCACTTTTGAAATTTCCACTTGATTAATTGATTAATTAATGGCATTGTGATACAAATGTTTGGGTGGCATGACGATTAATCGACTGATGGAATGATTAGCCCAGCTACGTGACCGCTCATAATCACTGGAGTCAATCCGGACTGAAATGTAAGCTTAATGTAATTAGTTTGCTCGACACTCCCGTAATAACGTTTTATATCAGTTGGAACTTGGGTCGTTCCATCAACCTAGATGTAATGGGCTCTAAATGTTTTTAACGTTTTCTACTTTTGCCATGTTTTCATGTTTTTATTTATTTCGAATGTTATTTTTGCGTCTGTGGGTCGTTCCGCTGCGAATAAATGACAAAAAGCTCAGCTGTCGTTAGAGTGGGCCGACCGTACCGTTTATATCCGAAGGCCAGCGTCTAATTTCCGTTCGCCGAAAACAAGTGATTTCTCAGAGTAACTGCAGTCCCATACACGCTATGGTGACGCTGCAATATCAAACGCTATACAATTGATGGTAAAATACCATACGGTAATTCGGCGCACATAGGTAATGGCTGCAGAAAGCAAATTTTATTCAAAACTGTGGCCAAACCGCTGCAGATAAATGCTATACCGTGTTGTGATACTACCGTATAACTTTATTTATTATATTAATAGCAATAATTGATATAATTGAGTTGCACGTACGCCTTTTTAGCGTGCTGCCCTGAGCGATTCCGAGGGGATGCCAACCGGAAGTAAATATCGCCACGACGATATGCAGCCGAGTCAGCAGCGACAGTCTTCGGCGACCGGAAGTCCTCACGACGACCGCCATCTTGGCTTCGGTCAAGCGTCTACTGTCCGCTTTCTGTTTCCGGTTTACAGCAGGTTACGATAAAATCCACCAGACGGTACAAAAACTGGACAGCATTTATCCTTTATTGGTCTACTTCGCAGAAAATATGGGGCCTCTCTGGCCGAAGAACAAAACCACTATGCTATGACAGCAAGCAAAACCCACATTACGCAGAAATGGGAAAAAAGTTCCCAAGTCATGCAATCCCATTTTCAGCTGTAGGATACACAAAAGACAAGAAGACCCATTCAAATTTCTGCACAACATTCTTTCGTGAATGTCGTACACTCCTGCTGGATTCTCCACTACTTGCGTTTATTCTGTTGCTGACTTTCTGCGATGATGCGATACTTCCATTAAATAAGAACTATTTCGTTTAAATTCCGATTTCTGTCTTACGTTTTTAAGCCTTCGACGGCATCTCTAATTGGCTCACAAGCATTTCCGGTCTTTGGTGCCAATCTGGTGCCATCAGATTTCGATCCGCTCTGCACCGTCACTGTCGGTTTTCAGGCAGCGTCTCAAGACTCTCCTGCTTCGTCGCTCATTTCCGCGGACCTACTTCTTTGTCGCTTTTCTGACCTAGTCCTAGAAATAATCTTTGTTATTAAGCCGATGCTAAACTTCTTTGTGGTGATAATGGCTAACTTTTGGGCAGTGGCAAAATTAATAGAATTAAACCACCCACTGACGATTACCTTTTGGAAAGTAAACCAATATGACTGAAAGCTAAGCGATTAATATCAAACGGATTAATTCTTCGACGACATCAACTTCGCGACGATCGTTTGAGTCAGCGGTAAACAAACTAGGCTCCAGTAACTACAATCTGTGGCGGCGATTCGGATAACTGCCGAGCAAACTGAAAGTCGACCGATTCATCGCGCCAAGCATGAGGCGACTTAAGCTCAGATTCCACTACTGTGATTTGCTGCAGACTTGCTGAACGACAGACAAATCGCACAGAAACAAGTCAGCATACAACTTGTTTACTTCTTGCACAGATGTCGATTGTCGCGTGTGCTAATTTGTGAATTTGTTGCATAGTTCATACTAGATACCGCACTGGTGAAGTGGGTAAGCGAGTACGCAGTACGAGCTTATACCACCCCAGGCGGTGCGGTATCAAACTCAAACGACGCTCAGATCGCATAAACTACACCGTCGTTTGCTTTTTTGACGCACGACTGCAACCAAAAGTTGTAAAAAGAGTACCAGTGTGAGCTGAATGTGGTTCAAGTTGTAGGGACAACACGTTGTGCAACAAATCCACCGTGCAACAAATCGAAGCATGTGGAGTGTGAACTCATACCATACCGGCGTGGGTGGTCGTTTTGTATACACAGGTCCGCACGTTCGCACGCCCGATCGCTTACGACAACGCAGTCAACGACCTCGCCCCTCGCTTTAGCCTACATCGTCGAACGATCGACCTGGCCCAGGAAGGCGGCTCTTGTACCTACGACGTACTTCTCGGCCGCAGATAAAATAAGGCATCCGAGGAGAGGAGGCGATTGGAGCGCCCCCGCGCGGCACGCAACGCAACCTTGCAGACCGGCAGCGCTACAAGAGTTTCGTCATGCTGAGTGATGAGAGACTTCGAGGTAGTTTTGCCGTCGACCGCTGTGCGACGTACGTGCATCGTGGCACATCAAGGATTTTTTTGTGTGCAACAGTTGCGCATTTTAGACATTTTATAACGGCAATGCTTTTTCCTTCATTTCTTTTTTCCCCTTTCTCCTTCCATCTGTTTGCCCAAGCTTTCATTGGATGCTTTTTGACCAGCTTTTCAAAACTGACAGAATCCCACCTCAGCATTCGTAGGCGTATAAGTCTAAAAATTTTGGAGCTCGGAACTTCCAAGATCCTGACCAAACCTGTATACCAGTATCTACAAAAGTGGAGCACGATTTCGCGACGAAATCGATACTAAAAGTGAATAGCGTCCGGACATTAGGCCTCAGAGAAAATTTGCACTTATTTTTCAACGTGTGTTACAAAGCGCGTAACGAACTTTATTACGAAACACAATAAAGTGACATAGAAACTGACAACGTAGGCCTATTTGAAGAACACATTTGTAATGAGCTAGAGCTGTACATTGTAGTATCCAACTTTGCTGTTTAAACGTACAGTGCACACAAATTTTACGACATCTTGTGTCGTGAATCATTGTTCTTGCACTGCAGCTATGTTAAGCCTATATTAACTTACGAAAAATTTAGAGTTCACACTTGTGTGTGCATATCCGGCATTTTTGAGAATATTTTTCTTACTCATTTTTGTTTTTTTTTAAAATTTTTATTATCTGTGTAGAATAAAGGTTTGTCTTTGGCGCAGAAGGCCAAATAGAAACCGAAATTCGGCTCGGCGCATCACTATAAGGAGTGGGACTGGGAAGGAGAATGGACATCAACGGAAGAAGGCTTCAATCAGGACATGGACGAGTAGGTTTAACACGATGGAACGGACGAAGTGAGTGGGGCACGCAATTCTGTAATCAGGCGCTGTCACGGGCCGACTGAAAATACACGACATGAAAATGCGGCACAAAAATGCAACGCTAGAAAATGCGAGACAAGCAGTGTTTGAATTGTGAAAAATTAGCTGAGGGTGAACTTTTTAACGGTCGAACCTCGACCAAAATTGTGATGCAAGCTGTATGTATATAGTATATATATAGCTGACCCCTTCAGAACATAATTTGACAGTGTGTTAGGAGGGTTGAAAAAACAGTTTGAAAAAAACCAATCCCCCCGGCAATTCAAACACTGGAGACAAGTTTGCAAAGCGGACATATAGCATAAAATAAATCATTATTTATTGAAAAAACTGGATAATCATTTGACTAGCTACTGTTCATAGTGCTAAAACACAATCTGTTTACTTCCTTCCTTTCCTGTAACCGATGATCAATTCTTTTTTTCCATATTAAGACACACAGACTCGTATGCTGTCATCGTTTGTTGTTTGATATACAGCGGGTTATTTTATTTTTCCAGTCCTGCATTTTTATGCTGCGCATTTTTAGCATTCCGGCTGTCACTGCAGCCGGTAATCCAGACTGGCACTGCAACGCCGCGCTAATCTCTATACCATAGTCCGACGTTGATCACTAGCATTGCAACTAACCAACATGCACCCACCATCGGTGTCCCTATAATAACTCCAGGCTCCTGCAAGTGCGTAGGGGACTTTAAACGTAGACGTTGATGTGGCTACGACTTTGTTGTCAACTGTGTATACGTCGGAGCTGGAAAATTGATCTAAAAACTGGGTTTAAGTTCTAAAAACCTAACCATTTCAGGTTTAAGAACTTTACACACTCCAAAAGTCCAAGTTTTAGATTTTAGTTTTTCTGTTGTGCAAGTGAATCAGATCACATTTTATATTGGTTAGCTATTAGATTGATGCACCGTGCTATAATATATAAAACAACGACCTGATAAGGAAAATGGTAGGCATATACTATGTGGATGTTCGTTCTTGGTCGTAGTCTGATGTCGCGGTTTTCTTTAAGCACTAAAAATCGAAATACCTAAAAGTAAAAAAGTAAACACTTTATAAACCTAAAACATATCCAAAGCTTAAGTTTTTAAGGTTTGGGCTACGTGAATTATTTATACGCGGCTGTTTTTCTCACCTATAGTTGCTGATGTGATTGATTAAAAATATATTTCCCTGATTTTTCTAGTGAAAACATTAATTTTGTAGATCGGTTAATACTGGATGAAGTTATGCATGAACGCAATGAAAGTTTTCCGCGGGGTAGACCTGGCAGTTTTATTCACCGCCCAGTAGCCGACGTCCAACATTGCACGGAAGGCGTCAGCACGTCTTATCGCTCGCTCTACTGCTCTAGTACCGCAGTGCAGCAGGTTTCGTTATCGGTCTCGCACCAGACTCAGTGCGTGGGTGGTCCGGTCGACTGAATGGTCTAGTCGCGGGCGGACTGACATTGTGTGACGTCGTCGATTATTTTCCTGCCGGTCACACGACAATGACCGCACCCACCCGGACGGACAAGCCTGCCTGTCAGTAGCGATGAAGTCGAGGAGTCTATTCAGTCCGAATCCGAGTCCAGTGAGTTCGACGAGAAGAAAAACGTTCGTTGTATTCACAATCTGAGCATGCACCAGCAAAGTGAATGTGTTGGAAATTAGACAAAATTTGCCAGTTGAAATACCAGAAATCGTCGACGGTAGTTGCGCAGCTGCACTTCCGAATCGTGGGTCTAAGTCCAGTAGATCTGATTCTGTGTCCGAGTTATTTCGACGAGACGGAACGTGCGCAGCAGGCTACGCGCAATCTGAGCATGCGCCAGTAAGGTAGAAACTAGGTACTCTAGCCAAACAACTAGTTAAAGTACAAAAACATTGCTAATATAGCGCAGCTTCTTTCAGGTCGTGAGTGAGAGTCCAGTGGGTCCGTGTCCATGTCCGAGTCTTGAAGAATAAGGACTTAAGTCCGACTCTCGAGTATCTGACGTCGCCGGACTCGACTACCATCTAGGCCTACTGCATCGTCATCATCATCATTATCACCATCATCACTGCTGCCTGTCAGTAGCGACCAGCGGCTTGCGTCAGTTTGTCGTAAACTATGGAGGCCAGCCGGAGACCGATGTCGACACGCATACATGTAGAGTCTATATTAAGACGTGTCCTACGAACAACGCCTTGGGTGCTTGGGAACTATTGGTACGAGTTGTCGTCCGTGACGGTCCGTCTGTCCGTCCGTTGCTGTGTCACGGATGTATTGTGGCTAAACTTTAGGTCGTAGGTGAAAACTTCTTGCACAAACAATTTGCTACGTGTGTTTAACTCGGACATAAACCTACATAATCACAGCCATCTAGTACAAGAGGAACATTGCCATATGTGGGTTAAATGAAGGGGGTAGGAAATATGTGCGTTTTTCAACGACAAACTGGCAATATCTCGAAAACGGTGAGAGATGCCGCCAATGTTACATGTACTATTAATCACTAATAGGAAGTGGCATATGCTCTTTCAGATGAAATGAAAATTACGGACTTTGAATGACGTTGAAGGTCACTGACAACCAATATGGTCGGCTATCCTGACGACAGATGGGCTTCTTGTGTGCTTTGTTTTTACGTCGGCCTTTATTTTGTTCATGGGGTTTGTGCCTGTTAAATAAAAATCACCGGTAGGCCTACCAAGTCAATAAATAACGTAGCCTACTGTTTCAGTAGCACCAGGAGCGCAGTAAACTATCATACCGTCTCACTTCCGTTCCGGGTTGGTCGGACAAGTGCGACGCGCTGCGTTGGCGTCGAGTCTCGGACAATTTATCCGTTCAACGTGATATGACATTGTTCGGCCCTTGATGACAGTGACACAGTGTAGCATCCACTTCACTTCGGCATTAATGTGATTCGTTTTCAGTGATACATTATTGTATACAGGTTATACTGTCATTACTTACGCCAGTCACGCCTTAATCCGGACCAAAACTAAACGATTTTCAGCTGACCGTACTTTAGTAACGGTCGATCTATTGGTATGAGTTGTCGTCCGTCTGTCTGTTCGTCTGTTTGTCACGGATGTGTTGTGACTAAACGGTAAGTCGTAGGCGCCCGGCAATGGTACCATCGCTATGGTGCTGACGACTTCCTATAGGCTGTCAATAGCAGGGCTGTACCGAATAGTAGATTTTACTATTCGGCCGAAAAAGAATAATTTATTATATTATTCGGCCGAATACGATTAGCATACGAATAGTTGATGCAACTTCAAAAACGATGCCCAGTGACCTGGTTTCATTGCGGAGTGCTAAAAAATTCCCAAATGGGACATCGTTGAGCAACTAAGTTTACTGACGCTAATGAAACATAACAGTGATTCATGACAAGCTTATGACTGTCAGCAAACTAAATGATTGAAAATGTTTAAATGTCATAAAGCAACGTGTGAGGCCAGGCTGACAGCAACTGTCTTTAAAGCTAAATGCAGGAGAAACACGTGGTGATGGCAGAGTGCTTATATTATTTATATTCGGTCTGTTTTGGCACAACTATTCGACCGAATACGAATACGCTATTCGGCCCACTATTCGGACCGAATAGAATACGAATAGAATATTCGGTACAGCCCTAGTCAATAGTAACCATGTCTCTATCTGCAGCGGTTTGACCGCAATTTTCAATGAAAAGTTTCAAGCTATAACTGGCCGTATCTCGGAAACGGTGAGAGATAGGGCCAACGTTGTTATAAATCACCAATAGAAAGTGGCATACACCGTTTCAGATGAGTTAAAAATCATCGACCTTGGATGACCTTAAAGGTAGGCTTAACTAATAATCAGTACATTCGATTATCATAGCGACAGCTTGGTTTCGTGTTCCCTATAGCACGACAATTCTTCCTCCTGAAAATGTCATCAAAATCTATCACGCAAGTGATGTTAAGATGTACAGCTTTGAACGCCATCTGCAGCAAAAAGTTAGGCCCCTGAACGCAGTACAGCTTACAAAAAAGGAGCAAAGGCCTAAACTTGCTGGACGGTTAGTTTGCTATTAGCTAGTAATCGGTAGGTGACGAGTAGGCCTGTCGCTGTAGGCTGATTATTTTGCACCAGGCCGATCGATATAGCCTATCCGTTTTCGGCGAAAACAGTCGAAACGCGTTTTCCAAGATGAACGTGTAGGCCTATCTCTGCGTCTGAGCACGGTGGTCTGTGTTTGCGTTACTCTCCAGGCACATAAGTCTATACGTGCTTGCTGCCTCAAACATGCAACGTTGCAGCAAAGCTTCGAGTATTTTTGCATGGTCTCTGGCAGTGGCAGTCAGCTGTTACAAGTCCGAACTCGACGAACTCTTCGACTTTTCGTGGATTTGCACCGCAGTACAACAAAATGCAATGCTGCAGTATTGCAAACGCATACGGGTGTAGTCAAGAAGTGGGTGGCGCCCGGAACACTGTGGCATAGGACAACATCTTGCTTCAATTTTTCCTTGTTTTGTCTTCCTTTTCCACTAATTCTTCTTCTTATGGCGTACTCTTCCAGAGCGTGGCCGTGTCCAAGATGCGGCGCCAGTCCGCCCGCCCAGAAGCTTTTCTCCACGCAGAAGAAAGACCAATGTTCAGAGGTCTCAGGTCTGCCTCCACCGAACGTAACCACTAATTAGCAGGCCAAAATCCCTGCCCGCTTTCTTCCAATTAAAATCTGTATGAATAGGGCAACATTCTCACATGCGGTGGTTGTCGGACGTTAAATTTAGGTATGTTTAACCGGCGAGCTCGTGGAAGTGACCGACTCGACAATGTCATGTTATGACGGACGGATCATTCTATTGTTTACACTGAGCGAGGCGCCCAGCTATTCCAGTAATGTTGCGCTCCGCTGCTGTAGCCTAAAGGAGGTCTTCGGGTCACGTTTCACGTCTGTGTGTATAGACTATGGCAGATTCCAGTCCCTGGCGATCCTACTTACCTGGAGTGACCAGGTACGCCGTCGTGCCATGTTCGCATGATCTGTAAAGTTCAGACTCTAATATTTCGACTTGTGGACAGTGGATAGCCGGAAATGTGAGTAGGAGGATCTCGACCCTTTTACCTTTCCTTTATCTTTTTTTCTCTCATTTTTCCATTTAACCCTTTCTTCTCTTTAGCCTTCCCTTCCTTCTCTTTAGAAATAATATCCCTAAAATCCAGCAGGGTCTTTGAGCGTTGTGAGCTTCTTCAGCGGGGTCTAAGGCGGAGCCCAGCCGAAATCAAATTTGATGTGTTATAGGCCTACCTTCAAAATATGAGATCCGGTGGCAACAATTTTGCTTATTTTCAACTGAATCAACTGATCAAATTAAGTGCAGTTTAAACGTGTGCTTGCCTTGTCTGGATGATTGGAGGCTGGGTCCCTATAGCACCTTTGTCTACTGTTTGTGTACAACAATTCGTCGCCAAAATGTTATGAATTTGCTGTACGCTTCGCTTTGTTTTGTGATGGTATCAGAAAGTTTCGCCCTCAAGTAGGGCTGTCAAGTTATCACAGTGCCAATCAGGCCCGTCGAAAGGGTGGGGGTGAGGGTAAGCTACCCAGGGCCCCGCGACGTTTGGGGGGCCCGCCTTCGCTCAGAAATATAACAAAAAATTTGACCTAATGCTCACGAGACGCGCGAAAGCCTATAGCAGTTCCGGTTCAGTAGATTAGCTAAAAATTGGGGTGTTCACGCTAAGTTAATATACGAATACCAAATTCTATATCTGGATCGCATAACGATAGTAGCGTGATGCCACTTTGTGAATGATATAGACTTGTGTCGCAGCCCGAAATCGCCAAAAATCCATAAAACCCCCTATTTTGGAGTTCAAGGTCATTCAAGGTCATTGAATTCGGCACCAATCGAGACAGTGTACGACTTCTTGTTAGTTACTGAGATATAGCGACTTATTGGCCAAAAATCGCAAATTTTGCCCACCCCCTCTCATTCGGCCTCGTTCGGGGTGACCCCGTTCGAATTTATGGAAAAACTTTACGGTTCCTGAAACTAGAGTCTTCCAGGCAGCCGACGGTGAAGATCTGATGATCCTAGCTTGCACCGTTTTTGACTGATCCACCCGTGTGACGGACGGACAGACAGAATTGCGATGGTTAAGACGCGCTAAAAGTAGCAACTGTTTTCGCGTGTAAAAATACACCAGAATGCACCATTTTGAAAAAAAATCAAAAATTTTCTCCCCAGAGGGACCCCGCGAGAACGTTTCCCCGGGCCCCGCTGTGGCTCTCGACCAGCAATTTCGCCAATGCGGTGATAGCCCCCCTCAGTCTAGCCCTCCCCCTTCTCCTTTTTTCCTCTCTTCCCTTCCTTTTCTTCCGAGACGCAGTTTGGTAGAATACGATATCTGGTGGCAGCAATCTTAATTGCTTTCCTGAGAACCAACTGACCAAATTTCCTGCAGCTTAAACAATAAAGGCAAAACTGGACAAAAAAGAGACATTCATCGTCGGCGGGTAATTATAATTGACTATGCGCGGGTGACGACGTTAAAGTCACGCGCTCAATGCGGATGACTTGGCAGGGCTGCCTTAAGACGTTTCGCTCCCTGGACTTCGTATTGTTCGTCCGTTAGTTTTCCTGTCTCGTTCGTCGTTTTCGCCATCCGTCCGTTTTCATTTTTAGTTGGCAAAACGTCCAATTAGTGAAACGTCTTGGGAGTGAAACTTCCAGGCTATACGAGCGAAAGGTCCGTAATTCGTTCTGGTGAACTTCCTGCTTGCTGCCTACAGCAGCTAGATGTGAATGGAGTTCAGCGATTTCATTCCAAATCCCACCACGTCGATTCGTCGCTTACTTCTTGTATAAAACGAGGTGATTGGAGCATCAGCTTCTATACTTAACGTCGACTACCTGGAATCCGCGGCACGCTACGCTGCGTAACACGGTTCATGCCAACGAGTCAGCTGTCACTATCCTACCATGCTCTGAATAGTTCAGGCATGTGGCAGACATGTAGCAACTTCAGTAACAACGCCGATTATTTGCAAATTGTCGTGCCTAGCCATATGAAAGGCGAAGAATTTCCCTTAGGAGGTTACATGATGCACATATAAAATGAACCTTTTCTCCAACGGCATGTTTTGTGCACGTTTCTGCCTGTCTGTTTCTGCTGTTTCAGTATTAGGCCTAATCTTTTTTCCTTAGCTGTACACTAACGTCGCTAATTTTACAGCAATGAATTTCTTAACGCGTTCGTTGACGCTTTGGTGGACTGCATGCTGCTCCGGTGAAGTTTTCAATAGCGACAGATTAAACAGTCAAGAAGTCATACATATTATATTCTTTACTCGTTGACGTGCAGACAGCAATAAAAATGCTCGAAACTGAGACACAAACCACGAGATGAGACCGTCGAGTTACGATCAACGATCATAAAATGCTTAATCACCCGTGCATGGATTTCCCCGCGATGATCGCATACGGACTAGTAAGCGGCGGCCAGACAAAAACATCTTACGTACCACGTACCGAAATAATTATAATAATCCCTGCTTGAACACATTACCGTAAATCTGGAGACTTCCAGCGCCAGATATTCAGTGGCACTGGTCATATGACGGTCGGTCGGAACGACTCATACTACACAGGGCCGGATTTCGTAGTTTTAGACGAATACAACAATCAACATTCTTATTATCAACTAATGACTGACAAAACAGAGTGCAAAACGGACTACAATAAAGTTATTGTTGTCACCAGTGTTATCACCGGATATTCGTTTAATGAAAAGTTGACAAACGCAACAAACAAGTGTCAGAATTCGTCAGTTCTGAATTAATGTGTTCTTCAACAAACTAGGTGACCGTTTTCATAGCATGAGTGAGTGAGTGTTGAGTAGGGTTTAACGTTTTACCCGACACAGTAAAGGTCATTTCAGGGACAGCCTTTTCAGGCAAAATGCGCATACCAATTTAAAAAAAGTATCTTATGTTACCTAAGCTACGTAAAAGCTGTAACCACAGTAACTGTATCAACCACCTTATCTTATCTTGCACCAATTTCACCAATTTAGACAAAGTTTATACATACCCATGCTGTTCTGAGCACTACGGATAAACAATGGGCCTCATGATAGGTTGAACAATATACAGCTGAGAAGAGAACTGTGTGTTGGTCAAGTCACAGAAAAATGGAAGACGTTGCTGTGATAAGCTCTGTGGAACCATGCATCGCCTAAAACAATATGGCCTGAAAAGATCTTTAACATATAGATGCTAAATAGGAAGACAACTGTGTCAATGCAGTGGGTCAAAAAATGTGGCCAACATGGATTGTTTGATATGCAAATCATGAGATAAATTAAAGTCTCTATAAAAGTAAACTACATAATAGGATTGAAAAATGAAGAATGCACTAAACTGGGAACACAAACTACAAAAAAAACTAGATTAGTGCAAAATCCGGCCCATGAAAAATCACGCAAAAAACTCTAAAAGATCAATGACATAATCGCAAAAGTAACTCAAATGACGATAAAACAAAAAAAAATCAGTCATCGGATAAAACGTCTGATTGCCTGTCTGCACCATAACGACTGACGCCTATGATGGAATTACTAGTACCACTTATACATACAGTAACGACCAATGAGAGCAAAGACGCAAGAAAAACCACCAACTAAAACTGCGCATGATCAATACATACTTATGACGTATCACAAAAGCCGTAAGACATGAAGCTAAATGACTGCAAGCAATTAATTTGAATAATAAATATTACGACAACAGCCTAAACACAACTTTCTATGGATTTGAAAAGCAAAAATTTTAACGAATAATAGCTGTGATGTGATACATGTACATAACCGCTTTGATTCAACCTAAGTTTCGGGAACAAACAATCCAAAAGGTATTAATAAAACTCCAAGTGTACTTATCTAAAGTTAACCCAGGTTAGGTCAGGTGTCTAAAATAAAAATATGAAGACTGGGATAGTGGGTTTTTAAGGTAAGACATCCTTCCTGTTGCTTAGCAAAATGCATCAATATCAATAAAAATAAGCCAACTCTTTCCAGAAATGAAGGAAAAAATGGCACTTGTATCTTCTTAGTTGTAAATGGCATCAATAAAAATGCAACTAATTCTTTTTCCTGAATAATATACAATGAAGTCCACGATTATGTAGAAAAAAATGCCCATCTATAATATTCATATGTTTACAACTAAAATTTAATACATTTTCCATTTGTGATTCATACAACACAGAGAAAAATCCCAAAGTTGTGCGGATCAGTTAATCGAAACAACCACCAAGACCATCAAGAACAAATGTCAAACACTGCACTGCATAAAGTTAAATTCGCATAAAATCACACAATAAGAAAAATGCCTTAAAACGCAGTCCTGATGAGCTTATAATAAAGCAAGCATCTCCAATTCTACTGTGACAACAAAACTTATACTACTACTAACAGTGCTATTGCTACTTTATTTTCTGTTAAACCGGCCACATTTCACAACTTGTTGTCAAAAAACTGGATTATAAGAGTTTACACAACATAAGCATACCTTTTCATTACCCTTCAAAATATATTTTGCTGTCCCATCACTCAACCAACATGAGACAAATGAACTCTAAATGCTTTTAAATCCATGACCATAATTACCGCAAACTAAAAACTGAAACTGCAAACACCAGTCTCTGTTTAAATGGCGTAGCAATTCTGGAGTTGACACAGGCCATGCTGGATGCTGTGAAGAAGCATTGCTGCAGCGGGTAGGGACTAAACCAACAAACAATATAGACCAAGGAAAAAATCAAATTCACATCTGCTACAAAAAAATAATTAAACAGTCAACACCCGAGACCCCACTCTATTGTAAAAGCATTTCACGTATAATGATCGTCGCTTAATAACGTTGCTGATATCAACACGTGGGACTTGAAACAAACAGTAGTAACTAACTGCAAGAAACCTAACTCAAACTTACATCTAAGTCACATCACTATTAAAACTATGCTCATAAAACTGGCCAGTATACGCAATATCATGTAATTCATGCTATTTAAACATACAACACATATGCGCTAAAATCCTGCACTTGAAACGGGACAAACATAACATCGATGAAGCCGTTAACAAAATTTCCAACATAACAAAAAACTCCCAGAGCAAAAACATGCTGAAAAAATACAAACAGAAGCGAGTATTGTGACAAACAGAAGGCAATCTTTTGTCTGTGATGACAAATTTAACAACAAATTTGACAAAAGTTGGCATTTCAAAGAACAGCAAAAAGTACAATTGGTTTCAAACCGACAAATGTTGCTGCAACTAAGGCCAAAATTTCAGAATGGCAACGTGATAATTAGCTGAGACACAAACACATGAGCTGAACGAAACTGTGACAATTACATATATGTGCAGATCAAAATAAAAGGCTTCAGACGCTAGAAGATATACATCAAAAATGACAAATACTGCAACTGAAAACTGCGACAAATTCCACTTCATAAGAAACAGCACGTGGAAACAGAGATAATGATGATATGACGATAATAACACTGATAATAACTGCAATAATGCTGGCCTGGCACTACTCGTTCAAAACCACCATGCTCAAGCTGCATGAAAACAGAATTACTGCAACTTTTACAACAGTCATTTTCCTAGATGAATTACTTCAACACCGCTCACCGTTGCCCAGAAAAAAAGTTATTAACAAAACCCAGGATAGATGGATAGACAAAATATTGCTTTGTGGATTCCAGATTTGGATATTCCCTACTCAAAAACTGTATGTTCAAAAATAGTCAAAGGGCATCATGAAAGATATATGAAAGATATCTGTGGCCGACAACCAGGTCAAATGATCATAAATGTAATCCGCCATGCATCCATTTTAGCTCAAATTCATAACAGACAGGGAGGGGAAATCTGGCAAAAAAATCAGATAACCAGATTAAATATCAATATCCATTCAACCATCCATTCCACTGGCAATAAAAACCAAGAATTAGAAGCTGGTTTGCACAATCACAACATTCACTAAACATATGTACGTCTAGAACACAGAGACGAACAACGAAGACTTGCACGAATGAACGACTGTGGGTGGGAAAAATAATGGAAACTGCTAAAGCCACAATAATCTATCACTAATTATTAACCTAGGCTGAAAGTTTATTTACCAGTCTCGTAAAATTTGTGAACAATGGATGTAAACGTGGAAGTTTAACTGACAGTGAGTAAAACTGAATTAAATGAAGAAAAAATGCATCAGAAATGCAATTCAGATAATATTTTGAAGCCCTTGCATGACATTGCAATGCGTAACACTGCTGAAAAATACGGTGGTTCACTTACAACAAACTAGCAGTATACTGAGTTAATTAATTGCAGTTTGGTCAAGTATATAATTGCTAAAAACCGGCAATAAAATCAATAAAACATTCTGCCAATCACACTGCATCACAAAACACAAAATGCGCTTGGGATAAGACATCATTCGAGATAAAATGTGGCATCGTGATTAAAATGAGATTAAAAAGATCGAAAAAAGAGAACTTGAAAAAACTCCACAATGAAGATCTGGTAGTCCATTTCAATGCCAGCAAACCTACGATGAGAAAAGACGGCATGGAACTGACAAAAATATGACGACGAACGACGACAACACTGAAGAAGTCGAGAGAAAAAAAGACATGCATAGAGGTTTCACACCCTGTACAATTTTCTCCAGTACACTAAAAACCCTCAAAATTCAGAAAATTTTTCAGGACATTTTCCAATCAACTGAAACAGTAGGCATTCGTAAATGGAAAAAAGTGTTGAATATTTGTCTCGTTGAATAAAACGACAACTTCAAGGCTCAGAAAGCCAGGGTCACCACTTCACGGGCAGTTGAGCACATAACCACATAGCCTGACTGCACACAAGATTAATGCCATCGAGACTTTTTGCAAAACATCCTGCTGGATCATCATCAATTCTTCCAAATTTTGTTGCAAGATTTTGTGAACATTAACAGCCAAGCTTGAAAGCTGAAGAAAAGTGTGAAACTTTCATGCATGTCATGCTGAGACTACACTATACTAAGAGACGTACAACAGACTGACAGAACGACCACCGCCCCTCTATCCTCAGTCCGACGGCAACGCACCGGCAAGCTAGCTCGATTGATCTACTCAAACGGTGCATAGAGGTGCTGCAGTGTTCCAGCCATAGGAACGCGTGTGGCCCGCATGACGGTCGGCTGCGCCGGCGCTGCGCCAAAGGCGACGCCTGGCGGACCGACACGCACTGCGGAGAAACCGCGCGACGCCGATGACGGATCATGCAGCGGCGCCATCATCGACGCAAACGGATCGATTGACGATGCTGGCGCTAAGTTGATATCTCCAAACCTAACAACACATCATCACGTCCAGCAGTTCACATATAGTCACAGACCACATTTATCAAGTAAAGTCCGGCTAACGCAAAGCGGAACACGCAACAGTGGTGCACCATCGTATGCTAGTGATCCGTAGACATGGCTACAGTTTCAAAAAAGCGCAGTAAAACAAAATCAGTCGCTAGAGGCCACCAGATGACCCGCGGCTATAGTGTATATAGTGTTTTACGCGTACTCACCAGAGAGCGCCACCTATCGCTCAGCCAACGCTTTATCGGCTGGACATCGTAAATTTTCCCTACCCCCTCTCATTTAGGACCCTCGTTCAGGGTGACAGCTATCAAATTTATAGAAAAGCTTTATGGTTCCAAAAACTAGAGTCTTCCAGGCAGCCGACGGTAATGATTTGGTGATCCTAGCTTGCACCGTTTTTGACTGATCCACCGGTGTGACAAACGAATGGGCAGACGAATAGACAAACAGACAGAATTGCGATGGCCACAGCAGTAGCTGCTGTTGCGTATAAAAATAGAGCAATATCTGCCATACTTGTAAAACAGTGTCTCGTAAGCTAAACAGTGGTGAAAGTTATTGTGGAAATTCAACTGACAGTAAAAAACAAACTGCAAGAAATGAAAAATACGACAGATATGTGCTCTTTCCAAATTGCTCTTTCCAGTAGTAACCAGAAGTTACAACTAAACATAGATCTGGCAAGTTTAACAAACAATGAAATATTATGCAATGACAAATGGCAGTAATCACAGTACAGCTAAGCAGTCATATGAGTTGGAGAAACATACTTCTAAAACAAGAACCGTTAATAAATGTGGCCCAAAAGGTGCAATATGTTTTGCAGTTTACATTCTGCCATTAGGTTTCCTATGTTGTGAGTCAAATGGCACGGAACAAATTATCGAACAATCTCTGATGTCTTCATAATACACTGCACTGCACTAGTAGCTTTAGGCATGGTTTAAAAACTGCATGTTTACCAGATATCAGTGCACTTAGCACAACAGAAATGTTGTATGATAATGCGCTATATAACTAAAGAACTGACACATTATCAGAATGTAGACAGAAAACAAACCCTGGTCCGAGGCGCTTCTCGAAATAGTCGGTGCGCGCGGGTGCAAGAGTGTAGGAGCTCGTCGGTAGCTCTGTGACGCCGACGGCCATTGGTACGCCGGCGCTACCAAGCCCCGCTGCCGACTGACGCATCAACGGACTGCGCGCTGCGAATGTCGTAAATGCCGCTGGATTGGCTGAGTACAGCTCGAGGAGCTCTCGGGCAAACGTGTCGGCTGAATTGGCGGCCGGCTGGACGCGCGGGAATGCGGCTGCTATCGGCTGCAGCTGGTACGGGTCGGCGGTAGCGGCGACGGCGGTCGGCGGTGCGGCGGCGGCGTACGACGTGACTGACGCATGAGACGTCCCGGCAGCAACGGCTCCGGCGTATGTATCATACGTCACCGGCTCTGTGCGCCGTGGCACCGTCACTGTCGCCATTGTGACTGGATATGGATCGTAGCGAACACCGACAGTTGGACGATTCGCCCTGCTAAACCACAGCACAGCATATACGCACTCGAGCCAAGCTGTCGGCAATCAAAGCTTAACAGTCAATTGCTCATAGTGCACACCAAAGGCAGCAAAATAAAAAATCTAATAATCAAAAAAATCTGCTATCACTCCTATTTTATCTTCGTCGGACAAAGCTCATTTTTTCAGCTGCGTATTGCATTTTGCTGCTCACAAATTTTCTCAAAACAGGCCACAAATCAATTGATCATGTTTTGGTGGAAATACAGACCACAATCAAGATCCGTGATTTCTCCATCTGAACTAACATTCACGCCAGTACATATCCTAAACCCGTCTGCATTTTTAAGGAGCCAAGCATAAAACTTTTTTTTGTTTTCAGTACTACTAGCTATTTCCTAGTTTCTGCTGTATTTTTTAAGCCACAGAAAACCCAAAAAACAGCATGGTGAGTAACAAGAAAGCAAATCTTGAGAGCTGCTCACCCATCGCGGTCGCGCATCTTGCCCTGTGTGCTGCTGGTGGACATCTACAACGGACAGACAAAAACACACGCTGGCAAATTCCAAGAAATAAGCTCCCTGTCTCTGATATAGGAACTAACTGACATGCTAAAAACAAGCACATCGTTTCATCAGCATATTTCTACGTAAATGCATGTAATTTTCCTTCAACCTCCATCATGATTAGTGATTGCAATCCCGGGATTGAATTCCCAATCCCGGGATCCAGGATTGAAAAATTTGTAATCCCTGGATCCCGTTTCGGGATTAGGCTTACAGAATGGTTGCTGTTTTGGTATCCATAGTAGACTTAATCCATGCACGAGGTAGAACTGTAACGTGCATCAAATATTTTATCCATTAAAGAGTTAGAATTGTTAATTGTGTCATTTGACACTCAAAAAAGTACATTTTTGACGAATTTTTGTAATCCCGTAATCCCAGGATTGAGATGCGGCCAATCCCGGGATTCGGGATTGGCGAAAACGACCTGGATCCCGGGATTCGGGATTGCAAGCACTAATCATGATACGATACCCAAGAAAATCACCTCATTGTTGTTACTGCAAACCGTTTAATGAACCTGATGAGTTTTAATAATTCCCCAAGCTCTGTGATATTCTCATCAATATTGTGTGCTAAATCTACTTATCTCACAAAAATGTGAAGTAAAACAATTTTTAGAAAATTTATGGGCAATTTTCCATGACAAGATATTTTCTCTTACATTTCCCTGATTTTCACTGAAATCCTTGACATCTGTATAATTCCCTGACTAGGGTTGTTAAACGAAGTTCGGATTTGCGAACTTCGAATTTCAAGTTTGAATTCCCCTTCGATATTCGAATGCAAACATTAATAATTAGACGCAGACGGTTTTGCCTTGAAAGTGGAGCGCTCCGGTGCACTGTGTGACGATTTCTTTGTTCTCTGCGGGCCGTCAATTCAAGCGACGCCCGCCTGTTTGCTTACCCTTCCCCTGCCCTCCCTGCATACCGCCGCGGCGTTCAATTACTCTCCCTCTTGCACTGCACCCCTGGCGTGTGTTGTATACTGATGCAAGCTATCAAACTGACAAATCTTGGTGGCCCAGACACAGATCAGACATCAATTGACGGCAATAGAGCGCGACATGGCTTGACGTCCTAGATGAATGCACTGATGATAGACTGCTTCCCGGCGTGTGGCGTGCGTGCTGTGACCTTCATCTCACCCCACAGTGCAGACATCAAACGCAAATTGCTTAAGCTTCTCAACAAATATATAAACAAAGTTCGAATTTAATCCGAATTTTAGCGGTCGAAATTCGAATTTGAAAAAAAAAACAATTTAACATCCCTATCCCTGACATTTCCAGATGACAGACAAGTGGTCACTGCATTCGGCTATCACAAGACCGTGAATCGTGGAACAAGACTATATTGGTCCCAACAGTTGCTAAAAAAGAGACAACAAGAAAACAAGAAATTTGAGCTAATGCTCACGAGATGCATGAAAGCCTATAGCAGTTCCTGTTCGCAAACTGTTCAGCCATTTCGTCGTAGTTCATTCTTGGAGTGTGTGCTGCAGCTGAAGAAAGCAAAAAATCAATAAAAACCCCTTATTTTAGAAGTTCAGGGTCTTTCAAAGTCATCGATGTTGATACAACTGAAAAGCTCATCACTAGTGCTTATCGTGATAGGCAGCATGCCCATGCCTATCTGCAACTGTTTTCACGAAAGACTGGCCAACAACAGTAAAATAACGACTTTTACGGGGGTACCGCTATTTGATGCCCTTATGCGCAGGTTTGCTTGAACGTAGAGAATCAAGACTTGGACCGTCAAAATCTACGTTCAATGCTGAAAATTTCAAATGCAGTTTCTCCATGTCTATCTCAATTGATTTTGGCGCAGTTCGCTCATAAAATGTGACTCGCAGCCTGAAATCACCTAAAAATCTATAAAACCCCTATTTTGGCATTCAAGGTCACCTAGGGTCATTGTATTCAGTAGCAATTGAGAGCCAGTGTACGATTTCCTATTAGTGATTAATAGTAACCTATGCCCTATCTCGCACCATTATTGAGATACAGTGACTTATTGGTTAAAAATTGCAAATTTTCCCTACCCCCCTTCTCATTTAGCACCCTCGTTCAAGACGACCCCCTTTGAATTTATGAAAAAGCTTTATGGTTCCTGAAACTAGAGTCTTCCAGGCAGCTGACCGTGAAGATTTGGTGATTCCAGCTTGCACCGTTTTTGACTGATCCACCCGCATGACGGACGGACAGACAGACAGACAGATAGAATTGTGATGGCTTAGACACGTTAATGCAGTAGCTGGTTTCATATGTAAAAAGGAGCACACTAAGGGCGCGTTGCACCAACCATACTTAAATTTAAGTACATGCTTAACCACTGTACTTAGCAGAAAATGCATTGCACCAACGCCATTTAAGCACGCCAGCCTGCTTAAACGTCACTTAAAAATAAGTGGCCAAAGCTGCCCACTTAAATTTAAGCGGCTGGCAAAAATGAGACAGACGCCATCTTTATTAGCGAACTGTGACGAAGTTATCATCCTAAACTGTCGATTTTAGGTAACAGTTGTTATATACCATAAACAAAAGCGAAGAAAAGTGGCAAATACACGTGGATAATGCTGTTTGTCATCGAGTATTTACAGCCTAGATCGTTTTAAGTGAAAACAAATCACTTCTAAACAGCAGTGCGCTGACACATACGAGTTCAGCGTAGTCTACAAAGTTTATTTTCTCAGGTTATATTCGTTGTCAGCCAAATATGTATAAGTCCATATTTATGTTGATTCTCATATATTTGGTCTATATATTACACTTCGCTCAAAATTATACTGTTCTGAAGTTATTTCAATTTATATAGGGCATTTCGAGCGATGGCCATTGTTGTCAATGAAGCGTGATAGCTATTATGTAATTGGTCGTCAAGGAAGTGCTGTCGTCACGTGATTGAAATTAGCCAATGGCAAGCGTGGTTACAATTAAGTCTGTCACTTAGCTAAGTGATGTGCGGATTGTGTTGGTGCAACGGAATCGATTTAAGTAGCCGGTTAAGTATCGCTTAAATTTAAGTGGTACTTAACTAAGTACGTACTTAAAATTGGTTGGCGCAACTGGCCCTAAATGACACAGGTCTAGATGCTGTAAGCAAGTGAAACGCTGTGCCAGTTTACCTCGACGTTAATGCGGTTTCCATTGAGAATGTGTCCGTTGAGAGATCGTATTGCCTGCTGGGCCTCTGCCTCGTTCTCCATGTGCTGGCAACAATAGACAAAACCAGTAGAGTTACTGCTGTCATTATGGCCCATTTATACACCGTGTTCAGAAAAAAACACAGACTCATGTGGAAAATGGTCAGATTTCCACAAAATTTTCAGGGAACGTTTAGAAGGAAACAAGTATTCCACCGGTAAAAAGTTAGATATTCTTTGCTACTTGTGACGTCATGCTGACAGCATATTTCTATGTTTGTAAATTATGGGTTTTACCATTGAAAACAAAACATCAATAAAAATGCTTGCGAGTCAGAAAGAATTCTGGAGCAGCAAGTTTGTGAAAATGTTTCCAGACAATACACAAACAATTAAATATTAATGAAATAAAATGCTTAAATAAAAAAAAAATTGACGTGACCGGCATTATCAAGCTGTTTGACAGATGGCGGGCAAGTGGTCATACACGTGGTGATGCAGTGTGCGTATGCCTGCCAGCATCAACAAAGTTGAGGATCTCACACTCAGCCAACAGGATATACTATGAAAACAGTTGACAATGAAAAACTGTGTGACAGATTAGCATATTTTAGAGTTCAGTCAACACAATGACCAATTGAAGTGTTTTAGCATTTCATCAATGTCTGCCTTCAACGGTAAAACCCATAATTAACAAACATGGACATATGACGTCAGCATGACGTCACAGGTAGCAAAGAATAACTAACTTTTCCATTAATAGAATACTTGTTTCCTCCTAAACATTCCCTGAAAATTTTGTGGAAATCTGGACATTTTCCACGGAGATATAAAAGAAAATGTGAGTGGGTGTTTTTTTTCTGAACACAGTGTATAGTCAGAATATAAAGTACAGCTGGTAAGTTGTAAAGATGTTTGACTGTCACAACATGATGTTGCATGTAGCAAGAGTGCATTTGGCCCCAATGATTGCCATTCAAGAGACATACATGCAGCATGTCGCAAATGCCAAACTGAGAAGTACCACAGGCTGCTACGGTGGCTCCAGATTGGTGCACATGGGAAGGCTTTAGTTCTTCAGCCACCTAGTCAGTAGAAGGTCATACAAAGACCACCACCACAGGGTCGTGGTAGCTGAATGAGCAACACTCCTGCAGGATGAAGAAGACCGAGAGGACGTGCTTGTGATACATGGTTGCGAACCGTGTCCCAGGACAAACTGACATAAGCAATATCACCTGGATGGTATTAGCACTAATACTACTACAAATACTACTCTTTACAAGTAAATGTGACTTCTTTTATTGTATAAGTAAACAATCTCTAGTCTTCTGTTATACTTTGAATGGGAAAACTGTAAAATTAAGCAAGTGCACACTTACAACAAATCCGAAGCCACTGAGAACGTCAGCTTCGGTGACGCGGCCATAGCACTCAAACAGTTCACGCAGCGACTCGCTCGTAGTTCCATCGCGAATGTTACCGACAAATATCTTTGTCGTCCCAAGTCTGGTAACCAAAAAGAACAATAATGTTTAATCTTAAGAAATACATCAGATTACAATTTGTCGACAATTCGCCAACTGTTGTTACCTTCCTTGGGAAGGTTTCAATTCACTGCTAAATGTGGGTGAAGTATACCACCTAGATATTAGGAAGTTAGTAGGGCCCCTCGACTCATCAGCTTGAAACATTCTTTTATGATACATAACACTAGTAATGCTGTTGACATCTGATACAAGAACATAAAGGGTAACTTGAGAGAGTAGTTATATGACTTGAGAGAAATAATTGAAATTACCCGAATTAATAATGAATACCGAGTATAACATTAAGACAGATTTATTCTGAGTGTGACAATGATAGTATCAGACATGATGCCAAGAAATTATAGTTAAGATAGTTTAATCTACTGCAAGAACTATAACTTGCAGTAGCGTGGCATAGTTGGTAACGTGTTTCGGCTGAAACGAAGTTACTCTACACCGGGCCTGGTTAGTACTGCAATGGGTGATTGCCTGCGGGCAGGTAAACCATCTAGATGCGAAGCCTGCCAGCTATGTTGACTCAGCCTTCTACCATCCATGGGATGGTAAAATGAGTAGTAACTCATTTACATGGGTTACGGAAGGTGGGGATCTTGGTACAGCTGACTGGGGGTGCCTAGCCGGCCGCTGCGCCAGCCTGTGTCTGCAGGCTGCACACAGCGGTCGTGCGGCAGGCGGCTCTGGTTAATGACGAAAGCGCACTAGAGGCGTGTTTGCGACGATGCGCTATACAAATTGACAACCTTTACCTTTTTACCTTTGAAAAGTAAAAATGCAGCAACTGCATTGTTGATGAGTGAAACTAAGTAAAGAAGTAACTGTGATGAACGTGTTGACCGCCAATACATCCAATAATTACAATGTGGCAGAAACAGGACCAAAAACACAATTCTTTGGTTAATTATACTGCACATAGGCTAACAGAATGTGGATACCTAAGCCACAAAAAGTGCTGTAAACACTGATGGCTTCAGTGAATAGGATGAAACTAATAGGGGCAAGAACAATCTAAAGCAGTAGTGTCAGGAAATTTTCAGCAAGACATAATACTGAATGAACAGCTTAAATGTGGACACTTGCATAATGTACCTTGCAACAGACTTCTTCTTTCCTTGAGTGTTAGCTGTTGACATCTAACACACACAATTTCACACTTGAGCACTGAAAAAACCTAAAATCAATGGAGTATAAAGCCTCCTCGATGCATCAAGCTCACAGCCCTAGTGAAGAAAAACGCTTAGAAGCCAAAGCCACTACAGTAAATACTAAATTACATATTTTGAAAGAAATTATTAAGAAAATCAAATATACACTATCACCAAAAATCATTCTAATTTCTGACATACTAATTTATCAAAATCCAAATATCACATTACTTTGAGAACAATAGAACTGGTTCCATTCAACCTTTAGATGGCAATAAATGACGGACTGCAAAAAATGGCTAAAAGTAAATAAAAAAACTGGATTTGCTATATTAATTCTTAAAGCTTTTCTGTTAATTCTTTGCCAACATAAACAACGATAGTAGAATTACACTGGAAGTTTTACCTACGAACAACTAATGCTCGTTAAGTATCAGTTTTAAACATTCGTCAGTCAGTAACTTAAATAACTTCCAAAAATTATTCCAACCTAAGTTAAAGACAAAGAAAAAACCCTGAAAGTGAAATCATACCGCCTAGATATTAGGAAGTAATGCAACAGCCACATCCTGCATGGCAAAACTGTATATGAGATGACGGAATCAAAACAAATCTTATGATGCACCATCATAAATCATATAAGTAAGTAAGTAAGTAAATGATTTATAAAGCACCAAAGTCTCAGAAAGAATCAGGGCGCATAAAAAGAATCAGGGCGCATAAAAAGAATCAGGGCGCATAAAATACAACACGTTTTTTAAAATAGAACAGTTTGACAATTCGACAAAACGACATGTATCTGCCATAATCACAACAACGTAGTGCAGAAAAAATTGTCATGTATTGTGTGGACCTCGACATTGAGACGGTTGCCGTTCAGCATGCAGCCATTAAGCTCCATGATGGCTCTCTTCGCCTCATCCTCCATCATCATGTGCTGCAAAACACATCACACAACAAAGAACATTATTAGTATCATCATCGTCATCATTTTTATTGTATAAACGATATCCACAAAAACAACAAATTAACAAGAACAAATCAAAAGCTAAAAAAAGCTTATATAAGGACTTGCCCCTAATCAGATATATCAATTTACACGTATGACAAGCAAGAGTTGACAATAAAGTTTGAAAAAGTAAAATTAAGCCTATAGTCCTTAGAAGCAAGCCACTTGGCCATTAAAAATGCATGGAAATCTGTGTTATTATCAACCAGACGAGGGGTCTCTAACTCGTCTGGATACTTTGGCCATATTGCTGATGGTTTAACAACGTTTTTTTGTTTTCAAATTAAAATCCAGACTGAGACTGAACAAACTAAACAGATAAGCAGACCTGTAGTGTGACCTATTAAGATGGTCCTGCAATAATGATCCCATTCCCATCCAAGCTATCCAAAAATACTTCCATTAGTATAAATTCACTAGTCAAAGAAATCAGAAGTGTACAGTGTACGACTTACAACAAAGCCATAATTTCCGAGAACATCGCACTCAGTAACGCAGCCGTATCTCTGGAACAGCTGGAGCATGGAGTCTCGACTCGTGTCGACGGCAATGTTACCAACAAATATTTTGGTTGGCATCGTTGCGGCAGCTGCAACCATCAGCAAAACAACACACACTGCTACTGATACTCTACTATGTATACTGGACTACTTTCAGTTGTTGTTAAACCAAACTGCTTCTCATGAGTTAATCTCTATGCTGAAATGTAACTTCTGTTAATAGTTTTAAGACTGACCCAGCTAAATCCTAGTGTAGTCAAGATGTTTATTACAAATGTGACATTGCTGGCACTAAAAACTGCAGTGTTACAAATAAATACTTCATCTAATAAACTGACAAAAAAGTCACAAAAAAGAACAGAGGGACGAAAGCATGCATTTGATACTTTGATATGATGTGTAAAATGGGCGAAAATGATGCATATGAAATGCGAAGTAAGGTTTCAGTAATCAGTAATGTAGATAAACGAATGCAGGCACAAAGTCCCTCTATATCCGTATCACGATATAACTGATTGTACTAATAATCTAATAACTTTTTTTGATAAACTCCGATCTGTCTCCAGTTGTAATTAATTCAGTGGTCCAATCATGCAACTTCTTGTTGTGCCCCAAATCTATTAAGGCACACTTTACATAAAACAATAGACTATACATCAATTAGCCTAGTTCTTAGCCGTCAATGTGGTGCAATAAATTAGATTTCTGTATTTTTTGAACTTGTGTAATTAAAATATGTTGATTGTGGTTCATTTTTTCTCACCTTATGCATTTACATTTAAATTCTGAGCTGACACAGTTTGAGAGACAGTATAGAAATATCAGTGCCGGATTTCCTATAATTATTGACTTATCAGTCACTTGTCAGTGTGGCCTGCACTGACAATAGCCTTGGAATGATCCATTTGTCTGTGCGGATAGGCACTGACAATAGCCTAGAAATCAGTCGCTTGTCAGCGCAGATCTACACTGACAATAAATTTACACTCAATCATGTCACCACGCAATCTTCTGTATTTTAGTGTAAGTTTAAAAAAGTTTACTGTAACTTAACGGAATTAAGCAGTAATGCGGCATGTCGTCACCCGCGCGCTATCAAAACACAACAGCATAGCTGGGCATGACGATGTATAAACAGCGTGCCATCGACAGCAGTGTGCTATAACCGTTATACCTTCAAAAAAATCGATCACGCAGTCAAAATTAATGACATCGTTATAGAAACAAAATAGCAGGTTTACCTTGGTAAAACAAACGAATTTATTGATCACGATTACAAAATAACAACGCAACAAAGCATCAAATACGGCAAATAAAAATATTCAAAGAATATCTATCCTGAGGTGAAAGACTTGCACTATGATGATAACTAAGTAAGTAACACTTAAACGTGAACTTAACGTCGCTCCCCAGTCTACCTCCATTCTCCATCCACTTGCTTAGCTAAAAAATCTCACAAACCGTAAATGAAAGCGACTGATTTTGCATGTGAAAATAGCGATGCATTGTTATCAATATTCTAGATAGAATGGCAACTTGAAAAAATAATAGCAATAAAATTAATCAAATTTGTGATGCATTGGGCATTTTTAGGCTTAGTGATTGCAATCCCGAGATTGGATTCTCAATCCCAGGATCCGAGATTGAGAAATTTGTAATCCCGGGATCCCGTTTCGAGATTAGACTTATAGATTGGTAGTTATTTTGGTATCCCCGGTTGACTTATTTTATGCATACGAAAGATATATCCGAACTGTAGATAGAGAGTGACAGTGATTGTCTAAATACAAATTTCCGGTGACAGCACGAAGTAGTAGGGCCTACTCTAGCGCTCATGAAATATTTTATTTACCAGACGGCTAAAATTGTTATTTTTGTCATTTAACTGTGTGAATGTGTCTGAGACAAATAAACGTTCTCTCTCTCTCAACCCCCTAACACACCGTCAAATTATGTTCTGAGGGATCAGCTATATACTGCATACATATGATTTACATCACAGTTTTGGTCGGGCTCCGATCGTCGAAAAGTTCAACCCCCAGCTAATTTTTCACAATTCAAACACTGAACGCATAATTAACATTTCAGTTATATACTTTCAAAATGTACCATTAGACCTTATGTCCATCTGTAGATATTGCTGGTTTTCGGATACTTATGTTTTACAAGGCAATGTAGCGACATAACAGGTGTGATATGTGCATGCCACCAAGTAGCAAATTTCTCACAGTCTTCGGGTGAAAAAATTGTGAAAATTGGTCGATATTTAGTGAAGACATAGACAAAGCACAATAGCTTACTATTTTTGAGGCCACCCTGTACATCAATTGCCTTTCCATTCCATTCCGTGCCACTTTTCATGACATTAACTGATTTCCCAGAATCTAAATTTAACATGAAGTTGTGGATTTTGCGTACTTCACACCCAAAATGCACCAAATTGTACAAATTTGCAAAAAACTGGACCGCCATAACACGGCGCGTGTCCGTGCACCGTTCCACTTTACCAAAAAAAGCTTCCGTGCATAGTGGTAATTAAAATTGCCGCACACGTGTGCCATAATTAAGTGTACATGCAGGCGTAAATGATTGACGTTCGACAGTGAGCCGACTTTTACCAGCGCGGGGCCCTCAGCACCGACTTACCGTGCGGGGCCCCTGAAAACATATTCTATTGTGTTCAAGTTATGACAATAATTTATCACCTAAGGCGATGATAATTGCTTAGATCCATCGTCTATTGCGGCGATCACCGCCGTAGCGCAGAACTCCTTTGGGGCTAGGGGCCCTTGGCACAAAGCCAATGTGCCACCCCTTAAAGACGGGCCTGAGTGAGCCAGATTGTAAGAAGTATGAATTGGGGGGGGCTCGACTCCTTACCCTTCTTCTTCTTCTTTCCCCTCATTTTTCTCCTCCTTTCCCTCCGTTAGAAGTAGAAACCCCCAATTTCCAGCTAGGAGACATGGATATATATACGGATACCTTTTAATTAAACCGAATACTTATAGCATGGTAAACAAGAAAACGAAGAGTATAAGAACAACAGAGATTGAAATATTCAAGCATGTAAGTATTCGATCTAAATAATTTGTTAGTTTATAGCAGTAATTGCCAATTCACACCTACAGCGCCGACGCGACTGAAATCACTGAAATAAACTGTCGGCAATAGTCGGCGACACTCGCCAACAGTTAAGTCGCATTGGCGTTGTAGCTGTGAACTGGCCATAACAGGTCTTAAATTTCAGTGCATTAAACTGACGCAACTTAATTGCCTGCCAGTTTTCTAGTGCAAATCTTTCAAAATATATCATTCATAACAAAAAAGAATCAAACGAGTTTACCAGATACGACAGGGAAAACTGACTGGATCCGTGACGTTTATTCTCTAGCTGTCCAAATCAAAATCGTAAATACACACCAGAAACAACGAACGGATTAAACACGCGAAAGTACTCGCTAGTGACAACAGAACCAACTATTCATACCATTATGAATCACCAACACATATATACTAGCTTACAAACACCTGCTGGCTACAGAAAAAAAACATCCCAGCAAAAAGAAAGCTTTTGGAAGTTTGTTTCCACCTGTGGAATAATGCAAAATCATCGTGCCGTGGAATATCAACAGCAGGAAAATGGACAACCAGGGAAGCCTAACACCTTAAAACTTTGGAGCAAATTTCCCAATCCCAGCTCTCCTCACTTCTTTCCTCTTCTCCTTCCTTCTCTTTTCCTTTCACTTTTCATTTCCCATTCTTCCGGATCCTTTTCACTAAACTCACTGTAAGCTCTTGTTTGTGAAATATTCTCGGTCTGAAAAAAAAACATTTGGAAGCAAGCCGCAGAGAAAGCTAAATAATGTAGCTAGTAAATTATACTATAAATCCTAAATCATACTACATGTATCTCAAAGGGCTAACCAAGTAAAACCCTCCCCTTATTTCATGAATTTGAGGACGAAAGGGAGGCCAGCCATACATTCCACCAAATCACTGTGGGATAATCAGACTAATAAACTAGTTCAGACTGGCAGTGGGGTGTGAGAATGCATCAGTTAAAAAACAGCATAAATAAATAAATTAATTAATCGATTAATTTTGTTAGAAATTGATTGATGAAATTTTTTTAACCGGCTGCAGCCCTAGTAATATACCAACACTTAACATCATCACAAAAATATACGTCATTAATAGTGCTGTACCAGCCCTACAACAAATTTTGCTCATAACTTTCTAAAAGATCTAGCTCAGAAACAAATGGACAATCCTGAAAACTATCAACCTCTTTCATAATCACTTAAATGATGATCAGTTTACATGAAATTTTAACCAGATGTAGCTGAGGAAATACTAATTCAAAATATTTCAACAAAATATGGCCAATAGTTAAATATTCTTTGCTAGTCGTGATGTAATGGTGACGTCATAGTGTGCTGCGAGTACAAACTGGCTTGTCACAACCAGTGCTGACAGTTGCTGAATCGCTACTCTGTTTCGATGGTGAACTTCATCTGGTTCACTGACGACAAACTGTTGATGTTTTACCACTGTAGCCGCAAAAAATGTCTAAAATGATCACTTTCAAACTTGTGGGGATTGCTTGACTTTTACACCTTCCAGCATGACAGTGCACCAGCAGATACCGCTTGCAAAATTGTTGATTTTTTGGATCACTAGATGCCTGATTTCATGCCACCATGTTGCTTAGTGCTGATACGATGAACATTTTTCATTAGTGAACCAAACAAAGTTCACCATCGAAGCACGGTAGCAACTGACAGCACCAGTTGAGACAAGCAAGCTTGTACTCACGACACATTATGACATCAGCATTACATCACGACTAGCAAAGAATATTTAATTAATGGCCGAATTTTGTCAAATGTTTTGAATCAGTATTTTTGAGCTGCACCTGGTAAAAATTTCATGTAAATTGATCATCATTTGAGTGAACTATGAATGAACGAAAAAGGGTGCCTTTTTATGAAACATTGTGTATATTCGGCAAAGATACAAACAGAAAGAAACCAAAATTACACAAGAGAGTGCATATCTCCGCCAAGTTAATTTTTACAAAAAAAGTGTTTTAAATGCATTACTGTTAATTCGTTGGTTAAAATGATAAACTAAAATTCTTTCTTTCCTACTAGCATTGCTGCTGGTGACGTCACAGACAACACACAATCTGCTGGCGACATGATGGCATCATTATCATTATGACGTCATGCTGCAGAGCACACACACAGACAGACAGACAGAAAATCCAATGAACACATTATCCATCTCCTGCTTTCACTTGGCAGAGATAAAAATACCAAACGGAAGCAGACAGTACAAGATCTGCTCTGAAACAAGGAAGCTGGACTGCACTACAAATAACACAGAATCTCGCCTGAAGCTCAAATATTGTGACATCATGTCAACAAATATCAGGGTTCCCACACTTTTACTCACCAAAAAATTTCCAGGACTTTCCAGGAAAGTCAAAAAGTTTTTCCAGGACCTTCTCACATCCAAGCAATGTTTAAATATAAAGACAAACACAGTTACTTACTGCACACACAGAGTAAAATCCAATGCACATAGTACATCATAAGCAAATATTGTCAGAAAATGCATAAAATGCCAAATATTTTGAAATTTATCTAATCACTGCATTTCAGTTAGTAAGTACTATCCTAGAGGTTGTTTACTTTGAATCCCCCTGCCAAATTAATCAGCTGTCCAGGATTGTCATTTTCCAGGACTTTCCAGAACCAAACTCATTTTTCCAGAAATTTCCAGATCCTAGAAACAGGAAACTCTTCCTAAAGCCCAGCATTAATAAGTGAACAAATAGTTCCTGAAGTTTATTAGTCAAAAATAACAAATCACTAACTAACTATTAAAATTTTACATACTGCTATTAACCATATAAGCAGTATCTCTGCTGTGCGGTTAAAAATACTGCATTAGCAGCATATACATGTATGTGCTACAATATTTAAATCAGTGAAAGACCTAATATCAGTTCACACATTCAGAAATCAATGGTGTAAACTGGCACTATATTTGTTGTGTTTTTCATCACCCAACAGGGTGCAGTTTTGGCAGTGTTTGAATTGCTGGGGGTTGGAGGGCTGAACCCCCAACGGTTATTTTAACATACGATTTGCATCACAATTTTGGTTCAACCCCCGGCTAATTTTTCACAATTCAGACACTGTGTTTTGGGTGCCAGTAGACTAGGGCAAGTGAAACGACTTGTTAGATGAGACAGAGACGTCATATTGTATCAACAGCCTAAGTTCTTCAGGTAAGGAAATACGGATGGGCGGAGGGGAAGGGGGTATGCTAAACGTTTTCTGTTAGGCGATGAAAAACGCAACTTATGTACTACTGTAGCCTATGCAATACTTGGATAACTTCAATGACTATTTAAATAAGAAAACCACCAGACTAAATAACCAAACAAACAATCACAAGGCTTGGATGTTGTTCTTAATACTGAACAACACACGTTAATTATCCATACACAGAGAACACCTGTGTCACACATGGACATTATGTCCAATTCACACGTATGACGCTCATGTAACTCAACTCATCTGTTGAGTCGAGCTGCATCAGCATCGTAGGTGTGAACTGGCCATTATATATCGTGAATATACACGTGTACCTAAGCAGAACGAATATACTGTACAGACAATTCACAAGATGTTATTCTCCAACCATGTTCAACATCATCACTTTACTCATAGGTTTGAACTTCCATGCAAAAAAATTACAACTCATAATAACAAATAAAATTTAAAGCCTATAAAAATTCGAAAACTTCTATCAGAAAAAGTTCCCAAAATAATGAGAATCATCTTTTTAATTGACTTCAACGATCAGAAACCACCCTACAGCACTTTGACATCAAAGAAGGGCTAACAGCAAAAAAATTCACCTCCAAAAATTCCCGAAATCAACTTTCAGAAACCACATCAAACTCATGCCCAGTTTATGAAACGAGGGGTAAACTAGACTAACTGTTGATGGAGGGTTACCCCTGGGTTAAGCAAAAGTTGCATTTTTGCAGCCGCTAAACATGGTTTAAACCAGGGGTAACTCGCCGAAAGTTAACCCCGCATCATCAGAGGGTTACCTCAGGGGCAAACTAGGGGTAAACTAAAGACAAGCAAAATGGCTCACTTTCACTTAACTACTTCAAAGACGATTCGTTAATCTTCTCGGCTGTCTAGTAATATTAATAGTGAATTTCAAGCTGCAACCATGGTTCTTACTACTTTGCAGAATTCATTTTCCCTCACTTTCCAGGAGAAAATGAATCATTTTCCCTGACTAATTTATTCAAGCGAAATCGCTTGCAATCGCACTAAAAGCAAATGCAGCAGAACAAATTTAAAAGTGAAGATACAAATAATCTCCGAACAAAGCGAGCAGGAAAAAAAATTTGAACTGTTGTACGCAGTCTGCGTAAAACAGTTCAAAATTTTTTTCTGCATTTTTGTTATCTTTTGCACCCTGGTACTTTGATTTTCCCTGACTTTCTCTGACCATCTCATTTTTCCCTGACTTTGGAATGTAAAATTTCCTGACTTTTTCTGATTTTTCCCTGACTTCATCTGACCATAGGAACCATGTGCAATAGGTGTTGTGATTAAGTTTAATGAAACATAAACATTTTGAACCATAAATATTTTCTGCAACATCATTATTTTAAAACGATGTTTAATAATATGTTTTTTTTTGTTAAACATCATAACTGAGATTGCTACAATGTCTGCAAAAACATTTTATGGTCAGCAAATTGTTGCTTGCAATATTGGAAATAGCATTTTGTATTGGAGCCATTCGCTAGGTGGTAGTGCAAGAAACGACCAAAAGATAAATCTGCGACAAATCAACTCGGCATTTCGCCAAGTCACGTGGTCGTTATCGACCAATCAGATGACAGTTTACAAAGACTGCCGAGTTACCCAGGTTTGAACCTGGAGTTACTAACACCCTTCGATCTCAGATTAGATAATCTGAGGTTTGCCCCTCATTTCAAAAACCGGGCATCAAAGTACTGTGGAAGAACTCCATGGACTGGTTGAACTAAAATCAAAATCTCCTAGCCTTTTGCAGCAGCATTTTCTGCTGTAAAAATCAAAATCAGCATAAAACCAAATGCGTCACCATGAGTATCACATCACTGCACCATTGACGAAAAGCATAGATTGTTGTAATAAATGACTATAAAAATTGTCTAAAATCTGTATTAAAAATGTGCTTTCAACACTTATTATTACAGCATTTTTATTTTTAATGAATGCTGAACGGTCAATGTAAAAATGCTGGTGACTTAAAATATTTATATGCAAAAATTAAATAACCACAGTAAAACGACAACAGATTTTGCAACTAGATTTACTTACTTGCGGACAATGGCAAAAATTCAATGAGTACGAACGAAATATCTTCTGAAGCAATGGATTTTGTTGATTAATATATAAAGTTAAAAACAGGGTCATGTTATTTATTCCACGTTTACAAATGTTTTCACTTTTTTGCATAAAACACATTTCTACATGCCTTTTTTAGTTTGTGCAATATTCATTACATCTGTCATAAAAGCACCAACATTTGAGAAGACTGAATTGATCCTAATAAATGCACATGTAATACACTACAAGGCACGTACATTGCAACGTAACTGAACTGAAATGACTTCTTGAGTGAATGAGTAGAGTTTAACGTCCCGCCCGACACAGTATAGGTCATTTCGGGATGGCCTTTCCAGGCAGAATGCACATAAACACATAACAATACAAGAAATTTGAGCTAATGCTCACGAAACACGCGAAAGCCTATAGCAGTTCCAGTTCAGTAGTTTAGCTGAAAATTGGGGTGTTCACGCTAAGTTAATATACAAATACCAAATTCTCTATCTGGATCGCATAACGATAGTAGCGTGATGCCACTTTGTGAATGATATAGACCTGTGTCGCAGCCCGAAATCGCCAAAATATCCATAAAACCCCCATTTTGGGGTTCAAGGTCATTGAATTCGGCGCCAATTGAGAGCCAGTGTATGACTTCCTATTAGTGATTAATAGTAACCTAGGCCCTATCTCGCACCGTTACTGAGATACAGCGACTTATTGGCCAAAAATCGCAAATATCACCTAACCCCCTCTCATTTAGCACCCTTGTTCGGGGTGACCCCCTTCAAATTTATGGAAAAACTTTACGGTTCCTGAAACTAGTCTTCCAGGCAGCTGAAGGTGAAGATTTGGTGATTCTAGCTTGCACCACTTTTCACTGATCCACCCGTGTGACAGACAGACAGCCAGACAGAATTGCGATGGCTAACACACGTTAAAAGCTGTAGCTGCTTTCGTGCATAAAAACAAAGTGTAACCTTTACAGAAACACAGAAAACAAGCTTAACCAAAAATAGTAAAAGGTTAAAGGTTAAATTGCCGATAGTCAACAGGCCATCTCACAGCTCTGTGACCGATGCGAATGGTGCTCATCTTCGTTTCCATGGTCCTGAGCTGGCAGTGTGCCGCAGACGCCTCACCTGCCATATGGGATTACACAGTATTACCTGCCACCCGATACAGGCGAACCCGTCCATAACCGTCCCGGCAGCAAAGTAAGAACTCCATTATATGCTTGCATATGTAATTAACAATAACAATAGTTCTAAAAATCTTCCCTGTTATCCTCCATACAGTCATTAATTTCAGAATGCTGGCTATTGGAGGACAGGGTGTATCTGACGAACTGACTAATGGACAAGTTAATGAGCAAGTAGTAGGGATGTGATGAAGCAAAAAAATATTCGTATTCGTCGAATGCGAATATTAACTGTACTATTCATCGAATAACGAATGCGAATACATATTCGGCCTCAAGAAAACTTCTATATACCAGTATTTGAATAAAGCGAAACATCCAAATATAGTTGTTCAGTGTTCAGTCAGTGAAAATCAGCATCAGTATCTAAGGCAAAGTTCAGTCAATCAAGTTCAATTTGAAAATGAAACATCCAGTGCTGTGTTCTCTTCAGTGCCAGTATTTCCTATTTAAAATTCAATAAAGTTCAATCAAGTTGAATAAAATAAAATATTCATATTCGCCAGAAATGCCGCCAACTATTCATTGCATATCGAATAGCTGTAAAGTTGTTGAATATTTGCATGTTGTCAAATGCGAATACGAACTTTGTCACATCCATAGTGAGTAGGGATTAACATCCCGCCTGACACAGTGTAGGTCATTTCGTGGATGGCCTTTCCAAGCAATGCAGTAATGCATTACAGAAGGAACTGTCTAATGGTTTCGGTGACCTATGTGACTATGCCCACATACACGTCAACCAATGACAAGTGGGCTTGCCATTGTTCAGTTCATCAAAAACTAATCCGTGTCAGTTCAGTTCAGTTACGTTGCCCTGTATGCGCCTTTACAATCAACCTATCAGCCTGTAATGCTGCACTAGCCGAAAATGCCCGCATCCATAAATCAAGGCATCAGGATTAGAAACAAAACTTCACATCATAAAAGTTCAAAGATGTCTACAGTGCTTCACGAGAGTCTACATCAGTGTTTTTCAACCTTTTTGCTGCCGCGGAACCCCACACAAGCGTGAAGGTCACTCGCGGAACCCTATGCATTGATCCCTGAGTCCAGCGACGTATGCGAGGATGAAGCTACAGGGTGTCTACGGACTCATCTTCCTAGCAGAGCAGAGCCCTGTGAAGACGAAAAAGGAAGCAAAAATGACCGATATTAAATTTGACCACATTAACAGGTAGCAGTACGTTATTGTATTTAACGTAACATGACGGGCGAAGCAGTCGTCGACGGCCGCTTAGCCCCCGCCATGATACCAACTGAAAAAAAATTAGGGCCTATCATGTGGACGCCCTCGTTGAAGATTCGTGTCTTTTAATTTTACTTAGCATAGTGTTTAAAAAAACAAACGATTTCATAATCATAAGCCTGACCCTAATTAATGCGTTTTTCTCTTCTTCATCTTTATTTGCGCTAATGCACTTATCCTTGGAGTTGAGTAGCCTAATGTCATGCATAGAAAGCCTACGCTCCTAAAAATGCAAATATGCCAAGACTACTAACAGCAAAAAAATGATTTAACAGAGTTGGTCTATGCAAAAATTAACGCGTAGAAACGCAATTTCGAACAAAATATTTCATGATGAATATTTCTATGACATTGTTTGGCAAGATTTCGTATGCTAGCTTATTTTTTACCAGCCAGCTGCGGAACCCTTGGCAGATGCTCGTGGAACCCCGCGGAACCCCGGTTGAAAATCACTGGTCTACATCGCCCACAACAATATGCTGGTAACTGGGACATACAACTTGGACATATCTCGTCTTCCAATTTGTGATGCACTACAGCTATGCTGTACGGCATCTTTGGCATCGTCATCTGTTGGTCATGGACATTGTGGCTAAGCCTTGGGTCATAAGGGAAAACTTTTTGAGCTGTAACCAACAAGTTACTGAAACATAATGATGCCGGTGGTAGTAGAAGCAGAAGTAGTAAAAAATTAACAGGAACTATGATATGAACTGCATAACAACCAGATCTAAGCACATTGTAATAACAATATCTACCACTCTGCTTCATAGCTAACAAACCATCCTGTAATCAGACGCTTGAAATAATGACGACAATGACAATGTGATGGAAACAAACACTCGTGAACACCAAAGACAACTGTCACACATGACAAAAAACAATTGAATGATAAGACAGTATGACACCAAAAATGCACGTTTTGAATAAATAGTATACTGTCTGCAAAAAAAGAACACGAGCACTCGGAAAAGAGTAACAAAAAATGAGATAACTATGAGATTATGATATTTGAGTTTTACGTCTGACTTAACCACAGAAATGAGACAACACAGGATGCTGATACATACAAAACACAAGGAAAGACTTCAAAACTTCTCCATGCCTGAGAAATACATTGCATTTTATTAGACATTTTCCTGTTATCCGGTTATCAACAAGACTCTGCTGCATTACATAACAAAAGATTATTAAAACCTTGCATGATGACGATATGGGGTGAGATCCTAAAAATCTGAAATTAAACAAGTTGAAGAAAAACGTTAACTCGACGTGAACAAAGCAGTCTAACTAGATGCCACACCAATATATACACTGTGTCCCAAAAAAAACTAAGCAGATTTGTTTTTGTCAGAACTGCGTCAAATTTCCACTGATTTTGATAATTTTTGGCAGAAAGATGGCAAACGATCCAAATATATGCGAGGTGCACTCATTTTCCACCTCACCTAATTTACGTCATCACCTTACCGTGTTAAACGCAAATGTTCCAAATTGCTACATAAC
>Ga0056128_1000371_pt1 | contig 38219 bp, 25 predicted proteins | sample WorMetLIZISLAND2_FD_71113 | JGI IMG/M metagenome (GOLD analysis project Ga0056128, IMG submission 71113) | Marine gutless worms symbiont microbial communities from Max Planck institute for Marine Microbiology, Germany - Olavius geniculatus... ... | reverse complement strand
TGTTGTGCACCAATGGCATTGACGAGATGATCGTGAATGTACAGAAGAGCAGTTTCAGTGGAATGATGTTTAGAGTAGGCAGACTGGTGTAGGTTAGTGTTTGACTTTTTTTCTGCTCAGTGCTCGGTGCTTTTTCACCGTGATGCCACCAGAGAACGGTCTCTCACAGAAGTGGCGGATACAAGCTTCAACAAACTAACAAATGGAGAGGGTGGGATTATTCTTCCTTTTTCTTTCCTCCGCCCCTTTATTTCTTCTTTCCTTTTCCCCTCCTTTTCCTTTCCCACTTTTTTTCTCCTCGTGCTATTTTTCTTTCTTTCTTTAGAAGTAAGACACTTTGAACTTTTTTCTTCTTTTTCTTGTTTCTGTTCTCGTTTTTTTCTTGTTTCACTTTTATTTTTATTTTTGTTTTTTTTATCTAACACTGTTGTACGACAGGGTAGCGGGTGTACTGCTCTGGTCGTGGCGGTGTTGGCTCGCAAGTTGGAGTTGACGCGAGCCGAGAAACACGTTCACAACTTCATGATGGACAACCAGCTTACCAAACGGGTCAGTTTTTAAACAACATCAGCGTAATTATATCTCAGCTGCTCAGTACGCAGTGCGGCTGATGAAACAGAACTATTATTCTGTCGGTCAAGTGCTGACGTTGTTTCTGTGCGGTCGTCCGCCAGTGACCTGTAGGGCCTAACCTTTATAGAGCAGACAATGCCACTTGCGCCCTGGGGAATGTCAACACAACAAAAATTTTCTGTGTTTTTTATTTTTCGAGTTAAAAATCTGTACGAAACAGACAAACGAATAGAGCGACGAGCTAGACCCGTACTGCGGTTTATTACGTCGGCGGCACAATAATGCAGCACGTTAAAATTATTATAGGCCTAATCGTCGTATGTCTGCCGGTAATACTACGTAACATAACAGTATGCCAAGACGTATCAAGTCATGTCTGTAGTTACTAGTTTGTTACTTTAACATTATTTCAGCCAGTTAAATTTTTCGTGTGATTTACACAACATTTTTTAACGATTTTCTACCTTTTAAAGCCCATAGAGAGCGAAGTAGGCCTAACTGAGTTGAGAATATGACACGGTTTAGTTTTTGACGAACTGGCCAATAGGCAAACAAGGCTAGCTCATTGATCATTGGTTGACGTGTACGTGCGCGTAGTCACCAAGTCACCGACGTCGTTAGATGGTGCCTACGGTAATGCATTACTGCTTGCCCACTGGTCAGTTTGTCAAAAATTAAATCATGTCAGTTCAGTTCAGTTCGGTTATAGTTACTTCGCTTTGTATACGCCTTTACAGAAACAAATCTCTTCTCAGATCACTAGTAGAAAGAACAAAAGCTTGAACCTGCAATGCAGCACGCAGACACACCACCGCTTCTATACGTAGGCCTACGTGCATTATGATGTGTATAGCCTGCCCAAGTAGGGATGGCCAGGCTGAGTTATTGTGTTTAATGTGTAGTTAAAGAATAGTGCGGCTAACGTGCTACGAGAGACCTGGTTGATTTACAAGTACACTACGCTGAGTCGCAAGCTGAACGCGGCTAAACTGAGAACTCATCAACGCAAATTTCTGCAGGCCATTCACAGGTATACATGTAGATTTACCGCACAGTGGCATTTAGTCTCAGATCAACTGAAAAGTTCATATTGGGTAGCGCACGCGCCGGCACAGAAAATCAACGTGAGACCACAAAATCCTTAAAAATCTGTTACAGTTTTAAGATTATTCTCAAGACCGTGCTGTCAGGCGTGCGTGCAGTGCGTCGCGTTGTCGCCCACTGCCTGGAACTCTTTCTCAGTGCCATATTTTGTTAGTGTCTGAAAGCAAGTAATCAAGATCTCTGCGCGTCCATTTTTTCTGCAAAAATGCTTTGAGACTCCTTCGTGAACTGTAACCGCTTAAGTGCCTTGTACTTTTTTTATCAGCGGTTTGTTGTCTGTAGTGCATTTTATAACAGTAGGCCTAACTGACGCCATGCATGCGCTACCCAGTATGAATTCATTGTTATAAACATTTTTTGTTTACTTTTGTTTTTTTTCCTATATCTGCCACGTTTTTTCGTTTGTAAACGTTTTTTTACTTATTCAACGTTTGTTATAAAGCGTTGACTAAAAATTTTACCCAAAACTTTGAGAAGCACTTTGAAACTACAGAAACGAAAAGTGCTAGTAGTTAACATAGTAACTGTTAGTCAACTGATAGGCCTACTTGGTCGCACGGTTGAACTCAAATTAAATAAAGAAATCTTTCTCTTTCTCTAGTTTCAGCTATACTGCACCTACAATTTTAAGCATTAAGCACAAGGTCAGTCTAATCAAAGCTAACGTTTTTATTTAATGTTTTTAAACTTTTTTACTTTTCTAGGTTATTAACGTTTTTTAACGTTTGTTTTTTTTGCATTTTTTTGTATATTATTTTTTGGAACGTTTTGGTGTACATAGTGTTAAAAGACAAAACGTAACGTATCGTTGTTATTATAACATGTCTGTGTATCGTTTAGCCTGCGTCAGGTGAAGATCGAGCAAAGGAAACTTAATGACAACAGCAACTCTCTCGTTGACATGGCCAAGGTACGTCCTTGACAACCGGCTTAGTTAACATAGCAACCGTTGCTAGTCAGGATTAAGACAGTTGCGCAACGTAAATTTCTGATCTGCAATTTTGTTTGCGCTTAACTTTTTGTTCGTGGTGTACAACTAAAACAAGAAGCCCAGCTGTCGCTAGGGTGAGCCGACCGTTCGGCCTATGTTCGAAACATCTGACTTCTGTTAAAAACAATTTTCCAAAGGCGACTACAGTGTTAACGCTGCTATCGAAAGTTACAATTAGTGCCGTGATACAGATATTGGACGCACGTGGATGATAGATGCAGGCAGAAATTTGCGTTAAAATTGCGACTAAACTGCTGCAGATAACGCGAGCCTATAGTTACTGCGTGTAGTACGTCCGTATTGTAAAGTAAATCCCTCTTAACTTTAGCTTGCGACAACGTTTTAGCCGTTATCTGTCATTATCTGTCTCATTGCTATAGCATAGCATGGGACAGATTACAAAATCACTTGCGTTTGTCTGTTATTCTGTCAGTCTGTCTGTAAACACTCCTACGGCCGCAACTTTGATTCGATTTCGATAAAATTTTGCACAGTGATTCGGAGCCCGAAAAGTAAGATCGAGTTTGTTTGGAATAAAAATCTGATAACTCCTTCCCCTATTTTAAACCTATTTTAAAAAAAATGCATTACGGCTTATGGGGACTTCGAAGCGGCATGACTCAGTCCCCGTAAAAGATAATTGCGCGCTGGGTTCACCTACACCCATATTTTCGGGGTCGGGCAATCTAACGGCGTTATTTAAATTTACCCTCTATCGACCCCTAGCTGTTGCCATAGCGACCATTCAAAGTTGCAAAAATTTCATTACGGCCTATGGGGACTTCAAAGCGGTATAACTCGGTCCCCGCAAAAGATAATTGCGCGCTGTTTGCACCTACCCCCTATTTTCGGGCCCGGGCTATCCGACGGTGTCATTTAAACTCCCCTGCCGACCCCTGTTGCCATGGCAACGAATTTTTGGACAAAATTGACTATAACTCGGCTCCCGCAAAAGATAATTGCACGCTGTTTTCACCTGCTGCCTATTTCGGGCCCAGGCTATGCAATGGTGTCATGTAAATTTTCCCCTGAAGACCCCTGTTGTCATGGCAACCAATTGTTTTTATTCAAAGACAAAATTTGCTGCAGGCTTACAAGAGCGTCAAACACTGAAACGCAGCAGTTAGGCTATATAGCGTGGCAATGGGACAGATACCTCGTTCCACAGAACCCATTTCTAGTTGTGGATAGTTCTCTGTCTGTCTGTCTGTTTAGACTCAGACAAGTGTTCTGGAGACGGTTGTTGACATCAGTTCCAGACAACTCAGACTTGAAACACGAGCAGACAACATCGAACAGCACGTTCAGCGTATACAGGTTTTTTAGTTTTGTAGTAGGCCTAGTAGACAGGTTTGTAATAGGCCTACGGGTATGGTGTAGTATTTTTTTACAATTGGTACTATTTTCTGGCAACTTTCACCTGCCTAGCCTATTTTTTGACCCACGACGCTGCTGGGTTACTGTCAGCGGTTAGTTGTGTCATTTTTCGTTTTGATGTAGCGGCGTCGTGCGTTTAAAAAGTAGGCAGGGCAGGAGGTTGAATATTCAGTTGAATATTCAGTTGAATATTCACCATTGTGTTTTTACTAGAACTGTCAAAGCGTTAATTTTTTAACGCATTAACGCATTGCGTTAATTTTTTTAACACATAATTAACGCGTTATTAACGTACCCAGGCCCGTCGAGAGAGAGAGTAGGGAAAAGGGGGGATAAGTTACCTCGGGCCTCGCGACGTTTGAGGGGCCCCGCCTGTAGAGTATAGAAAGTTAGAAACACATTTCTAAACGTATAATCCACAATTACTGACGTTATAGCTAGCACAGAAATCTATTAACCTGGCGTCGAAAATCGAAATAATTATTTATTTACAGTAGTGATGGAAAGACAACTACAGTTTAGTTACTTGAATTCATTTGTTTGTCAAGTAACCGCAGTTTAACGGACTATTTAAACTTTTGCTTCGCAGAATTTAGTAAATTGACAAATTTAGCCTACGTATTGGCCCTATGTGCGTTAATTTTTTTAACGCGCGTTAATTTATTAACGCATTAACGCGTTAATCAATGAGTTAATTTGACAGTTCTAGTTTTCACTTTTCGGTTTCTAGTCTCAGCAATCGGAGCTCTGCCCCTAGAGTCTGCTGAGAATTTTTTTCATTAAACTCCATATTATTTTGTTGTATTTGTTTTCTCACTTGCTAGCTATTCGTTTTCCCGCTTGCGCTGCTAGCATGCATGACTGACTGTGTGAGTAGCCTATAGCTACGTGTTGCGTCAGTGTCTGTCTGTCCGTGTGTTGTGTACGAAACAGAAGCAGATCGACACACTGCCTGACGTCATCGCTCAGAACATTCTACTGAGGATGCGTCATCACCACCAGCAGTTGCAGCAGCAGATTTCCGTTACTAGCGACACTTCAGCGTCCATAGCAACGCACTGACTGACCCCGCTCGCCCACCTTTATAATACACCGGCTGATATGAATCGCAATTCGATAGATCCAGATCTGACCGATATCGGTCAAGCCAAATAGTTACCCAAGGGCCTCACCATTCAGGGACCCTGTATATATTTCGTGAAAAAGTGTAAGAACAACAGTAAGAAAACCCGTTTTTATTTTTAAAAAGAACATCATGTCTGGAAACTTGTCTACAACGTAGGCCTACTCAGAATTTTGCCAATTTTTAATGAAGAATAAAACGCATTCAACTATCTGAAATTAAAAACAGTTTTACGGATTAGTCCTATACAAAACAAGCGAGCAGTTCGGTTTAATTCGGTTAACTTTAGTAGCTTCTTACACTTCTTTAGTGCAGAAACTTTTAGTGATGGGCATGACTTTTTGATTTCGAATCGAGTGCATAACAACCGGTGATGGACGACGCCCAAACTGGCAGTTCTTTCGACTTGATATGGCTTTGTCGTACAACAGTGGCGGATCTAGGCTTCAGCCAAGGGGGAATATCCCCCTTGCCCCGTCCTCCCTCCCTTCCCTTCCCCATCTTTCCGCCTTTCCCTTTTCTCCTCTTTCCCCTTTTCCTTTTCCCTTCCCCATTCCCTTAGAAGTATAGGACCCCTTGAATTCAGCTAGAGGGTTTGGGAGAACGCTGTGAGTTCCCCCAGCAGAGTCTGGGGCGGAGCCGCGGCCGAAATCGAATTTGGTGCATTTTAGCCTTAAAATGTAACATCTGGTGGCAATAATTTTAATAATTTTCCTGATACACGAACTTTTTAATTAGCAGTTCGGCAGAGCATATAAAGTGTTTACTTATGCATAGGGGCTCAAGGGGAGGGGGACGGCCGCACGTCCGCCCCCGTCCCCTTTTGGATCCGCCGCTGTCGTACAACAATGTTTCACATTAGGTCTAGTTACTTTGCCGCGGTAAACGGCAACTTTTGTAAACAAATACAGTCGCAAAAGAACACTTACAGTTTCAGCAGTGGGACATCTCTTGATTTTTCACCAGGCTAATTCTTCGCTGCACAACAAGGTACAATAATGGGCACAAACTATTAATTTTTAGTTAATCTTTGACTATTTTTCTAACTAAGAATTGTAATCTTAGTTAAACTTTTAATTTGACAATTTTTTCTAACTATATTGAAAAGTGTTTAACTAAACTGTTTTTTTCAAATAGGCAAATATTTTTCAAACTTGAATTTTTTTCGACACAACTGACTTACCAGAATTTATTGATTGTTCTTTCCATCGACTGCGAGTTAATACTACAAAATAGACTAGCAAAACAGTAAAACTGCAAGTAGAGTTTTATTTCTCACATCATTTGATACAGTTCCACAGCTTAAAGTATAAACAGTTACATCATAAAGACATCACTAAGGCCCAACCCATATCACGAAAAAATGCCAAATAGCCTACACTACACGAGCGTTTTTTGAGAAAAAAAACGCAAAATGCATGGAAACTACACGAACGGTAAAAACGCCGGCTTAAAATACGTACTTGTAGGCAGGGTTGGAATTTTCCTTGCAACGCATGCCTATAATAATGAAAATATGTCAAAGGCAAACTATAGATTAGAGTATTATTGTAAAGCCAATTTAGTGGTATTTTAGCCAACTTGTTCGCTAACATCATTACTACCGAATTAGCCTTTTGTTCAAATCATCAATCATCTCTATCAGTCACAAAATCAAAAAAAATGTGAAGTAAACATCGCAAAATTGCCCTCAAATACAGAAAAAAAACATTAAACAATATTAATATTGTAGGCCTACGCATATTTCTAATTAGCCTACACGAAAACCGGCCAGTTACACAAATTGTGTCACGTCCGTGTAGGACATAATCAGTGGCGTAGCCAAAATGTAGATTGGAAAAGCATCGACTCGTTTTCTTTTCCTTTGCCTTTTTTCACTTTTCCCTTCATCCCTCTCCTTTCTTCCTTTTTACTCGGGTTTTTATTTCGTTCCCTTAGAAGTAGAACCCGTAGAATCCAGCTATAGGGCTTGTGGGCGCACAGTGAGCTCCCGGGGGTCTGAGGGAAGCCTCAGCTGAAGTCAAATTTGATTTGATGGCAGCCGTTTTCATTATTTCACTAAAAATCAACTGGCTAAATTTACTGCAACGTGTGATCATGCATTGTCTGGAAAATTGGGGGAAGATGGGCCGACATTGTCTACACCGCTCCGTGTAATCGTGAATTAAATTGGGCTTTACTGCTGTCTGTAGCACTTGGCGCGATCGGAGTCGGGTCGGCGGTGCTGCTGCGGATAACGCAATGTTGTTAAAGTATGTGCCTGTGTTGTGTCTGATGGCTGGTCGCTGTACGACGTCTTGCTGCCACTAGTAGTACTAACGTACCCCTGCTGCTGCTGCTGCTTTCTACACTTGCTGGGATCAGGCAACAGCCGTCTTGCTGGCTTGCCTACGTGCTCACGGCTTGCTGCTGCCTGCAATAGCCAAACACATTTAATAATATTAATAATAGGCCTAAGTGGGAGGTCACTCGGTGAGCGCAAATCTCCGCCAACGCTATGCCACTTTTTTGCTGTGTTCGCCAGGTGACCACATACACCATATTCGGCGAAATTTTCCCGTATGGGCAGTGCTAAAAAATCCTCCATCCCCATCTTGGATTCAAATGCTGATCTAGATAACCGCCAAAATCTAATCACAGGTCCGACATTACCTGAACATTTCAAACAAATACGTCTGTAACATTTTACGTAAATCTGCTGACAGATAAATCAACAGTCAACTTGTAGAAAAATAAATGCTATTCGCGTTGGCCGCAGAATTTCAGCCATATCTATGGCTAACGAAAAACTTAAGGCATCTTTCTTTGTCGTAAAGTGTAGCCTGTCCAGAAAAGATTCTTTAAAATATTGCTGGTTTGAAATCCCCGTTATAGAGAATTCGAGGGCATAACCACAATTTTTATCATCCACTATCTCACATTGGAGATTTGCAACTAATTTCCAGTCCCTTCCTCAACGTTGCTGCATAGAAAGAAGTAAAGTAATCGATTACCTGCTGAGTCAGTTGGTGAGAACGAGGTCGATCATCGCCATCGTTATTGCCAGTGTATTGTTGTTCTTGTTGTTGATGATGATGATGAGGAGGAGTTTGTTCACAGTTTGTACTGCCGACGGGTTGTACTGCTGCTGCTGCTGCTGAATGTTCGTCCATCTTTGAATGACCGTATCCACTGTCGCTTGTCGCACATCCATTCAAATTGTCTTTCTGCAGCTTACGTCGACATCGCTCGTACCTGCAATAAATAACGTTCCAGCAGTTTTAGCGTATACTGGACATAATTTTTTTGCGGCCAAGGAAAACATGTAGCCCATATACGTTCAGTCTAAACGTGCATGGCTAGATCGCCTCTGGATTCTGTGGTTATAAAATGTCTTAATCCCGAAACTGGCTGTCAAATTTCAGTGCAAATTCTTTGGTACACTTTGCGTGCAATCAGCTTGAGCGGCAAATGATTCAGAATGCGCCGACGAGGAAGTCTTCTCTAAGCGACTTCAGTATAGTCGAATAAGAGTTTTAATGTGATAGTTGGTTAATGTGCCTGCTCCAGAGTTGTCAGCACTCTCAGTCAATCGCTCGGTCTTTACACGAAAACGTAACAAATGATAAACAATTTGTTGTACCGGCATCCAACTGTTTATGAGTGCAATTTTCGCTCGTGCATGAGAATGACAGTCTCCACTGATGCTTGACCATCCACTCATGTTGTCTACACTGACGACGTGCGACACCAACCACATCACATCCGTTGCTGACAACACGACCGAGTTGCTGAGTCTGGCCAGCTGTAGTTTCTGTGTCGTGTTGGCCAATCAGCGACTTGCAGCGGCCACGACAGACAACGTACGCAAAATACAAGATCAATGGAAAGAAGCGATGAGTTGCAGCTGTGATCTGCATACATCGCTGGTCCGTGAAGAACAATGTTAGGCCTATCATTTTCGTGGGTTGTGTTTGCGAAACAGCATATCTCGTCGTACTCAATACAGTTGTATTTCTCATCGTCAGTTATTGTGTCAGTAAGTAACGTTTCGGCAAAGTACACGCAGCCAGGTAAGTGACTGGCTACGTGGCTACTGGCTTACGGGCTACGGGCTGATGACTTAGTAGCCATCAGCACGTAAGCTGCTACTCGTTTCCCGTCCCGCTAAGGATAGGAGGCTGAGTTGACCTATAGACACACAGCCACGTACCTGTGTCTCATGGTCTGAGCAGTGAGTGGGTTGGTCTCGTAGTCTCGACAGATGATGAGCCTCAGCTGTCTGGCGATGACAGACGCGAAGCCGTCAGCTATGAACAGTTGATGACGCAGTAACTGCGAACACGTTGGACGATCGGATGCCTCCAGCCGCAAACATTGCTACAACATATAGTACCATGCACACAGGGACGTCGAGAGCTACAGCGGGGCCCGGGGAAACATTCTCGCGGGGCCCCTCAGGGGATAACATTTTTGAATTTTTCTTCTTAAAATGGCGTATTGTGGTGTACTTTGTATTTCTGAGCGACAGCAGGGCCCCAAACGTTGCAAGATCCGGGGTAACTTACCCCCACCCTCTCGACGGGCCTGCAAGCACAACACTCAGCGTTACCGTAGTCGAGCAGGCTGACGTCTAACTACCCGGCCCGTAGGCCTACTTCTTTGACCCACCGTCGACCTAACAGCTTGCCCTCATCAGAACTGATGGCAAACAGTTATTGACCCAACAGCTGCATACCCCGTACGGCCAAATGCGGCCTATTAGGAATTTAGGACGGCCACATAAGGCAACGTTACTGTAGCGCCATAGCAGGGGTGCGTGTTGGCGTGTTGGTGTAAGTTTCAGTCAATCGGAAAACAGTCCTCTCAGAAAATGTTCTTCCAGAAATACAAAATTTGGAGCTAAAAGTTCCCTTTTCAAGACATTTAATGGCCAAATTAAAACTGACCAACCATGCTGGAAAACTGCACTGCTTCCTGTCCCATAACTTCCAGTTCTCCTCGAAACATTTTGAACCCACAAGAACGCTGAGGACTGAAGAGTCAGCACGATGGGCGGCGTACCTGCATGAAGTCGACCATGTGTTTGGAATGTTTGTTGAATCGTTGTTCTAGCGGCTCCAGCACATCCCGTGGACCTACTCGAGGTAGCTGGACGTGCCGGAACAACGGGTTGCTGTGAAAGATCGCCAGATGACGTCTGCTTAGATTCCCTGCATATAATTATACCCACACTGAATAGGCGGCATGTTGGCATAACGGTATATTATAGTGTTTGAATTAAAGATCAAAAGCTCGTGGGTTTTCCTCCCGCTCCGGTCGCTATCACGTCGTTACTACTTAGACGGCTGACTGTCTGTCAGCAGGTAAGTCATCTCAGTATATACACAACACCCAGGTCAACTCAGCCTTCCATCCATCCGGGGCAGATAAATCGAGAACCAGCCTGTCTGGCCGGGGCCAAAGCACGGCGCGTTTACCAGTGTCGGGCGGCAGGTAACACTGATCCCATACGGCAGGTGACGCTCCGCAGCTTTGAGATGGGTTACCATAAAAAGCTATGCATAACCTTTTTAAAGTAATTAAATGTATAACAGGATATAGAGCGTAGCCTACCTAGACATTTAGCGATGTGGTGTAGTTGATCGACGTCCGAATCACCAGGAAACAAAGGTTCACCTGTCAGTAGCTCTGCCGCAAGGCATCCCACTGCCCAGACATCCACCGCCCTGCACAGCACAATGTCTACAGCGGTATCACGATGAACCACTGCGGCTGTTCATCACAGGCCGATGACGCCACGTGACCCCAAAAGCCCCAATTGAAGGGTCAAGGTCGTGACCCAAAAATCTTTGAGGCCCCGTATCTCCGTCACTGTATGGTCATCATTGATCGACCAATGGTAAAGTGCCCACGTTGATTTCAATGGTCACGTGACTGATGAGTCACGTGATCACAAAAGATCAGTAACTCGCAGCCAGACATCCAACCGCCCAGCGTATCTGTCAGTTGGCATCTAAATCCATTCAACAGTTTAAGCAAAGTGACAGAAAAAGACGGACGACAGACAGACAGACCACGGTACGAAGAAATGGGTAGAAATAGGCGGTAGGCCTATCGCTTGCGCTGCAAGAACGGCGATTCCACCGAAAAGGATGAATTCACCAAACGCCCCCATTTTGTGGTTCAAGCTCGTTCAAGGTCATCGATGTTAATACCGCCGGAAAGCTGGCCAGTAGTGCTTGCAACAATCAGCATCAAGTCTGTGCATGTCTCTGAAACAGTTTTCATGCTAAACGAGATAATAGCGGTAAAATTGCGAATTTTAGGGTATACCCCTTTTAGCCGCTCTCGATCGAAAAGTATCCTCTAACGCAACGGCACGAAATTTTGTCACGATAAACTAGCGACTTTACTCTATCATACGGTAACAAGAAGCCCAGTTGTCGCTAGGGAAAACGCGCTATATAACATATACAGTTTCTGTTGCAGTACTGACCTTCAGGGTCATTCAAGGTCAACTATTTTCATGACATTTGAAAGTCAGCATGAGACTTCCTATTAGTAATCAATAGCAACCTAGGTCCTATTTCGCACCGTTTAGCCACAATACATCCGTTATGTAGGCCCCTACACGGACGGACGGACACACGACAACCCGTGCCATAGACGCCTACATCATAGATGTGGCGCGTCAAAAACTCTGAGTCGTTATCTCACCTGGGCTTGGATCGGTACTGGGACGTGACATCAGGACAGACGACAGACGGACAGACGGACGGACAGAAATATGATAGCGTAAAACGGACCTGCCGTAGTTGGTGTCACCCACGAGCAGTTCCGGGGCCCTGTACCAGCGAGTGGCTACATAGTCGGTGTAGATCTCACCGGGTTTAGCAAGCGTCCGAGCGAAGCCAAAGTCACACAGCTTTATGATGCCCGACGCACTGACTAGAATGTTCTCAGGTTTGATGTCACGGTGTATGATCTGTAACGTAAACAAAGGAATGTTGCCGTTCGCTGTTGTTATAGATACCGCTGTTTGACGCCCTCGATCAAGGGGAATCTCATTACCCAGCGGCAAGAAGTTTTGTCCTGACAAAATAGACTTCATGCTATCATAGCCTACGGTGAAACCCGGAGTCTCTATCTCACCTGGGCTTGAAGCGTGGCAAAAGTTTATGGCCATGAGAAATGCCACAGTATGCGCCTGAAAGGCGCCTTTACCAAGACCTGGGGATAACTGACACTAATACAACTACTATTATAATTACTACAACAACTACAACATCTAATGCAATGTCTACAACTATTACAACTCACGTTATGTACGTGGCAGAAGTGTATGGCTTTCAGAACTTGCCACAGTATTCTCCGCACAACGTCCTCATCTAATCCTGAGGATGTCTGGTCCAAGTCATCGAGCACCGTATGGTCGACAAACTCAAATACCAAATAGAGATGCTTCTTGCGACAGAACACTTCGATCAGGTTGACCAAGTTCTCGTAGCGTAGTTGCTGTAACACCAATCACACATCACAAGCTCACAAAACATAAAGAGGTTAAAGGTTGTCTCTTTCATGAGAGACCCATCGCACAGCTACGGAGCGTCACCTGCCATATAAGATTACACAGTCTTACCATGCATAATTTGGGGCTGAATCCTGCAGTGAACCACCATTTTCAGACAAACACAACATTGAAATCTTGAGCGGGGCTTTGTACACTGTAGCTGTCAGTCAAATCGGGTTTGGTAGCGCCATCGCACGAGAGTGGCCTCTCGCGCGATGCCGCTGCCAAACCAAACTTGATAGACAGCTGCACTGTACGTAGCCCCGCCCTGCAGTTTTCGTTGCTCGCGAGGTTTTGTCGCGCATGTAGTCACCCTCTAACACGACCGTACCTTTAGTAGTCGTATCTCTCTCATAGCAATCTTGTTGACAACGCCATCTTCTTTAGTTTCGAGAAACTTCTTGATGGCGACGAGTTGACCAGTCTGTCGATGACGACATTTCAACACAGTGCCGTAACTGCCCTCGCCAATAACGCCCAAGCTTTCATATTTCTCCATAGTTCTACTGACAAAACACAGACACAAGTAACTAGACTAGCTGTCAAGCCTTGTGCAAGGCTAAGACTATCCGCGGTAGCCACATGCTGCGATATTATAACAATGACGTCAGCGTCGGCCGGCCTTGGTGGCCCTGCCTAGCAGCAGCAGCTATAGGTAGCAGCAAGGCGCTACGTCGTAGTGGTAAAGTATACAAGAATCAGGTCCTGTGACCAATGACGTCGTGACCGGTGGAAGGGAGTCTGGGAGAGGCAGGGAGCAATTAACCCTTCCCTCCCGTAAATTTTATGACGCCGGAAAATTGTCGGAAAATCTTCTTGTCGCAAAACCTGTCGTCGAAAAATGCAAAATTTCAGGCCGAAAAACCCTAATTTGGGGCAAATTTAGAAGTAAAATCCAAATTCTGAGCACCCATAATCTCCACTGTCGGAAATTCACACTGTCTGTCGGTGAAAACTATTGCAACTTCTTGCCAGCCTACGTTTTAGCCCGCGATCGATGCGCTGCCAAAGATGGTTAGGCCTATATCTGTCTTTAAATTTTAGAGTTTTACACGTAGACTCCCCCTTAAACCTAAATCATCAACTTGTACTTACATGTAGGCTCCTAGAGCGAGGCGTACACACGACCTTATGATTGTATAGCGGAGCCTATACTAGGCCTATGCGCCTACAATTAAGTATAGGCCTACTAGTTCTGTCTATAGGCCTATATAAGCTTAGGCCTAACGGTAGTGTTCACTGTATAGGAAGAGTAGCTGTAGGCCTATCGTTGCAGCAGCAGTAGTTTTAAGGCTTACAAACTTGATGCTGCATAGCGGCCTACGCCAGATGTGCAGCAGCAGTAGCTGCTGCTATCTTTCAGCAAGACACCGTTTTTACGAAAAAAACGTTCAGACCGACAATGTTTTTATTAAAACATTTAACAAAATAATAATAACATAGCGAAACACAAATACACTATTTTGTCCAATATGAGCTAAGTATAATTGACCAGTACAAGACCTGTCCATAATACGGTAGAAATGAGCGTTTAAACGTTTATGAAATTAGCGATAGTGACATCTCTATACTAGTTGCGAGCGCTTGCAGAGCGAATGTCTGTCTGCATGCGCCGGTTCGCTAAATTTAGCAACAACACACTCCGCGCAGTTTAAAGCATGACGTTCGAACTTAGGAACTTTTTATGGCATTGGTCGCCCTTCGTGACATTGGAGTGTCGGATAATTTCAAGCACTGTTCGACCGGACGGCTTTGATTACAAGAATCCCAGCTATCGCTAGTGTGGGCGCTACACCGGCTGTACCGGCTATAAAAAGTTCTAGGAAAAATTTTAAAAAAAACGTTTAAAAACGTTGAATAAAAACGCTGGCCATAATTTGTTCAACCTTATGCGAGTAATGCCTATTGATGCAGGTGCAGTATACCTGAAAATACAGTAGAGACAGAGAGAACTTAATACAATTTCAATTCAACTGCGTGGTCATTTACCATAGCATCAAACTAACCTAATATACTAGTTAAAAAAACTTTTTAGTATATTTGGACTAACTAAACAAAATACATCACTATGAGCTATTAGGCCTATTTTTTTCTGTGGTTCCAAAAGTGCTTCTCGAAGCTGTTGATGGGATTTTCAATGGACGTTTTTTTTAAATAAAAAAACGTTGAAAAAATTTTTAAAAAACGTTTAAAAAACGTAAAAAAGTGGGAAGAATAAAAAACGTAAAAACGTTTTTTACATCTGTCCGAAGTACAGCGTTTGACTTCCGGTGGCAGAAAGATAGCTATTTCCGAGAGTGACAAACAGTCCCATACGCTTCATACGGTGACGCTGCTATGTCGAACGCTACAATCATCTCTAATATACGATACAATTCGGCTTACGTAGGTGATAGCTGCAGGCATAAACATTGCATTTAAAATTGCGGCCAAACCGCTGCAGATAGAGACATGGTTACTGTTGACAGATTATAAGAACTCGTCTTCGCCCTATCTAGCGGTACCGCCGCCAATCTTCTACCACGTACCGTTTAGCCACAATACCAAACGTTTGGCATAGCCGAGTGCGTAATGACTTTTCAAAGACATCCAAGATCGATGATTCTCGTGTCATCTGATAGGGCTTAACCGGCTTACACGACTTCTTATTAGTGATCAATAAGCTAAGCAACTTCTGCCCTATCTCTGAGTCTACGGAGATAGGCTAAGGGTCCTATTTAAAAAAAAATGTTGCTCTTGCATTAGATTGCTAAAGTTCTTGTGCATGCTAAGAGCCATGGTACAGCACTAGTTAACTCTATAATAATGACCTACAATTTAGCCACAATATGCTTTACCGACATTCAAAACAGATCTACGAACGACACACCATACTAAAGACTGGACCAGTCGACCTTAACGCTAATTAGCAAAATCTAAGTTGTAGGGCACGAAATCCGTTGTTAGTTGCCTAAATCCAATATAAGTATTCGTCTCCAATGTGAAACTGTTTCTGAGCTCGAATAATTCGAGTTCAGAAATAGTTGGAGTAATTATAATATTTTGCACAGCACTACGATAAAATATTTGACCTGCGTATTATTTAAGTATTCTATGCATTAGTCGTGTTTGTTTTTGTTCGATTAGTCAATTAAATCGCAGTTAATTATTGCATATTAGTTGTTTTTCTGGCTGAAGTTGTGATTTTTGCATTTTGTGCGTGGTAGTGATTGAATATTAATTTATTCACACATTTACATTTACGGTTTTTGGACGCCGGCCGGTGCGGTAATGGCGTCCGGCCATTTCTGCCAAATAAATCCAGATCCGGCAAAATTTTTTAGCCGGATTTGAGAGTATTGTTGCGCGGCAGGCGGATGTTTTACGTCTAAAATTAGTTTTAAAAAGTCGTGGGATGATGTGATTTTGAATGACTTAATAGTTTTGACACTCAGTCGCATAGGCACATCTCTTGTTGGGGCTGTGGTAAAAAGCGGATGCGCGGATATGCGGAGGTGAAAAAACCGGCCAAGAAAAATTTGTCGTTTATATGCAAAAATCATCTACCGGTATTTTTGTCATTTAACGTTGAAAATGTTTTTATTCTCGATAACAAAAATAAACAAAATCGGACAATTTTTGGATTTCAGTCAACAGGTTTTGTTTATGGTACCATGGTGATTGTCTACATTGAAAGATGAATATTTTTTTCACTTGTTAATTTTTGTCGTTACTTTTTAATATTTATTATTTTCATTTATTAGATGCACAAAAATGCAAATGCCATTTTGCACTAGAGAAGATAATGCAAGTATTATTTTGTGATCTGCATTCTGTTGCTGTGTATTTGTGAAACTCGCCAATATCATATGAAATAGCAGACAATTAAATCAGCCATGTATCGTGGTTCAGTGTTTTTATCAGGCATTTTTCTTGGCTAAACCATGTCCACAAAGATTGGCTGATAAAATTGATCATATGTAAGATGTACTTTACACTTTTTAGTTGTCACGTTCTCTGTGCTTTGCCAACACCAATTTGCTATCAGTTCCATGTGTTCACACGACCTTCACCTTCAGCAGTTTTGGCTTTGCAGTCCCCACAGTCTGGAACTCACTCCTTTCTAGCATTGTCACACTTTCCACGGCCTTTTTAAAATTGACTTTAAAACTTCTAGTAGGCCTACAACCCCCTTTCTTTCCCCCTCTTTCCTAGTGGCTCAGCCAAGTGCCTGAGATTCAGCCACTGTCTGACTTTGTGCACTATAAATATTTTATTTGCTTACTTACTTACTATTTGTTGGTCTGTTTGTGACTGCAGGTTATCTTAATTGGCTCGACAGTATGTCAGACATCAGTGATCTGGACAGGTATCTGTTGTGTTATATTCTCGTTTTTGTTTTATAGCCAGACATTTATGTCAGGATGTATTTGGATTGATTGTACTTTGAATGCCATTGCGAGCATTCTTCAATGCAGCATAAATTATTATTTACTTATTTATTTATTTACTTACTGAGTGTTAATGTACATATACACAATGTTTAGAGAAAATCAGCTGCTTACACTATTTTTTTATATTTCTCTAGAAAATGTGCAGAATTATGGAAAGTAAGCTGTTGGTCTATATGTAGCTCCAAAATCCACTGAGACTTGGTCTTTTGAGGTCAGCTTTTGACCCATTCCATTGTATTCTCACTGGTAGTAGACACATCTCTGCCATATAGGCCCAGGCTGTTTTACAAAACTTTGTGAGAGTTTTCTGTATATTTTCCTGTGATTTTCCAAACTTTTCTTAAAATAAGGAGCATAAGTTTTTTTAACTTTGTAAATTCTTTGCACTGTTTTTTGCAAGTTACATCTTGTTTATTATTTTATGCATGAAGATTTTTGTAACTCAGATAATTTTTTTTACGTTTTCTGAATTTTCAGTTATGCACTATGTAATTAAGTAAGTGAGTGAAAACGTGAATTTACAAAGTGTGTAATGTTAAAATTAATAACATTTATAACCTAAAATTAACACAATTTTAATCTAAATTCAGGCTACTGCTGTGTGTATTTGTAGTTTTAGATTATAAGTGTTGATTGTCGATTTTGAAATTAGCAGCTGTAAGTGGCATTTTAGCTTTCCTGACTGAAAAGACACGATGTGTTATTGTATGCTTTGAAGTGCTAGTGCTGTTGCAATAAATAAGTAAATATTTGTGTTGTAGACAAATTGAGCAGCTGCACAAGTGTGAGATAATCAAGGAAAGTGAAGTCAAGGCTTTGTGTGCCAAGGCGCGGGAAATATTGGCCGAAGAAAGCAACGTACAACGAATAGATTCCCCTGTTACAGTAAGTAACTAGTAATAGTTATAGTAGTAGTAGTAGTCTTTTTAGTTGTAGTAGTTGTTGTAGTACTAGTACACTAGTAGTACCGTAGTAGTAGTTATTGGTGTTATTGTAGTAATATTTGTTGTATTAACTGTTAGTAATTGTAGTATAATGTAGTACCAGGTAGTTTTGAAAGACTCCCTATCATGGTGACTAGTTTTAGTTGTAATTGTAGTACAGTTGACTTTGCTTATATGCACGGCCTTGGGACTGCAAGCTGACTTGCATGTAAACGGAGCATGCATTTAACCGTAGTTAGCTTATAGGACCATTGCAGTTACAATAGACAGTCATCCATGCCACAGGAAACAGTCGCCTCACTCATCTCCTTCACGGACATTAGGCTCAGCATGTAGCAGCTGATAAATGGTCACTTCGGTAGTGTCAGTTTACATGCTGCCCACCCGTCTGCCGTCTTAATCATTCTCATAGACAGCAGGTGGCCTAGCACTATTAATCCGCAGACTGCCATTTGAAGTTCATTATGATGCTGCATGCTGCTGGGGTGGGGAGATGCACTGTAGCCCACATGATGCGTGGTGCTCACTAGCTCTGACTACCCGCATAATTCTGGGGTTTAGACGTCGTCAATGGCATCTCAGTGAGCGTTAAGTTTTTGACTACAGCTTGTCTTATGTGCACTGTCCCAAGTTGCTTATAACCAAAGTAATTCATGGCGCTGGGACCAAAAGAGTGCGTGCTTATGTGAATTGTGCTTATGTGGCTAGTGCTTATAAGCAAAGTTGACTGCCATTCACATAGCATAAAGTCAAATGGGACTAGATGCACGTCGTGCATATAGGCGGAGTGTGCTTATAACCGACGTGCATATAATTGGTGCTGACAGTAGTAGTACTACACTGTGTCTCAAAAAACATCTGAAACATTTTCGACTAACTTAAAGAAGAATTATCAGATTTTAATAATTTTTTTATATGAATATTCTTGAGAAACTAACCATCAAATAACAGTTTAGTTTCCCACCTCACCCATCGTCTGTTTTTGCATTACCTGAGGAATGCAGAACCAATTAAATATTGCATTTTTGCCCAGTGTGGTATCATTAGTTAATCTAAATAATGCACAAAACACATTTTGTTCACATTTTTGACATATTGGCTGACATTTCATCTAATTGTTTCCTTTTTCAACTGCCTGCAGTAAAATTGCTGGAAATGTCGCCCCATTGTGCAAACACAGGCATGGAGACGATTTTTCCATGCATTTACAACAGCATCAATAATATTCTGCTCCAGACTAATCCAGACTTCACCAGTCGCTTCTTGAATTCATAAACAAAACATTTCTCGATGCTGTCTGGTAGACACACTGCGCTGCATGACAGTCAAACCTTGTAATCAACTGGTTGTTGGGGGTCACAGATGTGGATAGATAGAATTTATCAATTGATGTTTTTTCATTCATTTCAACACATATTTTGCTTGGTCATATTTCCCCAGGTAGTGCAGAACACATTGGATGAGGTGGTATTTATAGCCAGTTATTTTATAGCCAGATTTGTCATGAATATTTGTGGCAAAAATTATTAAAATCTGTTGATTATTTTCAAGCTATGATCGATAATATTAGATATGTTTTTTCATGTTTTTGTATGTTTTATCGCATATAGCACTTGGTCTGCTTTCCCTAGGTAGTGCAGAAGCAGACATTGGATGAGGCGGGAAACTAAATGTGCATTTGATGGCAAGTTGTGTCATGAATCTTCACACTAAAATCATTTGAATCGGATAATTTTTCTCCAAGTTACAATCGAAAATGTTGGGGATGTTTTTTATGACACTGTGTAGTAGCATGTTGTTGTGTTTGTAGTAGCTGTGTGCTGAGGTTGAGGGAATTGTTGGCCAAACAAATCAACATACCCAGTACAATGAATAAACTTTTTTATCACAGTTTCGTATTCATAACAGTAGTAGTAGTAGTAGTAGTATTGATAGTAGTAGTACACAGTGTTCAGGAAAAAAACGCTCATTCATGTTTCCTTTTTTATCTTCATTGAAAATGTTCAGATTTCCATAAAATTTATAGCGAATATCTAGGAGGAAACTAGTATTTCACCAGTAAAAAGTTAAATATTTTCTGCTACTGGTGACATCATGCTGACATCATATTTCCTCGTTTGTAAATTATGGGTTTTACCGTTAAAGACAGACATTTGAAAATGCTTGCGAGTCAGCAAGGGTTATGTAGCCGCAAGTTTGTGCTACATGTTTCTGGACAATGGACAGACAATGAAATATTGATGGAAAAAAACTTTTAAATAAAAGTAATTGATAGCGGGCTAGTGGTCATCCATGCGTTGATCCAGTGACGCAGTGCACATAAGCCTACACCTGCTAGCATCAACAAAGTTGAGGATCTCGGATTCAGCCAAGAAGATAAACCATGGAAACGGCTCACAATGAAAAATTGCATGATGAATTAGCATATTTTTTGGGCCAGTTAACACAATGACCAATTGATGTGTTTTAACATTTCACCAAATGTCTGTCTTCAGCGGTAAAACCCTTAATTTACAAACATGGAAATATGAAATCAGCATGACATCACCAGTAGCAAAGAATTTCTGACTTTTCTATTATCAGAATACTTGTTTCCTAATAAACATTCCCTGAAAATTTTGTGCAAATCTAAGCATTTTCCACAGAGATATAACATGAAACGTTAGTTGGTGTTTTTTTCTGAACACAGTGTAGTTGTAGTTGTGGCTGTAGTAGTAAATATCTTGTCCTACAGGTATGTGGGGACATTCATGGTCAATTCTATGACCTCAAAGAACTTTTCAAGGTCGGCGGTGATGTCCCGGACACAAACTATCTGTTTATGGGAGACTTTGTTGACCGTGGCTTTTACAGCGTCGAAACCTTCTTACTACTACTAGCACTCAAGGTAACTACAACACAGCCGTAATAATAGTTGTATTAGTAGTAGCAGCAGCAGTAGCAACCACCCATGTCAACTCAGCCTAGCCATCCCTCTGTGGGTAGGTGCGATGAGTACTAGTGATAGCTAGGCCCTAAACAGACAGAGCACATGTTGCACTGTTTGCATGGTCTTGCAGTGTAAACGGGTGTCTGAGTGAGGAAAAAGGAAACAGATCAGGGCTGTCGACAGGTTGCTATGCTCTCTGTTTGCTTGATTTTGTGGTCTCAGTTCCTCGATTCCATTTATTGCAAGAATAGCTGCGGATCTGGGTCAGGCCTGCAGCAAGTGCGAGCTGCAAATATGGGAAAAAGTGATTTTTTCCAAATGAATGACCCCTCAGCAACATGTAACCTAGCCTGTGTCCCGGCCATGTACGCAACAAGTCTGCATGCAAATTTTTGCCATTGTACATCATGCCATTTTGGAGTGATTCGTAGCTGTAACTCTCATAATTATATAATATGAAACTACGGATGAAACTATAGATGGTGTTCTGTTACACGGATAGTCCAATCTAAGGCATTCGTGAAAGGCTATTGTTGTTGTTGTTATTGTTGTTGTTTGCTATTGCTGTTGTTGTAGTTGAAATAGTATTAGTTGTTGTTGTGTTAGGTTCGCTATCCGGATCGTATAACTCTAATCCGGGGCAACCACGAGAGTAGACAGATCACTCAGGTCTATGGCTTTTATGACGAATGTCTACGCAAGTATGGGTCAATAACTGTCTGGCGCTATTGTACCGAGATATTCGACTACCTCAGCCTTTCAGCTATCATTGACGGCACGGTAAGTAGTAGTTTTAGTAGTAGTAGTAGCAGTAGCAGCACCAGCAGCAGCAGTAGTATGGGTCATTGACTGTCTGATGCTGCTCAGTACTGTATCAAGATATTTTACTACCGCAGCCGTCATTGGTGCCAAGGTAAATAGTAGTCCAAGTAGTCGTGGTAGTAGTAGTCGCATCAGTTGTAGCTGTTGTAGTAGTTTTGTGCAGTAGACAGAAAATGTAATTACATTTCTTGGTCAGAAGTTCAAATTTTAAAGTCACACAAGTTTTACATGGTCAGTGTGATCATTTTCAGCTCAGAGTGTGAAAGGTCTAAAAGCAACCTAAAGATCTAAAAGGTCGCTGCTTGATTCACCTTCCCCAGAGAGATAGAAGGCTGAGTTGACCTTGACGTTGGTTACAATATGGCACAAGATGGCTTACCTGTTCGAAGACTGTGACCCATCCAAGTAGTAACCACCTAATAGTGACCCAATTAGGAGTTGAACGCATGAGCTCTTGACCTAATCATTATACCACTAAGCATCTAGTTATTTATTCTATGTATATGTATTAGTTATTCTCATTTGTGGGGTATATAAAGCTGCATTTTGGCTGGCCTAACAACCATGAACAAGTTTAGTGCACCACAGATAATTAGATACTCTATGTCGAAGCACGAAAAACAAATTTATTAGTATGTTGCATCAATACAACAAAACAACTCTTTCAAATTTTCTGTCTGCTGTACCGACAAACAGAAATTAACACTATTAGCTAAAAGTATTAAAACTATTAAAAGTATTATTATCATTGGCATATTTGTAATATATTCGGTGTTTCATTAAAAGGACTCCTTTTTGTTTTTTCATAATTCACTCAAGTGATGATCAATTTACACAAAATTTGTACCAGTTGTAGCTGAAGAAATACTAATTCAAAATATTGCAACAAAATATGGCACCTGATTAAATATTCTTTGCTAGTCCTAACGTAATGCTGACGTCGTAATGAGTCACGGGTACAAACTGGATAATCTCAATTGGTGCTGTCAGTTATTTCTTCAGCTACAACTGGTACAAAATTTGTGTAAATTGATCATCATTTGAGTGTATTATGAGAAAAACAACAAGGGGTCCTTTTTATGAAACACTGTGTATTAATCCGTGGCGCACTAAACTTGTTCATGGTTGTTGGGCCATCCAAAACGCAGCTTAACTTATTGTGATAGTTATTCTATGTGTGTTGATGTGTATTAGATATTCTGTGTTCATGGGGGTCTTTCTCCATCTATTCATACTTTGGATCAAATTCGTGCGATCGATCGCAAACAGGAAGTTCCGCATGATGGACCAATGTGTGATCTGTTGTGGTCAGACCCTGAAGGTTTGTAGGCCTATGTTTGTCTCTGTGTGTCGCTGATGTCTCTGCTACCCTTTACTTTACAATGTTCAAACAAACATTTTGCTTTTATTTTCACATTTCCAGTCCTGGTGATCTAAATTTTCAGTAAGGGCATAGAATAACTAACTGTTCCTATATATCAGACACTTGATGTAAGGACATGTCTTTGTTCAGAGCTGGCTATCTGTTGTTATGGAGAGCTTGGAATAGCTGACTGTTTAACTGTATTGCAGACACTCAGGGTTGGGGCTTATCTGCATGTGGGGCTGGTTATCTATTGCCTGATCTATCGGGGCATAGAATCGCTAACTGTTTCTATGCTGCAGACATGCAGTGCTGTGGCATATCTCCATCTGGAGTTGGCTATTTATTGCCTGATAGATTAGGCATAGAATAGCTGACTGTTTCTGTGTTGCAGACACACAGGGAAGGGTGTGTCTTCTTGTGGGGCTGGCTATCTATTGTCATGGAGGGCATAGAATACCTAAATGTTTCTGTATTGCAGGCATACAGTGCTGGGGCATGTCTTCACAAGTGGCTGGTTATTTATCGCCTGATTGATTGGGGCATAGAATAGCTAACTGTTTCTGTGTTGCAGACACTCAGGGCTGGGGCGTATCTCCGCGTGGGGCCGGCTATCTATTTGGCTCAGATGTGGTGCAACAGTTCAACACAGCTAACAGTGTGGAGCTAATCTGTCGAGCGCATCAGCTTGTGATGGAGGGCTACAAATGGCACTTTAATGAAACAGTGCTCACCGTGTGGTCTGCACCCAACTACTGCTACCGGTCTGTAGTAGTAGTTGTTGTAGTAGTATTGTAGTCCTGGTAGCAGCAGTGGTAATAGTCATAGGAGTAGTTGTAGTAGTCATTGTTGTCATTGTACCACTCTGTAGCAGCATAGAATAACCAACAAGCAGCTGGCATAGTAGTAGTAGTAGTTGTTGTTGTTGTTGTTGTACTAGTAGTAGTAGTATAGTTGATGGAGGGGTACAAGTCACACTTTAATGAAACCCTACTGACTGTATGGTCTTCACCAAACTACTGCTACCGGTGTGTAGCAGCATAGAATAGCTAACAAGTACTTGTTCTTTTGTTAGAGGTGCACCGATTATCTTTGTGGACTTGGTATATTTTAGTGCTGTACCTGTTAACCGATCTTGACCATTTATAGTTGATAACCCGTGTTGCAAAAATAAAAAACCCAACCTGATGTATTCTTTGGGGGCCTTATTGGATTTTTTGGTTTTCAGGTTTCTGGGTTTTTGGTTGTTGTAAAAGACACGACTTGATGGGTTATGGGATTTATATGGCATTTCAGTTGGTTAATTTATACAAATTTCTATTTGCTCCCCACAGCCAAAATATACCCATATTTGCAAATTTGTAGGTTTAAATTTTAAAAAAAACTTAACCATGATAAAACATTTCATTATTTGTGGAATAGGAACCTATAATTGGGTTAAGTTTGGGGTGGTTTTTTGGGTTGGGTTTTTGAAGGTATTTTTGGGTATCCACCTGGGTGTCTCAGCCTTGCTGATAACTAAAGATCCACGGATAGATGGCCATAGAGAGTGAAGTGCATTGTGGGATGGCATTGGGATTATGGCCTTGGCCTTGATGTTTGGCCTTGGTCATCTGACCTTGGTTTTGAATGTGGTGCCGTTGTTAACGTCACTGCGGTTTGGGCTGAATTATGTAACTTGAAATGCAGCCCATCACCAGTCCTTAGCTGGACTGTGAAACCTGGATTTCGGTCCATCACTAGTTGTTCATCCCGGTGTTGTTGTAGGTGTGGCAACGTTGCAGCTATCCTAGAACTTGACGAACATCTTCAGAAGAACTTCACAATATTTGAAGCTGCCCCACAGGTCAGATGAGTAGTAGTAGTAGTAGTTGTTGTTGTTGAACAATTGTGGAATGCAGTTTAGGGGCCTAATTTACAAAACATTGTAAAACGTTCGTAACATACTCATAAAATCGTTGCATTTTCTTCGTATCTTTGTCATAAATCAATAAGTTATGATTGTTTTAAGATTGTTTTTACGACAGTCTTATGACAATCATATTATGTTACCTAATCGCACTGTGTATGCATACTGGATGGATATTTTTCATTTTGTTATTTCGCTTAGTTTTGAGTGAAATATTTCTCCCTGTCTGCTGTAGCTACTGAGCTGTAGATATAGAGGTCCCTTTCCACTCTACACTGGACCTGGTTATTGCTTAGATGGGTAACTTGTCAGCACATCTGGTATAAACCGTCTGGATATTTTCTTCGGCATTGGTAAATCAAGTTTCAGCCTGCTTGGCTGGGTTGATGTGGAGGTACGTTTACCTGAAAGAGGTGTAACTGTGATCTGATCTTATATGGCAGGTGACACTTCATAGCTCTGAGTTGGGTTCACTTGAGGAGCTGTGGTCACTAGTATCTAGTACCTATTGCTACACATTTCTCCGTGGCACGGTGTCTCTGTCTGTCTGTCTGTTGGATAGGGGACCATGGCCCATTTTCTCGCAAATTATTTATACTTCCACTTTTTAATTTGTTCTGCCGCCCTTGTTTTAGTGTGATTGCAACATGCAAGCAATAGTCAGAAAAAGGATTCATTTTGTCCTGGAAAGTCGGAGAAAAGTCAGGGAAAGTGAATTCTGCAGAGTAGTAGGAACCATGGATTTGGGAGTCAGACCACTGTGCAAATCGTTCAACTGCAAATTGCGGACAAACTTTCTGTCCTGTGCTGCCGCCTGGTGAATACGTACGATTAGTTGGATGGGTTTACTTGCCAGAGCAATTCCGCTTTTTGCCATATTACTTTGGTGTTTGTTTCTGTACTGGGACGTTGTGCAATTTGGTTGTTGTAGGAGCAGCGTGGTATACCAGCAAAAAAGCCTCAAGCTGACTACTTTCTATGAACAGAAAATTGCTATATAGATTCGTACGCTAACGATTATACGGAGGGTGTGCCAATAAAAAACCAGGCTTGACAAGAGCCAGAGCGGGGCCTGGGAAACATTTTCTTGTTTTTACACCCATAAATGGGGTGTTGTTTGGGGAGCAGGCTAGCGGGCTAATATGTGTGTTCATGTGTGTTAGATATTCTGTGTTCACGGTGATATGCCACAGCTCCAATTTTTGTCTTATTAAAGTTTAAATAGTTGTAATTTTTGACTCGGACAAACTACTGTAATGAAATTCACAGCAGGATATGCGGCTTGAATCCTTCTCTATAGACATTGCTTATCTGGTGGTGAAAACTGTTGCAATTCCGACTGGAGATATGGAGTGTTTTCGAGGGAATTGTGTTTTTATTGGTTCACCCTGTATGTGCTAGTTATGTTAAATCAATTGTGCACCAGTTAGTACTACCAACTGTGGTATGATTACGGATGCACTGGTTTATAGCAAATGGAGGTCGTCCATACATGACGTCACACGATATTAAGGAAAATTAACCCCCTCTCTCCCTTCTGCACATTTTGATACAATGCTTCGAACCCCTCCACATCAAATTTGATGGCACAAAATTTTAACCCTCTTCTCCTGCCTGGGAACCTGAGGTGTGTAGCTTATTGGGTTGAGTTTTGGTATGATAATGTACAAATTATATTCGCTATTAAAATTGTTTGTTGTCGAATTAATTCAGAAACATCGCATAAAAGTATAACCACAAGTTCCTAAATGATCCTAGGCCTATTCGACCTGCCACGTATGGCAAGTTTGCGACATAGTTTGGCTGTCCATCGTGCCTTCCCACAGATGTGACGTCATGCTACCTTAAACCCCCCTCCCCTGTCACGCGTCGTCACAGTAATGTGAACTCCCTCCGCTCTCGGAGCATGACTCACATATTTGTCATAAAACACGTGCTTTTTTTGCATACAGAATGCTACAAATTTGCATGTGACTGGTGACCTAATCATATAGTACACTGACTGTTGTTGGCTGATATGAATTGATTTATTCCGGACTACTCAGTATTGAATAAATGATGTGTCATGTAACACTTTTATTAGAAGATGGTGTTCACCTGGTCACTATTTTCCACAGGCGTCATGGTGGCGGGGGAGGGGGCAAATTTCCCCTAGTAAATTTTAGCCAGTTGACTTGAGAAATTTTCTTTCAAACATACATAATTCATAGCTAGGAATGTATCATTTGGGGGAGTTGGTATTTTGGAACAAAAATGAAATTTTGAGCGCCCATTTACTTGCCCCCTCCCTATACATTTTTTAGTATTGCCCGTGCCCCACAGCTATGGCTAATAGCTTTTGGTGGTTCGCTATTAATACTAGCCACAATTTTACTGGGTGGTCCAGAGAAAAAAACGGCACAAACTTCACAGCACCGCATTTTCTTAAACCTTATGTCACAAAGTCGTGCAGTTTTCAGCAAAATATTTAGGCATAAATTGCTAACGTGACAAAGGCCAGTTTTCGAGTGCATCAATTAAATATTTTTTGTTTAGCAGCTGCTGTGTGAACGATTCAAAAACAATATTAATATCTACAACTTTCATCTTTATTCTTTAAAGCAAGTTTGCGAGAGAAATAAGGTTTGCACCAATCACATTTTTTGGTCTTCTGACTATCGGTCTGTTGTTCTTGTAGTAAACACAATGACACTGTTTCTCCCGACACTGGACAATGGACTTATTTGCCAGCAGCAAAACAATGTTATCGCTCATTCACATGTGGAAGGAGCGGCATCGTTCACTGACTACAAAAATCCGTATCTAACAGGCCTTAGGAAATTACTGCATGCAGCCAAAATCCGGACTCCAGAGCCCTCGAGGCATTCAATATGAAATGGTGGACGCATCTGCTGCAAATCAAATGGCACCATTATTTGTCGTTGCATAGGGCCTAGTGATGATTCAATATCGTGATTTCAATTTCAATACAATATTTTACACGAATCACAATATCAATATTTTAAGATAATAAGTAGGCCTATGTAAATTTTATATTATTACAGGACCCCCGTCTCGGTTCACCAACTTGTCTTGTTCTTTCCTGATGTGTATGGCTTCCCTGATCCATCGGTCCAACCTGTTGCTTTCATTTCGACGAAGACAGCAGCGGTTGCCGAAACGTCAACACGAACAATGAATACAAAGGTTGCATCTTGATAAATTTGTCAACTTATAAAATTACCTTTCAACCTATGAGTCTATTCAAAAACAGCTGGAACAGGTGTTTTGGACGCCGGCGTTTGGGCACCACTGGGCGCCGAGACATTTGAACACTTGAACATTTGGGTGTCGCCGTTTAAACGCCAGACGTTTGAGCGCCGAGCCACAAGTCCACAGTTAATAGGATTTTTTTTAAATATGCATGTTAGTGGCCAGTTATGACGCGTACTTAACGCACAAATTACGCAGAATTCACCCAGCATTTAGTCACAAAACAATGATCTGGTTTGTCACTTGACGACGAGAACGCACGTACGACGACGACGTATATGATGACGACGCAAAACGTGACGACCAGGAACATCGAGATGCCACAGCGGGGCCAGGGAAACATTTTCGCAAAGCCACTCTGAGAATTTTTTTTTTAATTTTGCTTTTCAAAATGGCGCATTCTGGTGCACTTTGTATTTACGAGCGACGTCGGGGCCCCAAACGTCGCGGGGTCCAAGGTAACTTACCTTTCTTCCCCCCCCCCCTTGACGGGCCTGGTGACGACAATGTATGATGATGACGACACACGAGAAAGAAACGTGACGACGACCATGACGAAAAAGCGAGACATCGACAAAGAAGCGACGCACGACGAGACGTGTGACGCTAACACATGACGATGTAAGATGACGTCACGCGACGATCGACGAACGACGACTGATGACGACAACGATGACTATTAAGTGCAGCAGAAAGTTTCTGTTACAAAGCTAATAAAATAGTATTTGCCATTTGCCAATTTAATTATGATTAAGATTTTAACTTCAACGATATGCAAATTAATTTCAATAACGTGCCAGTCACAAAGCGTGAGCGACTAAATGTCACGTACCCATCCATGGCAAACTATCATCTCCAGCTCCTTTCCACCACTATGGCAATTAGATTAAAGTTCGTAAGCAGGATTTCCAGTTGATTGAGTTGTTTATTTGTAGTTGATATGCCTAGCCTATAGGCCTAGGCGCTCTAATGTAACGACTGTTGTATAACGACCGTTAATTTGTTAAAAAGTTGCTTTCCTGCGCAATTTAACATTCTTTTGTTGCTGTTGTTTTACAAGGCAGCGAACATATAAGCGCATCCACTATTTAACAGCAATTATGAGAACAGCCACATATGTCGAATTTCATTTGCGGTTTTACTTGTATAGGGCCTATACGGTCGCCATTTTCCCAAACCCGAACCAAACCTACGTAGGCCTACGCGTCAACCGATGATCAGCAGCCAACGACGCCCTGTTTGCCCATTGGTCAGTTCGTCAGAACTAAACCGAATCATTTCAGTTCAGTTACATCGCTTTGGATACGTGAGTGTCAGGCGGCTGTGTTGATCTGTGCTGCTGCAGTAGCAGCAGCAGCAGCAGTCGTAGCGGACTGATCTCCAGCTGTACGTGAAGTCTTCATAACGATCACTCGCTCCAGCTTGACTTTCTTCGGTATGTAGACGCAGACGTCCTTCTCAGCCGTGAAACGGTAGCCGCCCTTGCCAGTCAACCAGTGCGTCCGGATAAACTCATTGTCCTGTTAGAAACGCGCACACGTTGAAAGCAGATTTGTATACTGCAACAGAATGCTATGCAAAAACACGCACTATGCGACGTAAATGAATTGAACTGAACCAGTTGACACGGTTTGCTTAAAACACTCGGAACATTTCCAGAAATTCAAAAGACCGAAGAAGATTATTGGAGAAAGCACTGAACGCAACATGCTATACTGAAATAATTTTTTTTCGCTAATAATAATAAATTTGCAACTACGTACAGGTGTCATCTAATATGCCTAATTGTGACATAGTAAAGAATTTTAAAACGCAAAACAGCTCAGGACTCTGCGAGGGACGAGTGGAGTTTACTGGGCGCCTTAGGAATACACCTAACCCTAACTCTAAACCCTAACCCTACACCTAACCCTGACCCTACACCTAACCCTAAACCCTAATCCTAATCCTAACCCTATTGGTAGTTATACGGTATATATGTGAAATAATATGCGCAATGTATTCCTATGGCGCCCAGTAAACTCCACTCTACCCCTCTGCGAAAAAAGTGAAGCCTGCGTAGTAACGTGCAAAATATTTGCGAGCGCAGTTACTTAACATTTAAAAACATAAACTTACCGCTTACGGTTAGATCGGTTTCGCGCCTGGCGACTACTGCGTACTGCGCATGGTAGTGTGTCTATTATAGCGACTGTCGCAGTTTCATCATTACGCCAATAACACCAAAAATTCTGTTTCTATGAAAAAAAAACTTTTTTACTCAATTACGACAAGGATAGAATTTCTTGAACCCTTGCTCGCATGGACTATAAAAATAAACTATAAATATGCAGTTGAAAAATGTTCAAGTTTTCTAGGAGTAAACAGGCGATTCTTCGTTCGACCAAAAATCGACCCTCTCAGAATCGAAACAGTCACATCTGACCTGAATACTAAAAATATTTCAGCTTATAACAAATTTAATGTAAGCCTATAAGTTTACTCATCGCCAATGCCGTCGCGGGTCACGAAAAATGGGGGGAAATTGCAATTTTCCGACTGAAGCGATTCTGGGTGCTCCAAATTTTAATTTTGCTTCCTAACTCTTCAAAACGGTCAATTTATACCTTTAAATTTTATGCTTTTGGCACAAAAAAAATTTCTGACAGGTTTTTTTGCGCGGAGGTTGGGGACCAATACATATAGAACTAATATACATGTAATAGGTAAATTGGTGTGTGGTGGTAGCTACGCATGCTGCACCGCACTGAAGCCTGTTTGCTTGACTCAGGCAACCCACGAAGCCGGCCACTGGTAATCATAGATGCAGAAAACATCTCATAAAAAATTAAAAACGTTAAAAACGTAAAACGTGGCATGAATAAAAATGTTTTAAAAACGGCATAGGCCTAAACCGTTCAAAAACCGTTAGCATTAATTTGTTCAACTTTTTGCCTTATGCTTGATGCTGTATGTGCGGTACAGCTGAAAGCGTAAAAAGATAGAACTTTATTAAATTCCAATTCAACCGTGTGGTCATTAGACTAACAAAGTAAAATACCGACACTTTTTAATTTTTTTTGCGATTGCAACAGTGTTTCTCAAAGTCGTTCATGCAATTTTGAATAAACATTGTTTAATATATAAAAAGAAACGTTGACGATTTTTTAAATGTTAATAACGTGAATAAACGTGGCCAAAAAATTGAGAAAACGTAAAAACGTCTATTAATATGCTGATAATGATGACCGACCTTGACCTCGACTTGACCTCTGTCGTCAAACTCATAAACACCAAGCTGATCCAACAGAACTTTACATTGCTCGCTCACTTGTATCCGCAGAGCTGCAACACGTATACACCGTGTCTCAAAAATAAGTGCCGTTTTCATTTTCTGAATAACTCCGTGAAACATTGGCCGATTTTGATAATTTTTGGCACGCAGCATCAAAAATGTACAATATACAACCGATTTAGTACCGGTACTCCACTTTAGCAGTGCAACTTTTAAGCCAAAATTAGTGGGTGGGTAATCCCCATTTTCTTTCACTGTCTTTTTTTTAATTTTTTTCCTTTTTTTTCTTTACATCTTACCTTTAGCATTTCCGCCTTTCCTCAAATTCTCTGCCTTTGAAGTGGGGTCCGGACATTGCTGCAGGTGAGTTTAATGAGATTTTTATATGTTAGTAACCAAGCTCATGATGAATATTTTAACCTAAATTTTTAAATCACTGCCTTGACTTTGTTGCTGAATGGCAATTACAATAGCGGTATTTCGTCACTGCATTAAAAACTATTATTCGCAAAAAAACATCAGTTGTTTTTGTTTCCAAACGCTGGCCATGTGTCGAAAACCAAACATAATTTAATATCAGTATGCAAATTAATGGAAACTTGTTTCAAAAGAAGATGAGTTTTCGTGATGTATCTATTCTAATTATAGTGATTTTTGAATATCTATATTTTACAAGGTAATGTAGCAACACAGTTAAGATGTGGTGAGATGTTTATAACCACTTCATTTCAAAATTTTAACTTGTCCACAAAGCGGGCTTGTGAAAAAAAGTTAAAAATCGGTTACTATTTGGTGAAGATATGGACAATGACAGTGTGACATTTTTTGGAGACACACTGTACATAGCATTACCTTGTCCAGTGGACTCCATGCGTGAAGCAATGCTGACTGTGTCACCAAACAGACAGTATCTGGGCATCCTCTCGCCGACCACCGCAGCCACGCACGGACCTGTACATATACACATTATTACATTATCCCTGGCTGTGACATTACTGCGTAGTCTATAATTTAGGGATTGCAATCTCGGGATCCCGAATCCCGGGATTTCGGGATCCCGGTCGTTTTGCCAATCCCGAATCCCGGGATTTGCAGCGTCCAATCCCTGGATTTCGAAGTTACGAACATTAGTTAAAATCGTTCTTTTTGCTTGCTAAATGATAGAAATAAATAAGCATTTTAGCCGTCTGGTGAATAATCCCGGGATTACAGACCGGGATTGAAGCTCGGGATTGCAATCACTATCTGTAATATTACCTGAGTGAAGTCCGATGCGAAGCATGAGTTTAGCGTCTGGTTTGTGCGGTATCTGGAAATGATGGGTCATGTTAAGTAGGTCAAGGATCAGAGCAAAGTCAAAATCAAAATCAAGGTCATGTTGAGAAGGTCAAGTGAGAGCGTAGCCAGTTCGCCGGCGTGACGAATCCCGTTCGTCCGTGGACAGCCGCTAACGATCATGTAAGCGTCGCCTTGTGTCGCTTTGTGTCTGTCTGTCTGTCTGTCTGTCTGTCCTTCTATCTGTTTGTCTGTGTGTATTTGTGTGCGTTCACGTTACGCACGAATGGCCAGGCTGAGTTGACCTGTAGTCTATCTATCTATGTATGTATGTCTTTCTGAGGATGATGACATGTAAGCGTCGCCGACCGTCTCTACCTTGTAGACGTCGTAGAGGTCGATGCGGCTGTCGAACTCCGTATACAGCTTGTTCAGAAACTCCACCACCTGAACGACCTCCCACACACAATAATGACCAGTGTCCAGTGGCATCTGTCCCCAAAATCTGGACTCAAAATCTGGCGCAAGTTCTCCCCCCTTTCGGGCTTTTTCATCTCCGTGCCTTCCCTCCATCCGCCTCCGAAAACTAGGGAAAAGTTTTGTTAAGGCGTAGATTGCCCACTAAAAATACGAGGAAATTTTGATTTACACCCTTACCAAATCTTTTTTTTCAATTTTTCACTGGGCGCCCTGCAGACTCCGACCACCAGTTATTAGGATAAAAGTCCCTGATGATTACGTCACCAGACCACACACGTAGACACAAATCGTTTAATGCTGCCGCTATTGACTATTATTTTAGCCTACTTGTCGGCTATTTCGTTCGTCGATAATAGTCGACCCAATTACCCGTAGCCTAACAGTGACCAGCAACATATGCTACAATACAGACATATATTTTAAACATCAATTTATCTCTTTATATAGTCATTACAGTGTTAAAATGTTGTTTCAGCTTTTATTTTTTGTTAGTTTAATTAGACATATTACCAAAGTAGTTGCTAGCTAATAGCTTAATTAAAATGTCTTAGTTGATTTTGTTCATAATAAGCACAATCAATTCTTTTTAGTTTCTTACGACACTTTTCAGTCAAGGCAGTCCTCTTCTTTTTGACGTTTTTGCGAATAGAATCCACAAAATTTGCTGTTCGCCACTGATAGTTATAATAATAAAAATGTACAAAACATTAGTTTATACACTTGTTAACGGCAACATTCAAGGACTTGCACATCGAAAACGGCAAAAATTACAAAAGGTGATATTATTCAGCAGCACATTGTCACGCAGTCAGTGTGATGCGGGCAATATCGCCTTTTGTAATTTTTGCTGTTTTCGATGTGCAAGTCCTTGAATGTTGCCGTTAACAAGTGTATAAACTAATGTTTTGTACATTTATATTTGCAGTTTTATTACTAAAATACTGCTTTCCTACTGGTGATCAGTTACATAGATATTTCGCTCCAGATTATTTCTTAACAGTAGCCAAGCCGCTTACAACTGTTACTTACCACCTAATGGCGTGACTGAACAAACCAGACGACACGCATCAGGCATGACGTCATCGCTCCCAAAAACCCCTTTTAGACGCAAAAATCTCGCAGATATCTCTTACACAGACCGAGTTAAAGCCAATTTTGTCCCAAATTTCGTTGCCATGGCAACGAAGGTCGATGGGCGAAAATGAGATTGGCAGCATTCAATGGCCCATCCCCGAAAATCCCCTTATATACGCAAAAATCTCGCAGATATCTATTACACCAGCCGAGTTATAATCAGTTTTGTCCCAAATTTCGTTGCCATGGCAACGGGGGTCAGTCGGGAAAAAATGCAATTGGCAGCATTTGATGGCGCATCCCCGAAAACTCCCCTATAGGCGCAAACATCTCGCAAAAATCTGTTACGCAAGCCAAGTTATAGCCAATTTTGTCCCAAATTTCGTTGCCATGGCAACAGGGATCGGTCGGGGGAAAATGCAATTGGCAGCATTTAATGGCGCATCCCCGAAAACCCCCCTATAGGCGCAAAAATGTCGCAAAAATCTCTTACGCAAGCCAAGTTATAGCCAACTTTGTCCCAAATTTCGTTGTCATGGCAACCAGGGAGGGTCAGGGGTAAAATTAAATGACACCATTAGATTGGCCATCCCCGAATATCATACCCTAGAACCAAAAATTACGACTCTATCTTATACACAGCCAAAGTTATGACCGTTTAAAGAATTGCTAAATTTTCGCCATAGGCGCCATTGTAATTTTCTTTGATTTTTGCGAATAAATACGTTAAATATTAAATTTTAACTTTCTAATCCCAAAAAGGCACTTCCTTGTGCAGAACCGCGTCGTTTGACGCATTAAGCGTAAAAATCCCTTAAAAGGTCTGACCTGTGGGTGAGCGGAAGAAAAAAAGGCATAGGCCCCTCTATATAAATAAAAAATTTTGCGCATATTTCACCCATTTGCCGAGAAGCACCCCTTGGAGAAATTTGCATAAAATTTTGCATGACGGGTCCCCTCCCCGACGTAATCAACCGTGCCAAATTTCATTTCAATCGGGTCACGGGTTTTGATTCTGTGGGGGGTCGAATTTTTGGATTCCCCATAAGAAAGAGAAGTCGCCGTTAACACAGGGCTTAACTACCGTTCAGCCTGTGATTATTGTATAGGCAGTCGACAACGCTGCGCGATACGAACGCAACGCACAAAGTTCACAATAACTTATTTTTCGCCAGGTGGCGCCACTTTCGTAGCACGCATTTTACAATGTGTTTATTCTGAGGGTATCGGGTCAGCTTTTAGGCCTACGTGGCCTAGAATATCGTGAGAAAATTTTACGATATTGTAAAAAAGTGGGAGCCCTATTTGTTACAAAATAATGTTACGGTGACAGGCTAACAGTGACCTGCATCGGCGTGCTGGATGCTGAAATGGCCGTGAAGCCGACGATGTCGCTGAAGAAGATCGTCACCGAACGATAACTCTCCGCTAGCACCGACTTATCAGCCTTCAAGTAGCATTGCTTATGTATTGTTTAAATTCGTTTACCAATCAATCGCCAGTCAGTCTGAACTACACAGGTCCATTGGAGACCGGCTAGATAGAGACCAGTCCAGGAAATAGTTAGAACAAAATAATTTGTGAGCCTTGAAATAAGACAGAGGTATTGTAACTCATTTATCAATGAATCAATCCGGGATTTTTTATGTACACTGTAATCTAAGTAATACAGAACACTGTGGCACTGTTGCACAGTAGATGTAGTTCAATCCAGTATAGTCCAGGAAATAGTCAGAGAAAGAATGCGTTGGCCTTCAAGTAACATTGCCATCGTAATTGTACAGTCTGTCCAATAAGCTTATTTTATCAGCCTTCAAGTCGTCGGCGATGGAAGCCGGCAGCAGTCGATGCAGCAGCTCACGAGATCTGTCAGCGTCCGCCTTTAGATCCTGCCAATTACGCCACATCTGTAGGACGGCCAGGCGGCAACTGGCCTCTCCATAAATTTTAGACAGTCGGAAAATTATCGAAAAATTTGTTTCGTCTTCGAAAAATTTCGTCCAAAAATGCAAAATTTGGGGCTAAAAAGTCGTTCTTGAGAAAATTTACGGACAAAGTTAAAATTTTCAGCGCTAGATAAATTTTTATGTTGGAAATTAGCAATGTCGAAACTTTGGCGAAAATTTGTAGTGTTGGTTGAAAAATTGCAATTCCCTGCTTCGACTATTTTTTAACAGACGACGCCGCTACAATAACCTATCTCTAGTAAGTAAGTAAGTAAGTAAGTAAGTAACAGAGACAATCAGACTGTCCATAGCAACTTACGTCATTGCGTGAGCACCGTAAATTTGTAGGCTAAAGTTACAAAGGAACAGGATGCAGAAATTAAAACAGACGTGTTTTAAACGGGGCCGAAAGACAGACATTTGGATACGAAACATCGAAATTATTTTATTTATTTATTTTAATATGTTGTAAACACTCGCGACAAACGCGCGAGAACAATAACATAGTTATGTTGAAAATTTATAACTTTGTCACCTTTCAATAGAATCCCATTTTACTAGGCCGTTAGCCGTAGAATATTTCAGTGAATTAATGTGTAAAATTTCAGATTAAAATGCCAAACGGTTGTTAAAAAACAAAAAATCTTTAATGGGTTATACTATATTTTGCTCCACTTCTATATACCTTGGTATCGTTGTCGAGCGCGTGCGTGTACTGGTGTAGGGAACTGATAAGCCGCGTGCAGCGCACCGAGTAGTAGAGACATACGGCTGGACACGCGGTCAACAGTGACGTCATGATGACGTACATGAGAGCCGTGTGTAGAGAGCGGCGTGACGTCACTGTCCAGTAGCTTGACCAGGCGTCATTCAGCAAGTCCTTCGCTGCATTGGCGTTCGGCTGGCAGGCTATAGCACAGTGCACACAGGTCTATACTGTCAGTATTAATAGCCTACTGTGCTGCTGGAGAGGCTAAGCGAGTACGCAGTATGAGCTTATACCACGTCAGACAATGCGGTATCGTAGCTAAACCACGATCAAGTCGCACAGACTACATCGTCGTGTGTTCGATGACGCTCGACTGCAGCCGAAAAGTGCTCAACACATTACCAGTGCCAGCTGAGTATGTGATTCAAGATGCTGTCGCTGCAGCGAAGTAACATTATCTTCTGACTGTAATCAAACCAGACATACAGGGCCAGATTAAGACCCCGTTAGACCGTGTACGGCAAAAAGTGAAGATCTCGCGTAAATTTTCTGACATTAATGTACAAAATCTGTGTACACACAAATTCTGGGCGTTAAGACTGGAACGTCATAAATTTTAGCTTTCGGAATACGACGCCCAGAGCCACGCCTCAACCAGCACAGAAAATTTCGCGCTATACCGTCTGACAATCTTTGACCTGTGGCTGTTTTTGGGCGACCCCTCTTCGTCCGTACATGCTGAATATCCTGTAGCGGTAATACAAATCCCGTGCATGTTACTGTAATCGGTAGTTAGTCAGCACTACAACGCCACTATGAGTGGCGTTCAATAAGATCCAGGACTGTTCTTCTCAGTAAGCACACATGAGTGACAGCTGAAAACCAAAACTATCATGAAGTTGTACTGCCACTATTGTACATCAAGTTACCATGGTCTCATTTATGACCTCACGTTGTGACGTCATTATTATTAAGATAAATGTAAAAAACTTACCAGTTTAAAACTCAGTGTAAGGACGACGTGACGATATATCAGTCCACTAAAACAGCAAAAATCTTTTGATTAACTACATGGTGCTATACATGCGG
>Ga0056128_1000370_pt1 | contig 38231 bp, 37 predicted proteins | sample WorMetLIZISLAND2_FD_71113 | JGI IMG/M metagenome (GOLD analysis project Ga0056128, IMG submission 71113) | Marine gutless worms symbiont microbial communities from Max Planck institute for Marine Microbiology, Germany - Olavius geniculatus... ... | reverse complement strand
AGCCTGCCAGCTAGGTCGACTCAGCCTTCTACCCTCCGTGGGACGGTAAAATGAGTAGTAACTCATTCACATGAGTTACGGAAGGTGGGGACCTTGGTACAGCTGACTGGGGTTGCCTAGTCGGCCGCTGCGCCAGCCTGTGTCTGCAGGCTGCACACGGTGGCCGTGCGGCAGGCGGCTCTGGTTAGTGACGAAAGCGCATTAGAGGCGTGCGCATGCTCGCGATGATGCGCTATACAAAATGACAACCTTTACCTTTACCTTTTCGTTGACATGTTTAGTGCAAAATGCAGCATGCAAAGCATTTTACAAGATTGTAGGCTACAAGCAGCAGGCGACAGTTGACAGTAAGCATGCCATTCGTAGATTAGGACGCGCTTAGGTCGATGATGAAACTGGTACAGTGCGAAGACCGTAGAGGACTGCATTTCACACGTCACTAATTTATTGCAGCTTTTTTTTGCTCGAACGCTGTTTTGTGATTGTTCACAGTTTTGTCTTGTATTCTATATTATTGCAGTGTGACAGTTGTTGTATTAAAGAAACATTTGATTTCATTTGATTTTCTATAGATGGATTGTTGTTTAATGATTGATTGATTGATTAATTGACTGATTGACTGATTTTGTAGGAGGTCGCGGGCAGACTGGTTTTACCGGTCTCCAGGGTCCGCAGGGCAATGTTGGGCCCATCGGCCAGCAAGGGCCTCAGGGTGCCCAGGGGGCTACGGGTGACACGGGTCGGGCTGGGCCCGTGGGTCGTGTGGGTCCGGCCGGCAGCGTGGGTCAACGTGGAGTTTCCGGAGAGACTGGTTTACCAGGTGAGGTTGGAAGAACCGGGCCGGCTGGAAGTGTCGGTCTGCCCGGATTTACCGGAGCGTCCGGTTTCCAGGGATCACCCGGACAGCCTGGTCTGCAAGGACCCAAAGGGGCGGCTGGAGATACGGGTCCGGCTGGACCTGTTGGACCCCTCGGTGCCCCTGGACAGCAAGGTGAGATCCTACATATTGATGTTCCGTAACCTGTTTCTAAGCGACGTCACAGTAACGCAATATCTCTTGCATAATTTTGTCGTAATCGAAAGTGAAAACTTTCCGTTTTAGCAGTTCTACGATGCTTTTGCTTCGACAATGTAAACTGAAGTTACATGTGACTTTTTAGACAGTCTGCTTGTTTTTAAATTTTATTTTACCGTTTTAATCTTAAGTTGTCATATATGCTAAGACTTTCGTGGTCTCGAAGTGGGTTACATTCACAGCACGTAAAATTTATTTTGATAATGCTGCTGATAATACACCATGAATACCTGTATTGTATTGTATTGTGCCTTTAAAACACACGTACAAATACACAGATAACATAAAATCAGTATGGCTGGACAACCCGGCAGTGCACTTACGGTTTCCCATACTAAAAACTAATAAAAACACACTAGGCCTACTAAAAGATATCACAATGGTAAAACACAATAAAATACACTTAACACATACAGAACACTACTGGATAATAAGAAAATTGGTAAAATCAATTTTATTAAGATTACGCTTAAAACAATTAAGAGAACTAAAATCTAACCGGAGCAGTAACAAAAAACTCTAAAAACTCCAGTTTAGCTAGACGAAAAACAATTTTATAACACACGACCAAGTCTAATTTTAATCGCCTTTGTTCCAACATGTCCAATTTCAGAAATATGTTGAAGCGTTATGTTGCGCCAACTGTGTTCGCTCTCGAGCTGCAAGCTACAAGCAACCTTTAAATCTATGCAGCATGTCTGAGACTGACTGACTCTCAGTCTGTTTGCACTGTCAATAGCGGCTGAGCTGTCGCTAGAGCAGACCGAATGCCAGTTGTCGTCTAAGCATGTAGCGCAGCGAGCTAGGTCGCCTGCCGGTTTGCTGAAGTTACTTGTCTTTCCAGCAAGTCACAGTCCGTCGAAGTTTTAGTGAGATACAGTAAAGATCACAAAACAGAAAGATAGGCAAAACTTTCGATGACGTTGCATAGTTCTGCAACTATAGCCATTGCTCTGAAATATTTTTATCTACAAATACCAACCCTCATTTGACCGCCAGCCAATTTCGTATGCCAGAAAAATCTGAGAAAAAACTGATAGTTTAATTTTACCCTTTACTGTTGAATGTGCGTGTTACAGGACGGAGCGGCCAGCCAGGTCCAGTCGGTCAGCCAGGTTTTACCGGTGCCGCCGGTAACACCGGAGCTATTGGATTCACCGGAGGCACCGGACTCGCGGGTCCGGCCGGATCTACCGGACTTCCCGGTGAAACCGGAAACACGGGACAGCCGGGAACGCGTGGACAGGTCGGACCGCAAGGAGATCAAGGATCTATTGGACCATCCGGACCACTTGGCGGACCCGGAGCACAGGGGCAGCCCGGAAACACTGGCGCATCCGGTACGTCGCCGGATTTTCCTGCCACTTTGCCAAGAACTTAGGAATACCTAAAAAAAATCTGAAAAAATCCCAGGTTGTTCTGTAACTAAGCCCGCTAGTTTGGTAAATTTATATCAATCAGTTAAACAGTCAGTCAGTTGTTTATTTCAGTCATATCGTTTGGCAGTAAGTAAGCTTACAACATAAATGACTATACAATACGCTGAATCTGGTTACGAAAATGTTACCGCAAGATGTTTAGCAGCATTTTCCAATAGAGCTTGTTGACACGTTTGACACATTAAATACACTTAACGGTTTCTAGTTATTCTTATGACATCATTAATAGTTAGCTGTTAATTTTTCAAGTTTGACCGTCTCCGGCTGCGCTGTGTTTCTGTTTATTGTGTCCTGTCGACGTTTGCGCTTAAACGTCGTCGTTAATCACTCAGCATTTTAAAATATAAGCGTGACATACAATATCTAACAATTAGTATTAATAGCGAGACGACGCTATAAGCCCAACTGACGTAGTTGATATGCATTGTGCGTTATGTACCTCTAAATACCTTTCTGTATTGTTTCTACTGAATATTCGATGGTTGCACGGGCGGCCAGTCAGATAGCTCTGTGACTGCCTTTAGAGTGTATTGATTCGGTTGTGATTGTTTGTGTTTTGGTGTTGTATTTGAGAAATCAATTATCATAATGATGACGATGATGACGAACGTAGGTCCGGCTGGCAGCGTTGGATCCCAAGGCGAGCAGGGAGTCCCCGGTACGCTAGGCGACACAGGCGTTAGTGGGCGGCCGGGATCCGTCGGAGAGCTGGGTACAATTGGTCAGCCTGGGGTGGCCGGACAGCCTGGCCGACCAGGCCCCAGCGGGCCGCCCGGACCCGCCGGACCAGAGGGACAGATTGGATCGCCAGGATCACCTGGACGCCAAGGACAACAGGGCCAACCTGGCTCTATTGGACAACCAGGTACTGCTGCAGCACTAGCCGTTTATTCTATTCATTTGACAGTTGTTCACTAAGTACAAAACAGGTAATTCAGCGTTAAATTACAAAGAAATGTAGATTTATGACTATCCAACACTTTGCACTGTAAGCGCCGTTATGGTGTTACAGTGACTGTCGGATGTGTTGTCCGAGAACAAGTTAAATGAGTCTGTGTGGGAGCACTCGATAAAAGCGGTAACTGGACTTCAAAGCATTGTCCAATTCTCCCCATAAGCGCCATTGTAATTTTTCATATTTTTGTGAAAAATAGGTTAAAATGTTGCATTTAAATTTTGTAACCCTTAAAAGGCACTTCCTTGCCCGAAACCGCGTCATATGCGCCATCGTGCGTTAAAATCAGTTAGTCGTTTTTCCTGTAGAGGACGGCAAGAAAAAAAGGGACGGGAAGGAAAGGAAAGGAAAGGAAAGGCACAAAAAGTCACGCAAGCGTTATATTTCACCTATTTGTGGGGAAGCCCCCTGCAAACGGATTTTTACCAAATTTTGCACATCATGAGATATGCCAAACATAATCATCTGTGCACATTTTGGTGTGGAAAAATTAAGAGGTTTGGGATATACGGGGGGGGGTCAAATTTTGGAGTCTCCCATTGAAATGGCTGGTCACCCTTAGAACAGTGCTGCGCTACCGCGCAGCCTGTGATATAGCGGCGTCCGGTTTGCATCTTCTGTTGATGTTGATGAAACAATGTCAGAGATTGTAATGTGCGCAGGACTTGAGGGTAGCCGCGGTGTAGCCGGTGGACAAGGTTTCACTGGTGCTACCGGATCATCCGGTAGACCCGGTCCACCCGGAACTATTGGACAGGTTGGACAACAGGGATCTCGCGGAGTCCGTGGACCTTTAGGTCCTCAGGGCCCCGCTGGACCGTCTGGACCTATCGGACCGCAAGGATTTACTGGTAAGACTAACCGTGATTTATCTAAGGTCTTCTTAAATGTTTACAAGTTTGTTGTAGATCAGCAATTTAGGCCTAGTTGTGTGCATGGCCGGCTTTTGGTTATTTTTCATAAGTTTGTTTTTTTGCAATTTGCATTGAGTTTTTAAGATATTCGTTAAAGTGTGAACTTCCCCAAGTTATCATAAGTTGGATTTGCGACTGTTACATGTTAACTCGCGTACAGCGCGACTTAACTAAACTGAACTTAACTGAACTGAACTGACACAGTTTAGTTTCTGACGAACTGACCGATGGACAAGCAGTATTGCATTACAGTAGGCACTGTCTAACGGCGTTGATGATACACGACTATAGTCACGTATGCGTTAGCCAATGACCTGCTTTCCCGTTTGTCAGTTCGACAAAAACTAAACCGTGTCAGTTCAATTTAGTTACGTCGCTTTGTGCGCGTTTTAGGTTTACATGCATTTAGCAACATAATCAGAACTTTTTTTCACAGTGGCTGTTTGGCTTTTTCGTTGTGTTCGTACTGGGCGTATTACAGCTCATATAGCCCAATGCTCGTTTTCGCGCAAACTGTGGCTTGCAAAGCAAAAGAAAATGATTAGAAAACTAAGTTAAAGTTAAAGTTAAAAACGAACTTATAAAGCGCCATAAAACTAAACGTGTGTAAAGATACAGAGGCACGTTTTTGGCTAAAATTTTGAATAGTTAAATACAGGCAACTGATTTACTGGTGACAACGTAAATGAAATCGTTAGCCTAACATGAAACGTGCTATGGCCATAGCCACTTGTGGGAACCGTGTCGGGTTAAGTTTAATGCGTAAAACTGTGCATTTCAAGTTGTCTTTGTGGCACGATCTTGCTGTTTTGTACTTGTGTTTAGTCGATAATTCATTGTCCATGTAGGCCACTATACAGATTTCGTTTTTATTGTAAGCTGCGTTGTTTGGCACAGTAAATAAAGTATTGACTATATGCTGTGTTTAGTGTTGTCTAACATCCACTTACACGTTTGTATTGTTTGTGATTGACAGGTGCGACGGGAGGATCTGGTCCCAAGGGACAGAAAGGTGATGCCGGCCAAAGTGGTTCACCTGGCACTATCGGCCAACCAGGTGTGCCTGGTTTACCTGGGCAGGCAGGGCCGTCAGGCCAGCAGGGGCCGCAGGGCGAGCCTGGAGCGACTGGTTCCACCGGACCCACGGGCAGGGTAGGTCAGAGCGGACAGAGTGGACAGGTTGGTTTACCGGGCGCGACCGGTTGGACTGGTATGAAGGGCGACAAGGGTGATCAAGGTAGGATTGGTAGCCCTGGTGATGTGGGTTCGCCTGGATCCCAAGGCCAGCGTGGACCGCCTGGGGCGATAGGACAACCAGGAAGCGTTGGACCTGCGGGCCCCAGAGGTACGTTTTTTCGGCTGCTTAAAATTTTGCTCGTTATCTCTTCATGCCCCTACTTTCGCTTTATTGCAAAGACGTTATGCATTTGGGCTGGTGTTCTTGTGATACTAAGCCTATCACTATATTACTACTATTGCTTTCTTTTTTTAAATGGTTAGTTCAATTACACTTATGCCTACTATTTGCTTTTTACTAATTATTTAGCGGTAGATAGGTTTTGTGATTAATAAAAATTTACTCACTATATTTTCAATCAAAGTTACGTCAACAGAATTATAAAAAAAATTGCTATGCATCTTAAAACGATGATGGCGTTTTTTCTAGAAACCAGCGACGACATAATTTGAGTTTATACACATAAAATACACACTAATTGATTGTTTCATTGCAGAATTTTTGATTTTTGCTGTGTAGCATATAGAAATTATGTAACAGGGCGAATGGTGTTCAAGTTGTTATTCCTGGGTCATAATTTTGTGTCTGAATTTTTTGTACATTGAAACCTAAAAACCTACATTTAAAAACCCCTTAAAACACAAAAACCTACAAACGTAAAAAATTAAGTTTTCAATATCTGGGTGTTATCAGCTTCGTAGTGGTGTGGAACCGGGCGGACGTCAAATTTCAGTGTAGTACAAAGATCTAAGTACATTTTTGTACATATTACAGGGCAGCCAGGATCGCAGGGTCAGTCGGGACAGGTTGGACTTCCGGGACCCTCAGGGCGGACGGGACAGCCAGGCGAAGTCGGCCTTCCCGGCGGCACGGGAACCAAGGGCATCAAAGGATTTGGCGGTGTGATTGGTGCATCCGGTAACGTTGGGGCCACTGGAGACAGCGGTTGGACTGGATTTACCGGCGGTACCGGCGACACGGGCGACACCGGACTTGCCGGCCCTCGAGGAATAACAGGACCGATCGGACAGCCTGGCCGGCAGGGCCAGGAGGGGTTCCAAGGCCCGTCCGGAGCTACCGGATACACTGGTTTGCAAGGAGTCCAGGGCGAAGAGGGAGTAATAGGTCAGTTCTTTCTGTTTATTTGCATTATGACTTTTACGCTCGCTTTCTTTCTCCAATGCAGCTGATAAAAGCTGCTTTTGATCTTTTAGTTGCTTTAATACTGAATACGTTCCGTGTATCACGCCATCATGCATAACTGGGCAGTTTTCGAGTTACTTAAATCTGTGCGTTACTGTCAAATTTAGCATAATTTTAGTGGTAGTGAAGATTTATGCAAATTAGGCAAGAGGCGGAGATTGTTTGAACGCACTAACATGCAAGTTGTACGTTTTTTTACGCGCGAAAGCAGCTACTGCTTTCAGCGCGTCTTAGCCATCGCAATTCTGTCTGTCCGTTCGTCTGTTTGACACACTGGTGGATCAGTCAAAAACGGTGCAAGCTAGGATCATCAAATTTTTACCTTCGGCTGCCTGGAAGACACTAGGTTTAGAAAGCGTAAAGCTTTTTATAAATTCGAAGGGGGTCACCCTGTACGGATACACTAAATGAGAGGTGTGGTGGGAACAATTTGCAATTTTTAGCCAATAAGTCGCTGTATCTCTAACAGGAAGTCGTACACTGGCTCTCGATTGGCGCCAAATTCAATGACCTTGGATGACCTTGAACGCCAAAATAGGGGTTTTTATGGATTTTTTTTCGCGATTTCGGGGTGCGAGACACATTTTAAGAGCGAATTGCGCCGAAACCAATTGAGATAGACTCAGAAAAGCTGCGTATAAAATTTTCAGCATTGAACGTAGATTTCGACGGTCCAAGTTTCAATTTTCTAGGTTCAAGGAAACCTGCGCACGAGGGCATCAAAGAGCGGTACCCAGGACCCCCCATAAAAGTCGTTATTTTACCGTTGTTGGCCAGTCTTTCGTAAGAACGGTTGCAGATAGGCATGGGCATACTACCTATCACAACAAGACCTAGTGACGAGCATTTTAGTCTTATCAACATCGATGACTTTCAAAGACCCTAAACTTCCGAAATAAGAGTTTTTTTTATTGATTTTTGCGATCTTCGGCTGCAGCGCACACTCCAAGAATAAACTGCGACGAAATGGCTGGATATAGACTGACAGTTTGCAAACAGGAACTGCTATAGCCTTTCGCGCGTCTCGCGAGCATTAGCTCAAATTTCTTGTTTTAGAAAATTACACTTATTACATGCCTTCTTGATACTAACCGTCGCTGAGTTATCGACAGTCAAAAACAGTTCAGTTTCTTTGGCTCATCATTACAGAATGTAAATAGCTTAACGATGGCTTTGTTAAACAGGTCAGCCGGGTCTTCCGGGTTCCAGAGGATTTACAGGATCTACCGGATTTACCGGAGAGATCGGCATGAGGGGCATCGTCGGAGATTCTGGAGATACCGGATCTAGTGGAACAGCCGGGAGTCCCGGACTTGCCGGACTCCAGGGATCCATTGGGTCCCCTGGACCTATTGGTATCCAAGGTTCCGTGGGCCAACAAGGGGCAACAGGAGCAACCGGACCAACAGGTCATTAACAACATCATCATTTTCGTCATCGTCATCATCGTGGTCACCATATAAGTGAAGTGTTTGGCATTTTCAATTCAAATTCAAATCGGCATTGTCGTAAAAAATGTGAACTGCTTTGCTTTCAAAACCATAATGACTGTAGACTGGCGCTGATCTCCGTTTTGAAGAATAAACCTCATCTCTAGGGACCAATTGAATTCACGGGAAAAAATGCATGATTTCACGGCGAAATTTTTAAAATGTGTCAAATTTCACGGAAAATTCACGGAAAGAATTTCGGAAATTCATGGGCCCCACAGACGTTATTTCGAGGTGCTGCGCTAATGCGAACGAAGAAATTTCTGAACAAAGAATATTTACTACACTAAGTCAAGACTCAAGACAGTTAATGTCAGCTACTTAGTGCTAAAGTGCGACACATAGCAAACAGCAACATCCGTACAAACGCTGCTGATAAAACTCTGGAATTGTCATAAATTAAACTAAAAGCGCTAAAATTCACGAAAAATCACGGATTTCACGAAAATCGGCGTTTTTCACGGAAGAAGGCCAATTTCACGGAAAATGTCACGGTCGTGAAATCGTGAATTAAGTTGGTCCCTACTCATCTCTCTCTGTATCTTTCCCTTTTTTCAGCACACAGCAGCTTACACCACATGCAGACGACGGTTACGGGGCTAGTGCAGGGTGCGATGTACCCCGTTTATGCGCCGATTTTTGCAGGTACTCTGTGCGATACGGCAGCTCTAAGATCGGTTTCTTGCGAAGAGCTATATGCACACTTTCTTTAAAAAACCAGAAGGCGCTTGTGAGAGCATGAGTTAATACTGTGTCTTAATCAAATAAATAACTAAAATTACTTTTTTTCCATTATCAATAGCCGTAGGTATACAGGCTATATACACTGTAGCTCTCGCCGCAAGTCTTGTTGCTGGTGACGTCACAGACAATGGCGCCATTATTAGTATGACGTCACGCCATGGCCGCTGCGCACAGAGAGACAAACAGATAGACACCGACTATATCACATAATCCCCGCCATCCACTACGTTTAACTGATCTACTGGCGGAATGTTTGAATGTTGTCTGTTGTTGACGCTGCAGGCATCGACGGAGAGCAGGGTGAGCAGGGGGTCAAAGGAAACGTTGGCCAGCCCGGCCCAGACGGCCAGGCGGGCTTCACCGGACCCAAGGGCCGGCAGGGTGGGCCAGGTCAACAAGGATTTACTGGCCCACAGGGTTTCACCGGAGAGCCAGGTCGACTCGGCCCGGCCGGCAGTCAGGGTGCCACTGGGGCCGAGGGATTTCCCGGATTTGCCGGTGCGGTTGGTCCAGCCGGTCCGATAGGGCCGACTGGCGAGGTGGGAGACCGCGGCGAGGTTGGAGCAACTGGATTCACCGGAGGCACTGGACCAGCAGGCAAGTATTAGCATAGAATGAACGAACGTTTATTACAGTATTGCAGTCAAAACGCATTGTAACAGACGACAATGTGCAAATATACAACGCAAAACAAATTTAGTAAAACGTTACATAAAACGTCACTTTGACTAATTATTGTCATTTATTACCTGAAACGTCAGATAAACCGTTACTGGTACTTACCAAGGAAGAATAGGATCAAAAACTTGTTAAATTTGACACTTTTAAACAAATAAGTAAATAAGTTAGTTAGTGACTTAAACATCACTTTAGATGATCGAGTTCGGCAGCTAAATTTAGATCACTATAATTAAAAGGACGAACTTATCAGCTTTAGGCCTATGGTGTGTATAGTATATAGTAATCAGTACGTCAGTAGTTTGATGTGTGTTGCTGTTCGTGTAAATTTTAAATTATTTCTGTATACGTTCTAATTTGCAGTTGTAAGTACCATGTAACTTTTTGGCCCAAAGAACAACTGACTTTCGTTTTATATATTACCGTTTGTCTGGCTGTCAGTGACAGAGATTGTTTTACCTGTTTGGCACTTTTCTACCATTTATGGTTTCATTCTAATTAAATATCGTGTCTGAATAATGTGCAGGTCCTGACGGACAACAGGGTGAGCGTGGTTTGCCTGGCGACACGGGCGGCCAGGGTGACACCGGTGCGTCCGGTAGACTTGGACCAATCGGTCGGCAGGGTCAGCAAGGGCGTGCCGGACCTACAGGACAACCGGGGACCCAGGGCGTCCAGGGACCGATCGGCCCTACGGGTCTCAAGGGCCAGGTTGGTCTCAGTGGATTGCAAGGACCCGAGGGGCCGGAGGGACCCCCGGGTGTGGCTGAACGAGGAGAGCCGGGTGAGGCCGGACCACCGGGCCAGCAAGGTGCTCCTGGTCTGGTAGGAATAACCGGTGCTCCGGGAGATGTGGGCAGATCCGGAGACACTGGGGCTACCGGGCCGCGAGGTAGTGTTCGCTTATTCGCGTACTTATTTCTTTGTTCGTTGATGCGTGTGTCTGTTAAACTAATTTAGAAAATCGTGTCAAGACATCCTTGTTTTAATTTATCGTTAATTTTTTGTTGGAAGTAATTTTGTTAGCTAGACAACGGTCTGATTTATTTATCGATAGACTGATTTGCAAAAGTACACGTTTTTATTAAAATTTTTTTTCTCGAGTTTTTTTAAATCTTTAATATAACGTTTTTAAGCCTATAAACTATTGTTCGTGTAAGTTTTTATCGTAACAGATTAACTGATTGATTGAATCGTTAAAATACGCGTATTATATCTAAGTTCTCGATTGTTCGAATTATTTTGCGTTTGATACAACGTTCGTATCGTATACGCCATTGTTTATGGAATTTTTCATTGCGATCAAATGACTGATATTGATTGTTTTATTTATTGATTTAAGTTGTTGATTAGTTGATTGATTGTTGTGCCTCTCTGTAGGGTTGTCAGGCGACACTGGAGCGACGGGACCCGCTGGTTCAATCGGTCCGTCCGGGTTTGCCGGAGACCCAGGACCCCAGGGTCCACCTGGAGCTATCGGCAGCGCAGGTTTCACAGGTTTTACTGGAGCCAGCGGCGGCACGGGGGCCACGGGAGACATGGGAGAGCTCGGCGAAACCGGAGGGACAGGTCCAGCCGGACAGAAAGGTTCTCAGGGTGCCGTAGGGCCGTCAGGTCAGCCAGGTCAAGCTGGGGTGGTCGGACAAGCGGGTGAGCCTGGTAGGGTCGGTGATACCGGACCTGCTGGACCTATTGGACAGCCCGGCCCCTCCGGATTTACCGGAATACAAGGATTTACCGGTGGAACAGGTTATGATGACATTGTCTTATAATCTCTGAGTAGGCCTATGGACTCTTGTCATTGAGTTTCTATGGAGCCCCGTAGGCATACAGGAATTTTATTTATGTAGGGTTTATTTTGCATCAAAGTTTGATTCAGTTACATCGTTGCAGGTACGTGAATAGAATGCCGGTACTTTTAAAGAAATGCGAAATTACAATTTGCGCATGCTAGGCTATTCAAAATCCAATATGAAACCTTTATTTTTATCCATGGCTGTATCAGTTAGCTTTTATGGCTGCGGATACTTAAATAGAATATGGTTGCAAAATAGGCGTATACGACCTGAAAGTTGGCGTATTTGATTCACACACAGAAGTTTTGTTAAACTGGTTATGTACAGACATTTCTGGTGATCAGTTTGATGGCTGCTGCTAATAAAGCCCGTGTTTCATTACGGTAACTTCACCGTGACGTTCGCGACAAACCCGTGACATTCCCATAACACTTGTCACAGAAATGTCACCAAAACGTCGGCATAATGGAATTTGGGCTTAACGCCACACTAAAAAAAACTCGGAGTTATGTTTCTGACAAAATGTTTTTAGTATATACCAACGAGGAGAATTTTGTTCGTTTGGTAAGTTTTTTTTGTCTTGCTAGGAGTTTGTTTCGTTAGACATCCGTTTAAAAAATCCCTGCAGTTTTGCACAGGTAAATTCCAAAAATATGCAAGAAAAAAGATTTTCACCGGACCGATTTTTTTGTTTGTAGAAATTTGTAAGTTATCTAAAAGGGATTTTCTTCGTTTTTTTGTAAGCAGAGGTTAACATGCCGTTACTGTTTTAGGTGCAACCGGATTTTCCGGCGCGACGGGTCCGACTGGAGCGACTGGTATTGCGGGTCCGACGGGAATTCCCGGCTTGCAGGGATTTACCGGAGTATCCGGCGAGAAGGGGTCCATTGGTAGTCCGGGTGAACTGGGTGTACAGGGCCAGCCTGGTGTCGGCGGTAGAACCGGACAACGTGGAGAGACTGGCCCAGATGGAGACACAGGCGCTACCGGCCCCGCAGGTAAAATGTATCTCGCACATATTTTCCGTTTTAAATTTTGCCAAAAAATAAGAGAATTTAACCAAATTTCTAAAAATTCGCCAAAAATTTGTTATTGCATATTCTTGTTACTAGAAATCTTTAAAATTTGTTGTAAAAATTCGTGAATTTAGTTTTTATGACAATTCGTAAAATTGGAGTTCTTGATCTATGGTTTCTTGTTATTGTTACTGTCCGTTATTCGTTTATTTCGGCAGTGATTGACGACTGATGAGTAAAATTACAATTTAACAGTTTTTGCTGCTCATCTGTTCACTTTTTTCGTTCGTACTCTGCTGTCATTGAAAGACGAGTTGAACCCGTTATTATTTTACGACCTACTACGTCTTCCTATTTTTCACAACATTATCTGTAGTGTTATAACCGCCAATAACATCATTTCAGTCAAAGGTGACTGTCAAAAATTCGGAACAAGTTTCGCATATGTTCATATTACGCACGTCCTAGGCAGAACACACCGTCGATCATAATCATGAAAGTGAACGCGTTTCAGCACGGTCTAAAGTTTATTGTGTGTCGTTACACGCGTAGTAGTAATGACACACTCTAGAATTTTGTGGCTGCAGATGCCGTTAAACTGGTCAGCGTGTAATACTTTTCGGTAGCTGATTTTTACTGGCGCTAGTCGCCGGCGCCGGTTTGGTCGTGTTCAGTGTTGTGCCGGTAACTGGCGCCAGAAAATTGGCCATTGCGTCATCACTGTAATGCATGACAGACGGCGATGAAACTTATACATATGAAATTACCCCGCGTGCGTTGTAGGATCGCTGGGAGCCGTCGGACAACCGGGTGCGAGAGGAAGCCCTGGTCCCGCCGGTTCTCCCGGACAGCAAGGTGACATGGGTCCTGCCGGGGTAGCCGGTAGCGTCGGCGTAGCCGGCAGCATCGGTCTGCCCGGTCCGGCCGGAGATACGGGAGCCACGGGTCCACAGGGTCCAGCCGGACAGGCAGGATTCACCGGAACACAGGGTCCATCCGGCCAGCCTGGGATACGAGGACCGATGGGATTCACTGGCCAGCCCGGACCTACCGGACCCATTGGGTCACCCGGCAGTCCCGGATTCACCGGACCCCAAGGACCCGTCGGGGCGCCTGGATTGCAAGGCTGGACAGGTACGTGACGGAATGACTAGTAACTATAACGTAAATAACTTTATACTACGTTGTGACTCTCTTAGTAAAATTACTTATGACATGTTTTAAAGTTTTTTTTTTACTTTTTTGGGTTTTATTGTTCTCAGTGTGATCTTTGTGTATTTACTAAATTTGTTTCACTGCACAATTAGTTATCCCCATCAACTCACCATTAGCCGCTTTCTTGTGGTTATCATCCACGTGTGATTATATTAATTTATACTTGTTTTAGTATTTTTGGTTTTATTATATGCGGCTTGATTACTTTGTTGTATTGTTATTTTCATTAGATGGCATCGTTGCAGATGTAAACGATTCCGCTTATTTCTACACATTTTCGGTAGCGTGGTCTGTCCATCTGTCGTCTGTCGTTTGCCGTCATTATAATTTGTGCCTTGTGCTTAAACCGGTCAAAAGATTTAAATGCCATTTGGCAGACATACTTGTAGCGTCCACTGACACTTGTGGGGTCTCTGACCCTTAGAAAAAAGGGAAATTTGGGTATCGAACCCCAGCTATAACATGCAGTTGTTTTCGACCTAGGGAAAAAGACAATTTATAATTTATTAAATGGCAGCAACGCTGCGCTGAGCGATGCCGCTTTTGTCAAATTACTGTAGTCGTTGTTCTATTTGCTAAGGTAAATTAAATGATGAATATATACGACGCGACGACGTTGTGTGTTTGTGAATGCAGGTCCAGCTGGAGACACTGGCCCCATCGGTCCTAAGGGCGAAGCAGGAGACGAGGGTGCGCCCGGACTCAAAGGCAGGCAAGGCCCGTTCGGTGCGATTGGTGAGAAGGGTTTCTCTGGACAGCAAGGCCCGGTTGGAGACACCGGACTCCGTGGTGCTACCGGGCAGTCTGGACCGAAAGGGGCTGTGGGTGAGCCGGGACCGGCAGGGCTGCAAGGTTCTCCAGGTATGAGCGTTACACAACATTTTTTATTTTGTCAGTTAATCAATCAGCCAATCTGTACACAGATTTATGGGGCGCCCTTAAACAGTGTCCGTTCTCTGTTATAATACAAGTAGGCACTGTCGTAAAGCCATGTCTTTAAGGCCTTGTTTGAAACATTGTCTGTTGATGTTCGAGTTTTTTAGTTCCGAGGGCAGACCGTTTTACCTGGTTGATGCCGACGAGCAGAAGCCAGTTTGTCTAGTTTGTATAGTTCATAATGGATGTGATTCTTATTGAAGTTCTCTTATTTCACGCTGGCGCTTGTTATGTCTACCATACTGTCTACAGTTATAACGTATCAAGAACTCACGGATACGATCATGCGCAAACAACCGAACGACAGTGTAGATTATACGACCAACCGTCGACCAGCTTAAAATAAGTGTTTTAATTCACTGTCTGAAGTGTAGGCCTATAAGCTCGTTTTTCACTCCATTATCCCACTTCAGTACGTGGTTTGGCATACATGTATAGGGCCTAATTTGTATCGTTTTCATTGCACTGTTTCATCGTCTGTTTATGTTTTGTCTCATTGTCTGTCGTTTTGTGCTTTGCTTGTTGAGCAAGTAGGCGTACACATGTTCGTTTCTCGACTTTATTTGGCATCAGAAATTTTATTAGGGACTTTGCGTACGGTAATATTTTTCAAACATGTTTAATGCCCAAATATAGCTTTTTGGTTTTGGATAGTTTGCGTGCTCTGTGATGCGTTGCGAAAAGTTTGTTAGCAACGTATGCGTACCATTTTTGAATTCCTAAGTACATTCACACATTAAACTCACTTTTTACGCTCGTTAAAATTCGCTTATGCACGTCTATTTATCTTGTAACCAGAACTTTTGAAGGAGCTCGCTAAAGCTGAGTGAGTTGCGATGACGAGTGAATGCATCCATAAAAAGTATGATAAAAAGCATCAAGTATCACGAAGACATCTGTTCTGTGTTTGCAAACAACGTGCATGTTTTATTTTATGATCTCATAAGCTACACGTACCTTGTTTTTTTATCTCTCAGAACACTGTTATAACCGATCATAATCCCACTTCCAGTCAAGAATGACAACCGAAACGTGTCTTGCATCTGTTTGTAAGACGCACGTTCACACAGGACACGTCGACTCGTCGATTACAGTCATTACCAGAAATAAGCACGTTTCAACACGGTCCTAAGTTTTTATGTCTCGTTACACTTGAATATCGCACCTAAATTGTGACAAAACGTATGCTTGTGACACGAGCCATATTGTGTTAAGTCAACGACGGCACTGGCTTTGGCATGATATGCACATCATATTACGTTTAACTCTTATTTATTTATTCATTCATTCAGTCATTTGTGTATTAATTTTTGCGTGCAGGTCCCATGGGATCCACAGGATTTCAGGGTCCGCAGGGTGCCACTGGATTCCCCGGAAACATCGGAATCGCCGGCTTCACTGGACCGGCCGGATCAACGGGAGCTACTGGAGCGACTGGCTCTACCGGCTGGACCGGTTCATCCGGCAACATTGGCGACGTCGGTCTAGTCGGACAGAAGGGTGCCGTTGGACCCGCCGGACAGCAGGGCAGCCGAGGTCTTCCTGGAGTTGATGGTCAACCCGGTATCCAAGGACCCACCGGACCCACGGGTCCAGCCGGACAGATAGGTCCTTCCGGTAGCCAAGGTCAAGCTGGAGAACGGGGCGATGCTGGTGCAGAGGGTGTACAAGGTCTGCACAACACTTCTTCGCATATCTACCAGTGGCGTCATGGCAGGGGGCAAGGGCAGCGAAGAGACAATCTGCCCCCTCCCTCACGTTTTGGCCTGTCAGAAAATTTTTTTTTTTGTCGGAAAATTAATATGCAGAAATACAAAATTTGCGCTTGAAAATCGCCACCTTATGAAAATTTAGTAGCAAGTTTGAAATTTTTAGCACACGTTGTAATCTTTTTTGTGAAATAAATTTAGTCAATACACCAAGATCACACTAAGAACAATAAAACCCGAAAAAGTAAAAAAATGTAAAATTTGCATCTAGCTGTCTGTAGGATAATTGCAATTTTCTGTCTCGTAGCCTACCTACTTTCTAATCTGCGACGCCGCTTATATTTTAGTATGAATATGTTTATTTACCATAATGGTAGAAACAATGCATAATTAATTAGACACAAAAGAAATGTACAACAATAGAAATATAGAGTAACACATCGTGAAGCGACGAGAGTAAACGTCAGTAAACATTTATTCTACACAAATTTACTGCATACTTTATAGGTACGACATATTGTCCGAGACCGCGCGATATTTTTTGACGAATTTGTTGGATCTTTTGTCTGAAATAGTACTTAACAACTCAAAACCAAAAACTTCTTAACATTATTGTGTCGCGTTAATAGTTACAAACAGTTTCGTAAAGAAGCGATATATACGACGTATGCTAATTACAATAGGCCCATGCACATTATACTATTGTATTTTCCACCCCGTGTGAAATGTTTCGTGTCATTTTTATACAGTGTGTGTTGTTGCTGAAGATGGAGTGCTACGTCTGCTGCAGGTTTAACCGGTTGGACAGGATCCAGCGGACCCAGAGGTCGGGCAGGTCAGCCTGGCATTCCTGGACCCACCGGGGCTACGGGATTCGTAGGATTCACCGGATTGCCCGGGGACACGGGATTCTCAGGACCCGCCGGAGAGACGGGACTCGTTGGTGAAACCGGGGGGACTGGCGCTTCCGGACGCAAGGGCTCTCGGGGAAATATCGGAAGCCAAGGACCATCAGGCGAGCTTTTTCTTTCATAATTTTTCTGACTATGTGCGTGTTGTCTTACGGACGGAACTCATGGATTACCAACCAGCTCCTGTATCACAAGTCTGCCGATTTGTTAACTTCGGTAAAGTGCGGACAGCAGATTAAGACACCTCGGCTGGCTTTTAGGCGAACTGAAAATGTTTACTTACTTACTTGCTTATTGTGTTAGTTAGTTAGTTACTTTGTAACTCTGGCAATAAGCTTATCTCTGTCAGTCAGTCAGTGATACTGATAACATTGTTACCAGTACTGTTAGTTACGGCATGTTAAAAACGACAGATATAAAAGAAAATAAAATGAAATAAACCAAACCGAACTGAACTGAAATTACTTGATCAGTTCATTCTATTTACGCGCTACAGCTATACTTTAAAGCGCGTTTATGGCACGATGTGTCTGTTGTCTGTTTATCCGTTCGTCTGTATTGTGGCTAAACGGTGCGATATAGGGCCTAGGTTGCTATTGATCACGAATAGGAAGTCGCATAAGCTCTTTCAGATCAGATAACAATTATCGATCTTGGCTGACCTTACAAGTCAGTATTGCAACAAGAACTGTATAGGCTGTAGCGCATCTTCCCTATCGACAGCTGAGCTGTTTGTTTTATTTTAGTTTATTATATGTTTAAAGCGAGCTCGTTTTGTTTCATTACATTTTTGTTGCTTTGAACACGCCCTTAAAGCGCTGATTGACTGTCATTGCAGGTATTCAGGGCCAGGTCGGTGTGGCGGGCGAGAGAGGACGGGTCGGTTCGGTTGGTCAACCAGGTCTTCGAGGTGAGGGTGGACCTCAGGGACCCAGTGGATCTACCGGTGCCACGGGAGCTACTGGACAGGCCGGGTTCCAGGGATTCACTGGCGCAACCGGACTTCGCGGTCCATCCGGAGCGACGGGACTCAAAGGGTTCGAAGGTCGGGCGGGTCCGTCTGGTCCTGACGGAGCTCCAGGCGCTGAGGGCGTGAAGGGTGAAAGTGGTCCGGCTGGCTTAGCAGGGGCCCCTGGTTCTATTGGAATGCAGGGAGTCCAGGGATTTACCGGAGCTCAAGGTGTTCAAGGTACGCATGCCACTATGTTCTATTTATTTTGTGATCTACTTTGCCTTCCTATCTCTTGCCACAGTGATCGGAGTGTAATAACCATCTTTATTTCCATGATTTACTTAGTCCCTTCTATCTCTCATTGCTTTGTGCTTTAATAAGTAAGCTGTCGAATTAACGAGTTAACTCAGCTTGTTAACGTTAACGCGTTAAGAAATTAACGCACGTAAAAATAAGCAAATAAGCACATGCGTAAATTTACTAAGTTCTGTAAAGCAAAAGTTCCAATATTTTGCCAGTAAGTGGTTATTTGATGATCGTATAATATTCAAGTAATCGAAATGTTTTTGATGCGTTTCATCACCACTGTCACCGTTCTGCGACACAGTTCACCTACAACTTCAGCAATATAATGATGCATTAATTAACGCGTTAATGTAGGCGTTAAAAATTAACGCGTGCGTTAACGCCGTTAAAAAAATTAACGCTTCGACAGCACTAGTTAAAAGTGCTCATAATCTCATTTCCCTCAAGTCTCATGTTCGTACACAACATGCATGCATGCAGGCAAAACACGCCGTGGATCACGGCCATGAAATACCTACGTTTCAACACGGTCAACTGTGTAATATACTTTGTTACACACGCATAATACACTGTTCAGGTTGCGTTTGTTTATTTTGTATTACTATACTTGCAATAATCAGGCGAAATATTTCGCAGTTTAGGTTTTGGTTATTTAACTTAACAAAATATTATCTGATAATGTATCTCTGGCTGTACGTTTTTTGTATTAAACTTTTCGTATTTGGGAATAATCAGCACAATTACCCGTTTCTTTTTTTCATACTGTATTTTGATATATTGACCGATTCACATCGACGCCGACGCGACTAAACTCGACCCAGCTGTTGAGTTGAGTCGCGTTGGCGTCGTAGGTGTAAACTGGCTTTAAGATCGCTGTGATGTTTGAACGTGCAGGACCGGAAGGAGACACGGGTTTTACCGGTCCACAAGGTCAGCTCGGTTTTACCGGAGCACAAGGCATGCCGGGAGACGCTGGCGTGGCGGGTGCCCAGGGTCTTGCTGGTGACATCGGGGCCCCGGGTCCTCAGGGACCCCGAGGTGCCGAGGGTTCACCCGGACCCGCCGGGCAACCTGGACCTCTCGGCAGAGCTGGGAACCCCGGACCTCAGGGCTTCACTGGTACGTACACTACAATACGTCTAGTGGCGTATTAAATGGGGAGCAACCTGCCATGCTCCTTCGGCGCAAAACTTTGCGCAGTTTTTGCTTCTTGAAACATCATCATTTATGCACCATCAATTAAAAAAGCTTTAGCTTTTGGGGCCTTTTTTCCATCTTTAAATTCTGAATACGAAACAATTGGTGCGAATGTTTCCACGACTCGAGCAATCAGTATGCAAATCTTTAGTTTAAAACGTCAGGTCCAGGGTCAGGGTTGGGGTTGCACTGTTCTTTGCGGACGGCCGCGTAATATGTCAGCACTGAACCAGCATGTTTGTAGTTTTTTGTTCTTACAGTTGTAGCATTAAAATTTTTAAATGCTACTTAAAACACTTAAAACAATTTCTTTACTAATCTCGACGCTACGGCGCATTTGAAACTTTTTATGCCTCCGCGTTGTATTCTGTTGTATTGTTGTAATGTATTATGCTGATCGGAGATTAATGAATTATGTTAACTGGAAATTTTCAAAAGTCTTATGAAGCATATTAATCAGTGACTGAAATGGTGCGTCGTTAAGGTGGTACGGGGGCAAGTGGAACTCCAGGACTCCGCGGCGATACGGGCGACACGGGGCCGGAGGGGCCTGCTGGTCAGCGCGGCCAGTCGGGCAACATCGGCCCGGCCGGACAGAAAGGTGTGATAGGTGATACAGGTAGACCTGGGTCACCTGGCCGATCCGGACCAGTAGGAAGGCCCGGCGAACAAGGGGCTCCCGGCGACACCGGACCCACTGGACAGATCGGGTCTCCCGGACCCAAGGGAGCCCAGGGAGGCACCGGACCATCCGGCGAACCCGGATTAACCGGAGTGACTGGAACGACCGGCACAGAGGGACGAAAAGGCTTTGCCGGATCCATCGGAATTGCTGGCGAACAAGGTAGTATATTTGTGCATCTTATGTAAAAATGTAATTCAAGTTTTGGCCTCGGCCTTGACATTGAGCTCAAAGATTAGGTCAGTTGGTGTAATTATCTGCCTGTGTGATTTTGTGATGCTTGATCACGTAAACGGGGTATTGTGCCACCAAGGCACAAGAACTGCGTTTGAGTATGATGAGGCTGTTGTTGAAATGCTGCAGGTTGGACCGGAGTGACTGGCCCGACCGGATCAAAAGGTGACATAGGTCCTTCCGGTCGGCCTGGAGAACAAGGAGCACCAGGTAGGCAGGGCGACGCCGGGACGCCTGGAGACGTGGGGAGACAGGGGCCCAGCGGGCAGCCCGGACCCCAAGGGGCTATCGGGGAGCCTGGTGACCAGGGCCTCACTGGAGCCGTCGGATTCACTGGAGCGTCTGGAAATAAAGGAGAGTTTGGACAGCCCGGGATACCAGGTTGTTAAACGTTTCATTGACTGTAACTTTTTCTGCTGAATCTTGAACTACAGACTCTGTTTTACAGATAATAATCACAATTTTTCCCGTGCAGTGTTGACAGTGTTATTATCGGTAGTCTCTGAACATAATATCTTTACAATTTATACAGGCGATTTTTCTGCTTTTAGATATTCCCGCTTTTTATTGCTGTTATTGATTGATTTGTTTGTCATGTACAGCGTTACTATTTATAAACATGGCACAACACATGCAAGACATACAAAGCAATACAGGCCGCAGACAAGACATTTGAATGTACTGTTTTGCCTTTATTGCATTGTCTGCTTAATATTCCGTGTGAAGCTGTGGCACACTGTGACATTTTTGTTAAATTTTCGCCGGCTACATTTTCTTACTTACCTCATTAATGTGTGCATTAAACTATAAATGACCCAATCACTCATTGACCTATTTATTTGTTTACTTGCTTGCTAGCTTACTTGCTTAATTACTGACTTAATTTTCGGTTTTACTCATTTATTTACTTACTTACTTACTTTGTTGTTTCTACAGGACAGCGTGGCATAACGGGTGCAACGGGCTTCACAGGTGAGCCTGGTTTTGCTGGCAGTCCTGGTGCCCAGGGCCAGCCTGGACCCCAAGGGATTGTCGGGGCTCAGGGACCCAAAGGGCAGACAGGACGAGTTGGTGCCAAGGGTGCCCAGGGCACTCCTGGGCCCGTCGGTGCTACAGGTGATCCAGGTGTACAAGGCTTGGCTGGCTCACCGGGCGCATTTGGCTTCACTGGAATCATCGGTATATACGTAAACACAAACTTCTATTATTGACAGTACACTTATTATTTACACTTATTATGATTTTATACAACACTGAAACAGCAAGACAGACAACACTGAACTACTAACACGTATGACGTAGACCATAGAAAATACACGGGAAATTGATGCCATTAAAATGCACTTTTTTATTGGCTTTGGCTAAGTTTTTGAGGACCTCAGTGGAGAACGATTTTTCCTCATTAGTACCTTACCTTCTATCCACCAGGAACGACAACCAATAAATAAATTAATGAACTAAAAGGGGACTCAGAGAGCGCAAATCTCCGCCAACGCGTGTGTATGAAGGAGTTTTTCCTTTGTGCTTGCCAGGTGGCAGAAATATTTGGCGGAGGTTCGCCCTCTCTCTCTAGCAATACTTAAGAATTCTTTAATTTTATTCGGATTCAGATGCTGCTCCCTAACAGTATCAAACTCTAATGACATGTTATTTGGGCCGAGCCTAACATTTCGTGAAAAAATTTAGCCAAATTGCCTGTAACTTTTTGTGTGATTTTGTTAGGAATCAAACAAACAAATAAACGTTTGGTGTCACATCCCTTTTTTTGCGGGGATAGGTTAATTGACGAACAAACAAATTAGTGAGATAGTTGAAACGCATTTTGCTTGATATATGTCCATATGTCAAGCCTAATGATGCTAATAGTTCACACTTTCAAGATTTACATTCAATTACGTTGCCGATAGTACGCAATGTTTGCCGTTTGCTCTAGGTTCGGTCGGCAGCCCTGGAGAGAGTGGTTTACCGGGAGAGACGGGCGGCACCGGACAGACCGGATTTACAGGCCGACAAGGACCGCGTGGATCTGCAGGACTTCAGGGAGATACCGGTGAAACGGGACCTCAAGGACAGCTGGGAAGTCCCGGCCAGCAAGGCACCAGGGGAACGCCGGGGAATCCCGGAAGTCAGGGTCAGCCGGGTGAACGTGGTATTACTGGTGCTACTGGTGATACGGGACCTACCGGACGAATTGGTGCGTACCGCTGCTGTTTGCTTTTAATTATACAGTGTGCATGAGCCAAGAAAAACGTGGCACTTTACTTTTGTCCACATCTTCGCCAATTATTGTCCGATTTTCAAAATTTTTTCACTGGCTTACACTGCAGACAATTTGCAGTAACGCGATTATTATACATCTCACCACACCGTTAATGCGTCTCTACACTATTTTGTGAAATATAACTAAAATATGCATATGTAACGATAATAACAAACAAATATTTTGGTAAAATTGAAAGAAAACACTTTAGACCAACATTTTGGTAAATGATCCGTATGACACTAGACTGTTTGGGTTTAACACAATTGAGTGTTATACGGATCATTCAGCGCAATGTTGGTCTGAAGTGTTTTTTCTTTTGCCTAAATATTTGTTATTATTGTTAGTTTTTTCTTACGTTTATATTTTACAAGGTAGTGTAAAAGTAAAACGCATTTACGGTGCGGTGAAATGTATAATAATCACATTAATGCAAATTGTCTGCAGAGTGTGCCAGTAAAAAATCTTGAAAATTGGTCAATAATTGGCGAAGATATGAACAAAAGTAGAGTGCCACGTTTTTTATTGGCCCACGGTGTAGAACCGTACCGAATCGGAATAGTGATCATTCTTCTTCTTTTTCGATCATGCACAAATTTTTAGAGTTGAATAATGTTGCGCACGGAGTAAAGTCGTGCTATGTCGGCCAACACAAATGTATCTAACTTTTCCCAATGACTGAATTCAAATAAGTCTACAATATATGCATTACTGATCTGCTAGTATTGAAAGAAATATAATGACGATTTCTTAATTACTGCAGTCGCAGTTACAATCAAAAGTCAAAATACCAAACAGTGTGAAATGTGAAATTTATGCAGGCTTTTACTACTGCACAAAATAACTGGCCATTGTTTTTATTTCTATTGTTTTATTATAAAAACAACGAGCATGGGAACGGTTTTTGGCTGCGACCTTGTAGCTAAATAGTAGGCCTAGGCATGCACAGCTGTAAGTATGGCTACACTGCTGTTTATTATTGTAGATGCATTGTTGTTATTGTTGAAATGTTGCGATAAGAAGCATGTCTTTATGTCCGGTGTGTTACAGGAAATAATTATGGTCAGATTTGAAATTCCAGTAATTATAATGGCAATTGGGCTTTATCTAAATTTTAAATACCATAAATACTATACTCGTAACATCCTTCAATCCGCGTAATTTAAAAAAAATGTATTAATTTATGTACACTTGACCAATTTGGTGTAAGTTGCATTTAAACGATCTCTATCACAATGACGATTACAATAATAATAAAGTAAGTAAATGAAACGTCAATTTGTATAGCCGTTACGCAATAAAGTCTGGAATGCGCTTAATTCTCTTAGTCTGAGCTGCTATTGCTGCTGCTGCTGCTGATGATGATGATGATGACGATGATGTTGCTATAGGAAACATTGGCAGTCCTGGTGAGCCAGGCTTGGTTGGTGACACGGGACGCGCCGGGAGTCCGGGTGCTACAGGGCTCACAGGCCAGGCAGGTGCCACAGGGCAAGCGGGCCCTGAGGGTAACCGTGGTGCAGCCGGAGACATTGGAAGTCCAGGGCCCAGTGGTCAGCAGGGCCCAGCTGGTCAGCTAGGTCCAGCCGGGGCAGTGGGAGAAAGAGGTGCCACTGGGTTCAGTGGACGCAAGGGCAACATTGGACCCGTGGGAGTACAGGGATCGCCTGGCGATATCGGTATGTCTGCCTGCTTACTTATCACATGTTAGAAGTCTTTAGCGATTTAAACGTTTGTAAAGTTGGGCAGATTAAGCCAACTCAGATGGCACTATAGACGTACATGCAAATGTGCACTTACTTACCTGTTTGTAATTTTTGCGTGTTAGTAATCATTAATAATTGATTTGCCACGTTGCAGCGCGTTAGAGATTGTCAAGGTTTTTAATATTAATATTATTACTTACTTGCTTACTTACTTACTTTTCCTTTTATAGCATCACATATATAATTTAATATGCCAAACGCGGTTTCCTGAGAACATATACAAATACCACAAGCGATCAGAGATCTCAAACCTCCGTCGAGAATCGTGCTGCCACCTGAAGAATAAACAAGGCTGAATGTACAATTGTTATAGTTTGATGGTAAAGGATCATAGATATCGATGCAGAATTATGCAAAAGAATCATATCATATTTTTCCTCGAGACATGCCCAACCCTCGACCGAATTTCGTCAAAATCCGTTTGCATTTTTTGGAATAATCTAGCTTACAAACATGGACTGACGCAGAAAATAACCTCTTGAAATTCTTTATTTCGGCGCAGATAACAAATATACACAGTGCAAATCAACAAACATTTTGCAATATTTTGTCACGTGCTTGTACGTTTGGAAATGTTAGCAAAAATTTTTTAAAATACGTTGGCAAACTACATCGTGTTAGAATACGTGTAGTTCGTTTCAAAAAATAAACTGTGTAAGACTTTTGTTTTACTGGTTTACTACAGGTCAGGTCGGTGTGGCCGGTAGTCCTGGCCCGCAAGGTGCAACTGGCGGTACAGGGTGGACCGGCCCCAGAGGTCAAGAAGGTCAAAAAGGCAACATCGGATCCCCGGGTTCTCCGGGTCAGTCAGGTCCCGTTGGACAACGCGGTTTAGCCGGACCCATCGGATTTCCGGGCGGGCCTGGAGCTACCGGATTCCAAGGCCAGAGGGGCGATCCGGGAGATCAGGGAGCGCCTGGTATACAAGGTCCGAGCGGTCCGACCGGAGCGACTGGGGAGGCGGGATTCGCCGGTTTTACCGGACCAACCGGAGCCAAAGGTCGAGCCGGACCTCAAGGGGACATTGGCAGTCCGGGAACTCCTGGATTTGATGGACAGCCGGGACAGGTGGGACAGAGAGGATCACGGGGTGATACCGGAGACACTGGACTCGCTGGCGCGCCAGGTAACACTTTAGTCTTTTAATCCCTCCACCAGTAGCTTATCATTATGTAGAAATTTATAGACCAGTGCAAAACTGATTCAGAGTTGTATCGTACTTTGACCTTGAAGACACACACGTAAACAAACCGGTTTTTTTCAAATGCTACAGATTGATTTGTTAGGCCTACAGTTTGTTAATATTTTCACTCATCCTGATTAACTTACTTACTTGCCTGCTTATTTTTCTCTATTTCTGATAACAGAAATAGTCTGCCACGAGTCACATTTTTCAACTTTTGTGTATGTTTTTTGGTACCTTTTTCGCATCCTAAAACTATGCTATATAAGAAGATTGCTGAAAAAACTAGCCAGAATGTTATTGCTTATGTCAATTTTTGTAAAACCCTTATAGTCTTCAGTAAACATGTTGACATGGCTAACGCCTCTGACAGTGGTAATGTCATTAAGCGGCGACAGATCGCATTACGCACCACACCCGTTCGTACGTCTGTCCGTCTGTTTATCTGTCTGTCCGTTTCATACACCAGCTGCGTCGTTAAATGCATTTCATTCTTCTTCTTCTTTTCGTCTCTTGGTTAGCAGCCGTTTGGACCAAATACAGTCTTACTTTGTGGAGCACGATCTCGTGACAGCCGAACAGCGTCAGTTTATCAGTGTATTTCGTTACGAGAACATATCACCGTTTGAACTGCTGTTTTCAGGTTTGCCTGGATTGGCCGGTGCGCAGGGACAGAAGGGTCAATCAGGTTTCATTGGCGTGGCCGGAGCAACCGGATCCCAGGGAGATGCAGGCTGGACAGGATGGACCGGCCCGGGGGGAGACACAGGCTGGACAGGGTGGACTGGTGGCACGGGTGTCGTCGGTGATACCGGAACTGAAGGAACGATTGGACAGCGTGGACTCCGAGGTCCTACGGGTCAACAAGGCAGAGCCGGCAGCATCGGCCAGGAGGGAGTGCCCGGATTTACCGGATTCCAGGGACCACGCGGTTTTACCGGAGCCACAGGTCTGAACCCGCAAGATTTTTTTTTGATATTTTGTTTTGTTAACTGTTTAATCAGTACAGTTTATATCAATCAAGTCGAGCGAAGAAACTGCAAATACATATAGAGTTTATAGTCAATGTTTTTACGTTATAATATCAAACATTGTCAAAACTAAATGCGCGTATACAGACTCAACGGCGGAATGAAATGAGCTGAACTGTAAAGTTAAACTACCAAGCAGGGCCTTTCTTTTACGTAGAACTCGCCGTTTCTTTTCTGAAGATCGCTGTAACCATCGTCAGTATACTCATTTTGCCAGCCCACGATTAATTAGTTGGAGTTAGCCTGTGAAGACTTTATATCCATGAATGGTCACCCATTATTAACTAACCAGGATCAACGTCGAGTGGGCGCTAACTTTGTTGATGCTACGAACGATGTTACCGCTAGACTAACCCGCCATCGTTATTGCAATGGGATGGTTTAGTGCTGATGACAGAGTTGATGATGTGTTGACAAATTGGTGGCTTGTATTGAACTCACAATCAAGAGGTCGAGGGTTCACTATCAAAAATGGGTGACTGTTGGCGGACATGTAGACCATCTAGGTTTATAACCAACACCAAAGTCAACTTAGCCTTCTATCCCTCTGGGGCAGGTAAATCAAGTACTGGCCTGTCTGGCTTGGGTTAAAGCGGGGCGCGTTCACCTGTGTCGTGTGGCATCTAACACTGTAATCCCGTACAGCAAGTGACGCTTTGTAGCTCTGTGATGGCTTTTTTATTAAGACCTATACACCATCTTTACTTTCTGACGCGCTACAGTTATGCTGTAGACGTCCGTGGTACGGGTTGTCGTCTGTCCGTCTGTCTGTCTGTAAGTAACGGATGTACTCTGGCTAACAAGTATGTCTTAGTGGAAAACTTTTTACAGGAATAATTAGCCATGTGTCGAGGCTCTCTGCGTACGAAATTTGCGGGATGCAGTGCAAGGAAAGCATTTTCAAATGTGGAGTTGGAGGGGGTAAGAAAAATGTGCGTCTTTCAATACAAAAAACTGGCTATATCTCGGAAACGGTGAGAGATAGAGCCAAGGTTACTATTAATCACTAATAGGAAGTGGCATACGCCTTTTCATATGACACGAAAATCATCGACCTTTCGGTGACTTTGAAGGTCAGTACTGCAACAGGAACTGTATAGGCAGTATAGCGCGTCTTTCCTAGCGACAAATGAGCTTTCTTGTTTTGCCTTAATACAGGTCCGAAGGGTGTCGCCGGTACTCCTGGCACGGACGGCGCACCTGGCACACCTGGTGACAAGGGCTCGGTTGGAAATATCGGCTCACCTGGAGTGTCCGGAACACCAGGACAACGAGGGGATACCGGAGCTTCCGGACTGCCGGGCGACACCGGATCGCCTGGAAATGTCGGAAGACCTGGTGATCCAGGCACAGCTGGCAGACAAGGTACCGTTTGTTAATTTCTTGTAAAACTCCAAAACATCTTAACCGTCACTACCGCCATATTTGCTACTGATTATACGCAGCGGCGCAAATTGATACAGTCAGCTAATGCTAAAAGTTGCAATAACTGAAATCTAATTATCGCACGTTTTTCATTGACCTTTTGTATTAATTTTTGCTATTTTTCTAATAATTATTATTATTACTAAACAAGCAGTCAGTCAATGAGAACACATTTTACAGAGCCATATTATGTCGAGAACAAATCAGAGTCACATTATAATGTCATTTATAAACAATAGAGCGCAAGTTCGGATACGATGTATATAAAATTTATATGTCTGAAGTGGATTGGACTGTAGAAGACTCTGAAGCAGATATTAAGAATTTGTAGGCTAGACCTACAGTTACGTAGGTTATAGTTAGGCCAGCATTATCTCATTATCTTACTCGTTTATTACTACGACTTGTCGAAACGCAGACACGTACATATCTACTATATTTCGTTATGGATTGTTTCTACTGTCTACCATTATAGTGAATAAAAAAATCGTCATGTAGCCAGCCTAGGCCGTAGCGTCGTTCCGCGTCCGTGCTTGATGGCCCTGTGCCTGCATCATAGATCGGCTGGAGGAGCGCCCGATCGAGTCTTGGCGCATTTGCTTTAGCCTGTTGTCTCGTGAATCATAGATCCTCATCGCGAAATCTAGACTACTGATACCGTGTTTATGCTTACGACGCAGGTGACCCTGGGGCGATCGGTGCAGCGGGCGCGATGGGAGAGACGGGTTCGTCTGGAGCCCAAGGACCACTCGGACCCGCCGGTGCCCCTGGTAGCCGAGGACCAGCTGGACAACAGGGCTCTCCCGGTGACATCGGTCAGCAGGGTCTGACCGGTTACACTGGAGCCATTGGGGCCACAGGCAACAAGGGCCAGTCTGGGACTGTGGGTCAGCCGGGGGTTCAAGGACCTCAGGGCTACACCGGTCCCGCTGGAGCAGCTGGACAACGTGGTGCTGTCGGAACGCCCGGGCCACAGGGACAACCTGGACAGGTTCACAGTGTTATTATTATTTAAGCAGACAACAGTGTTTAAATAATCAAGGCAAACAACCGAAGAAATGAACGGAGAATGAAAAAGCAAAACATTGACACAAGAAACATACAATTTGATGATGCGATGGCCACGGTGCATTGACAGAGTCAAATGGAGACGTCTGATAGCAGCCTCTTCGTCATTTTTTTGACGAAAGAGAAAAGTGAAGTAAAAGTACAAAGAGTCAATAAAACGTGAATTTGTGTAGCGCGTATCTCTAAGAGTGCACAGAGCGAATGAAATAAACTGAACTGAACTGAATAAAACAACATAGTTTTGTTGTTTCATTTTGTTTCATTTCAGCGCAGTTTATTCGTTCGCTCTGTACATGCCTTTAAGAAGCAACTTCCAATGCTGTTAGTCGCTTAATGACCGTGAGTATTGTGCTCTGTCATTACAATTTTTTGTTACGGATTATTTCTATCGTTAGAAATATTTGAAATTTAAATGCTGTTTGGAAAATGTTGAAATATATGTTGAGTTTTACTGATTATTAAATAGGCCTATACTATTTTAAGTGATGAAAACGTGTGACTATTGTCATTAGTATTCAGACGGCAATTTCAACGATAGTTTTCAACATCGCAGGTCGGACAACCAGGTCAAATCGGTGCTTCTGGAGCTGTTGGATCTATCGGACAGCCCGGATTGAGAGGTGACACAGGACCTCCGGGACAGGACGGGTTTCCGGGTGACGTTGGATCACGCGGTGCTCCGGGGGATCGCGGTCAGACGGGAGCGACCGGATTCACCGGATCCGCCGGAGCAACCGGACTGATAGGCGCCAGTGGAACGCCCGGATTGGTCGGACCTACCGGCGAACCGGGCGACCGCGGAGAGAAAGGCCGATCTGGCCAGCAAGGCGCCACGGGTCCGCGTGGGTCTCAGGGACAGACCGGATTTACCGGAATCACCGGAGACACCGGAGACCCTGGAACCCCTGGACCGACTGGCAGCACCGGATTCACCGGAGGTTCTGGATGGACCGGTGAGAGTGGTCCGAAGGGCGAGATTGGCGACATCGGTGTGAGTGGTGATACCGGATTTTCCGGAGGAACCGGTGCGACGGGATCGTCCGGATCACCTGGAAGCCGTGGAAGTCCCGGTGCTGCTGGACTACCCGGACTGCGCGGCAACCAGGGCGCTACTGGTCAGAAAGGCAGCATCGGCGAGAAGGGATCCATTGGAAGTCCGGGTCAGCAGGGACAGATTGGAACGCCAGGAGCAACAGGTGTGAACGCAGGATTTCTCGTAGTTTTTTTGTTGCTGTCGAACTTTTTTCATGTTAGCGCGGAATCGCTTTATTTACAAAAATAGAAGAAACTGTCAATATAGTTTTAGCCATTTTGTGTATATTTCAATGTCAAACGTCAAAACTAGGAGTAGGCCTACAGAGCGTGTTTTAGCTTGTTTTTCACGATTCTCGTATAAAACGTTTACGCTGTTGTAGTCTGCTTGTGGAAAAGCTTGCTGTAAACGGAGTTTAACGACATTTGCACAGCCAAATATATGGCGGCCTTAATTACAGTACATGTGCCAATTTTAGTGCTAAGTAATAAAGCAATTGTGGTGTATATGGGAGGGCTTAAAATTTGCCATCTTTTTACTGAAACGGCTAGTCACTTGTACACAGCACGTGCTTATGCCACTCTTTGTTGCAGCGTTGATGATATTGCATCAGTTCGGCTGGTAGTTCATGACTAACCGTACAGGTAAAGGGGTGCCTATACGGGTAGGCTACATCAAATAAACTTTGCAGTGTGCAACCGGTCGTTGGTCGCAGTGTCAGTTCGTCACTGGGCCGCTACGACTCAGTCCTAATCAATCGTTTTTGAATTGGTCATACAAGACTTACAAATTCTTATCTCCTAAAGGGAGAGCGTCTACCGGTATGTGAAGTTTGCCATTCTCCGCACACCGTCAAGCACGTTTTCGTAGACGGCACACGTCAGAGATTTTTTTGGAGTGGACGCACTCAAGGAAGTTTTTGAAAATGTTGCGTCTCGCAACATCATTGCTTATGTTAAAGATATCAACTTTTACAATCGTATATAATGTTGTTTTTACATTAGCTTAATAGCCTTGATCATAACAAGTATCTTAACTTTGGTTTTAATACATATATTAACTGCCTTTGACTAATTTTAACCACGTATGGCACTGAATGGCTTATTTTTGTGCTGATGTGTTGTTAAGAAACTACTCACTCACTATACGGGTAAAATTAAAACCAGTGAACCTTTCTCAGCTTGCACTGGTAGCCTAATGTTTTCACAACTTTCGGCTGCAGTCGTGCGTGATAAAGCAAACGATGGTGTAGTTTATGCCATCTGATTGTGGTTTGAGGACGATACCACACAGTCTGGAGTGGTATAAGCTCGTGCTCTGTATTTGCTCATTTGTTCCAGCAGCGCTGTATCTAGTACTTAAAACTCACGTGTGATTTTATATTAAGCATTAATTTAACCATTATTAAATAACCATAACCATATTAACCATATTAAACCATAATAACCATATTAAATATTAACCATTAATTATGGTAGGCACCATCCGAACTACCACAAACTGCCGGAAACGAAATTGCATGCGAGTTTTAGTTTAGTTTAGTTTCCAGATTCGGGTTTACATGTAGACACCCCATGACGATGTCGATACAGGTGCACCAGGTGACACGGGTCCGCAGGGTCCATCAGCCAATCAGGGCACTCCAGGTGCTACCGGATTGGCCGGCGCAAGGGGAGACACCGGAATAGCCGGAATGCCGGGTCCGGTCGCCAGAGCGGAGCGCGGCGACACCGGCCCCGTCGGAATACAGGGCGCCAAAGGCTTCCGGGGCTTCACCGGACCCCCGGGAACACAGGGTTCCCCTGGGTCCCCTGGTCCCATCGGTGCCACGGGAGCCTCAGGCCGCAAGGGTCAGGCTGGAAGAGACGGAAGCCAAGGAGAGATTGGACAGCCCGGGCGGTCCGGAGCTACGGGTGCTACCGGTGCTACGGGAATCACTGGTCCGACTGGCTTCACCGGAGAATCTGGAGGACCCGGATTTGAAGGTCAGTTCCAGTTTTATAGTTGCTATCACTTCCGTAGTCTGCTTCTTCTGTTTTTTGTTTAGAACCGTTTTGATGTTTTGCTGCTAAACCTGCGGAAATTAACGATTAATCACATGATTAATCAGTAACAAATTAACCATTAGTGAAATTTTAATCACCCGTCGAAAACGTTGTTATAAGTTAGATACAATGGCATCGAAATTATCCCAATAAGTTATTTGTTTTACAGAAATAGTTAGTATTTATTATGTCCGCAAATCTGCTCGATGATTGTGTTTCGGTCAATCTGTGAAAAACTTGTAGCTCAGTAACTGGAAAATTTGCTACGGACATAAAAGCATTGTTTACTACTGTTAGTTTTCAATCAAAATTAACAATCGACTGTTAGAAAAATTTTAATTGTTACCAATTTTAACAGCCTGACTTGGTGGATGAATAATGCTTTTCTTCGTCGCAAGATATCAGAAAATGCAGTTAAGTTAAAGTCAGAAGTTTGCATGTGATACGTGGTGCTGTGATTTAGGTAGTCATTATTTGCCTTTGCCCAGAGATCCGCTGAACTCTGTTAATTGTTGAGGAAACCGTGCTTGTAGTGACTTTAGTTTCTATAAGCAGTACACTTTTAATAATTATATACTGAGCAATACATAAATAAATTTACAAATTCTAATGACTTTACATTGTAATGTATGCTTATGTGCAGCTTAACTTTCTGCGTATAACTGGTTTGTTGAACTTGCTCAGCCATGAATAACCAGCACATTCGTGTCGCCGACTATGGGACGTGCCCCCTTCGCCGTTGATGTCCAACTGTTCATTTTTTTAGGTCACTTCAGAGCTGCACAGGGTTGATAGATGCAGAATTAGCATATTTTGCTGCGTAGCCTCTGTACCTCTGTCACTGTTGATTGAATATAATATTTTTGTGTGTCGCCCTCGCCTTTTAAGTATTTTCTCTTAGTTTCGTTATCTTTCATGCCAGTTTCACACCAAATCCTGTAGTTCCACCACTGGCCTGTGCTTGTTGTTATACTTGTAGGTCAGCCTGGTGTCCAGGGTCCCAAAGGAATCCAGGGGTTCACCGGTTTCACGGGAGTGCAAGGTTCCACGGGACAGATCGGTGTCCAAGGCCAGCCTGGTCTGAGAGGCCTCGACGGAGAGCCTGGTCGAATAGGAAGTCGGGGAGACCCGGGTGCCGTGGGCAGCCCCGGTCCTCAGGGGTTCGTCGGTCGACAAGGCCCACAAGGCGACACTGGGTTCAGCGGTCCGAGCGGTGCAACAGGCCAGCCGGGCTTTGTGGGCGCTACCGGATTCACTGGGGCCAAGGGTGTGGCCGGAGACACGGGGCCCCAGGGCAACATTGGTAGTCCAGGCCAGGGAGGTAGTCCAGGACGACGTGGCCAGTTTGGGCAACTGGGCAGCACCGGATTTACCGGATTTACCGGACAGCGAGGTGAGGATGGAATTCGAGGCATAACTGGAGCGACCGGAGATACCGGAAACACCGGAATAGCTGGGGCAAGAGGTGCTACTGGCCTTGCCGGCGCACAAGGTTTGTTTTTGTCCAGTTGCGTTAGTCCGAATCTAAAATCTATATTTTACAACAAAAATTGTAAGCAAGAAAGCAAGTAAGCCTCTAAGTAAGTATTATTTTTTAAATAGCGGAATTACCGCTAGATTACACAATGGGCTGTAGTATATAAAGTTCAGAAATGTGCAATATACAGGGTGGGCCAAAAAAACCCCGACCTGTTTGAGCATTGATAACTCAACGGTGGATAGTAGTACGTGTGATACGTCAAAAGTTTCAGAATGCTGTAAACAATAAACGACAAATTTGCATAATGAAACATTTAAATATTCTTTGCCTAATTTACATAAATATTCGTCACCCCCGAAATTTTGCCAAATTTACTGTAACACTTGGATTTAACACGGTTATTTGAGCTTTTATAATTTAGCGATGTTTATTGATGGAAAGGCATGTAATATGCCAAAAGTTTCGGAATTGTGTACAGAAGAAGTGTACAACTTGCACGTCTCAGCATTTAAATATTCTCTGCCTGATTTACACAAATCTGTCCTACCCCTAAAATGATGCTAAATTGGCAGTAACGTGTGAATTTAAGTTGATTTTCATTCAGCATACAGTGAAATGTCAACAATCATTAACACATACGTTGAGTTTAGATGAAATTCGACATAGGCAGTTGCCCAGCTTTTGCATTCATAACTGTCATCAGTCCTTTTAGGCAGCTGATCGATTGCTGGAGTCAATGTGTTCAGGATCAGCTCAGCCCAGCATTCGATTAACATACGTTTTAGCTGCTCAGTTACTGAAATTTTGTGGCCATGCTATCTGTTACAATGCCCCCACATTGAATAATTCACAGAATTTAAATCTGGACTTTTTGGCAGCGAGTTTTTGAGTTCAGTGAACTCAGGCACATGGGAGTGCAGGCAAATGCCTAATTTCAGTGGTAATAACGATTTATGCAAATTAGGCAAAGAATATTCAAATGCTTCAATATGCAAATTTGTCGTTTATTCTTTACAGCATTCTGAAACTTTGGACGTATTACACGTTTTTCTACCGCTTACGATTACTGAGTTATCGACGCTCAAACAGGTCCGGTTTTTTTTGGCCCACCCTGTACAAGGTGCAAGATATATTAATTCCAGGCAATAGCATGAAGTGGAAGCACCAAGCTGAATGATACAAAGAAATGTACTTAATAAGCCTCTGAGTTTTGCAACTTAACAAAAACATCGTGACGTCCTACCATCTCAGTAGTCAAAATGGTTGCTGAAGATATTCCTTTTCGGGTATTGAGAACGCGGCGCGTTCTGATTAACTGTTGAATTGCATTTTCCATATTATTTTTTTTACTTACTTGTTTTTACTTATTTACTCACTTATTCATGTGTTTTAATTCAGTAATCTGTTCAAAGCAAGCGCGTCAATCAGTTGCGACAACTGACATGAAAAACAGGGCATCAGGGACATTGGTGAGAATTTCGACAGCCGAATCAATTTGTGTTTGTTCCTTGTAGCGATTTATAACGCTTAATATAGTGGGAAGTTCTCATTAAGCCGTGTTCGCGTGTAATATGCAAAACATTCACGAGAATGCTTAGCAATTTTTACATGCTTCAAACGTGATTACATGTAAAACAAAACACAAGCATAAAATTTTCTGTGGCTGTAACTTCACAGGATTGTCTGGATTTGCCGGAGCACAAGGATTCACCGGCGAGACTGGATTCACCGGATCAGTCGGAGCGGATGGCGTTCCAGGTCCCCAGGGCCGGGCAGGCGGTCCAGGGACCCCGGGGAGTCCCGGACAAGCTGGGGCCACCGGATTCACCGGATTTACCGGCCTGAGTGGGCCGGCGGGGGCCGTGGGTCAACCCGGTGACACTGGTGAGACTGGGTTCTCCGGTGGGCCTGGTCGTGAGGGCCCAGCCGGTGCTATAGGCGTGAAGGGGCAGGCTGGATTGCCCGGGGACACGGGTCGCGCTGGAGCTAGAGGTCAGCCGGGACAGGTTGGGGCGCAAGGTGAGCCGGGATTGCAAGGTGCTACCGGGTTCACTGGTAACGTTGGACCAGTTGGAAACCGTGGACCAGACGGCAGTATCGGATCACCCGGCCTTCAAGGCATGTACTATGAACATTTATGTCGCAGATTTTGTTCGCTCAGTCAAGTTTATTAGAGTGATTTGGCAGTACAGGCGCTGGCCTGAAATTACACGAGAAAGAGACAAAAACAATTAGAGAAATAACTAAATATGTATTAAAAGTAATGAATAATCTGTTGGGAGTGGATATACGCGGATTAAGGAAATAACTTTACTGAGAATTGATGTATAATACGGTAACTAGCATATAAAGTATTTAGTTGAAATTACAATTAGCCTTTGGCAGAAATCCGACTGTCTTGAAGCTATCGATTTACGTGTTTATACGGCAAATGAAAGGCCACGTTTTTGATTCAACGTTTACGAGCATTTAAAAGCAAGTTTTCCCACTAAACACGTTTTAACGTGTTTCTGAAATTTTAATTCTAATGCTTATTATATCTAAGCGTAAAAATGTAGACGTTTGATTGACGTGTCCAGGCGCGATGGGCCAGCCTGGACGAGAAGGACAGCAAGGTGTGGTCGGTTTGCCAGGATTCACCGGCCAGCAGGGGAACATTGGACCAGATGGGCGTCAAGGCGACACTGGTGCGTCCGGTCGTAAAGGCGACGCCGGAGCTACAGGTCATTTGCGAATTTACAGTTTATTCTATAATCTCGAATATCATTTTTGTTTCCTTAGCAGTCGTCTCGCTTAAAAGGGTTGGAGAACAGATATAGTTAGTCGCTCATCTGTTTTGATTCAGTATTCTGTTCAGTGCGAGCTCATCATTCGTCAATTAGTTGACATAAAGCACTCTTTTATTAATAAACTTGTTGACAATTACGACAGCCAAAGATTAAAGAACAAGCCGGTAGGCGAGCTAGCTCGTGACGGCTAGCGCAAAGTTGAAAAGGCTCGTCTATAAACTCGGGCACTTGGCTGGGGCGAATGGCGGAATGACGGACAGAATGAATGATTACGACACGGGGTCAGACGGGAAGCTGCGAGCGGCAGTTTTCTGAGGTGATGTGGACTGTCAAGACCGTGGAGGTAACAGAAAAAAACGGAGAACTGTTGTGCGCGAGTTGAGGCACATGGCTGTAGGGCAAATTACAGACAAAATGTTTTGTATTGTGGTCAATGATGACACGCGTTTATCTTGCACGGTTATGGAGATACATGGCCTCAAACATATTTAATTCAGCAAGCATATCAGTATTCTGAAGTAACTATGTGAATTTAATAAGAATTTCATGTGTTTTTGTTAATTCGGTAAAATTTGTAGGTTCTAGGCAAGATCGTCATATATCTTGGTTGAAGGATTAGACTGACGATGTCGACCTGACCTGACCTGAGATGTTAAATATACTTATGATCTCAGGTCAAGTAAGGTTTCGTCGTCGGGCTGGTTTCAGCCATAGATGTCGCTACCAAGTGATACAAAACTAAAAATTTGGGGCAAAGCCCAACGTGAGTCCGCCCGGCGCCCTAAGTCCATTGGGGGAAATTAGAGGGGATGGGGTAAAATTTTCCCGGCATCAAAGTCACGTGGCCCGAACTCAAATGCATTGGCATACTCCGAACGCGCATTGTCGACTTAGGGTAGGTCAACATGAGCGCCTATAACTTTGTTCGTAGTGGACGGAATTTCACAAAATTTTCTTTGCTCAACGCAGATAGGATCATTCTCATCAATGCCGTTTAGATTTTGTCGGTATCTTTATCGGTTCCAGAGATATTTGCGCTCAAACTCGAAAGTTGTCGTAAATCGCACCGATTTTGGCACGTTTTTTGCCCTCCCAAATTTTAAGGGGGGGCGGTGCCCCCAAAAGTTGTACTTGCTTAACACCCTTACCTAGAGACACGTCAAGTGCCAAAGTTTCGTCGGGCTACACCCCCTAACTCCGAAGTTATAAGCACTCCTTTATTGCATTTTAAGCCAATTTTTGACCCCCCTTTGAAAAAAATTGTAAGGGGGCCCCCGTCCCGGTGAGGAGGTGCGCTAGTAAGACTTGGTCATTCTCTAGCGCCTGTAAAAATTTGGGGGCACAGCACCCCCTACGGGCCGAAATATGATCTTCCAAGTAATGCGACTTAGGGTAGGTCAAAATGAGCCCTTATAACTTGGTTCGTAGAAGACCGAAGTTTACACAATTTCTTTTGTTCAAC
>Ga0056128_1000368_pt1 | contig 38334 bp, 22 predicted proteins | sample WorMetLIZISLAND2_FD_71113 | JGI IMG/M metagenome (GOLD analysis project Ga0056128, IMG submission 71113) | Marine gutless worms symbiont microbial communities from Max Planck institute for Marine Microbiology, Germany - Olavius geniculatus... ... | reverse complement strand
ATATTGCATGTATGCATTAGTTATTCTAGTACTACTTTCTCAGATCATTTTTATTCCAGTTTGAGTTAGTTCTCTTCTTCAGCCTTTCAGTTCTTGTACAGCATTAGTGTTTGAAATCTTTCCTGATATAGTTTAGGTATCACTGTTTACTGAGCGCTTATTGTTTTAGTATGACTTCAAGTTTCAGTTACTGGAATATCACTGTTCTCCACATTTTGATACGTTGCGGAAGTCATGGCATCCACGTCCTCGTCGTGACTTCTGGAAACATACACTGATGCACATTGCACAGTGTGTGGCTAAGAGATGCCTATGAGTTTGTAATTTTATGTTTACAGTTCATGTTATCAATCGCATAACTGTCGAGCAAGTGTCCTCTAAACCTGTGTGTGTGCGTTTGTTTGTGTATGTGTAGATAATACACAGTCAAGTGCTTAACTTGGATTTATTCCTGTGGGATTGGTGGACAAACACATACCAGGCTCACAAGAAGCTTATTTACTCCAAGCATCTGCACTTTTCTATATCCAAGGCGGTTTAGGCGGTTGCCATTTTCACTGAATTAAACTATTTTACATGTCAATATTGCTACAAAATTGCAGTTAACTGCTCTAATTTTCTTCACTTTACTCTCTCAAGCATTGTTTAGTGATATTTGACACATTTGTAACTGAATTGTTTAGTTGGAGGACTTGGCCCATTGATAAGTACAGTGGCTTTTGGCATGTTTTGGCGGCCATCTTGGATTTTTGCCTATAAAATTTTTTCCCCGAGCCAGATTTTTGGGGACTTTTTATATGTTGATAAGGGATGAATTCTGCTTCACATAGGATATTTTCCAGCTTTACACCTATTAGTTCTAAGTTCAACCCTATTTCTCCTGGACTACACGTCAACTTCAAACGACTTGAGACATTTAGAAGTTGCGATGAACTTGCGTGAACGCTGTACGTATACTGTAGGCTATTCATGTTTTGTCTGTCCAATGCAATGCATAGCATTGGACAGAGTATAAAGCCACCTTTGTGTCCGTGCGTCCGACATTTCTTAAGCTATTTTTCTTCCACCTTCCCTTTTCCTTCTCCATATTCCTTCCCTCTCTCCATCCTATTTTCCTTCCCCTTCCTCTTATTTTCCTTTCCCTTCGCCTTTCTCTTTTCCTTCCCATATTCCTTCTCCCTTTTCTTTCATTTTCCCTTTCCTTTACCCTCCCCCATTACATTTCCCTTCACCTTCTCTTTTCTTTCCATTCCATTTCTCCTTCCCCCTTTTCCTTTCCAATTCCCTCCCCCTTCCCTTTACCTTCCATTCCTTTTTCACAGAAAGGAGTAGTACTTTGGCACGCATAAAATATTTTATTCAATAGACCTCTAGAATTGTTATTTTTAGCATTTAACCCTCAAAAAAGTGCGATTTTAACCATCTTTTGTAATCCCGAAATCCCGGAATTGGGACATCGCCAATCCCGGGATTCGGGATTGGCGAAAACAGCCGGGATCCCGGGATTGCAATCCCTACCTAGACCGAGTCAAAAATTAAAATTTTGAAGCGACATAGCAGTAAATCCATTATTGAAGGAAAGCAAAAAAAGCGATGAACTAATATATATTCAACTTAGTCCAGGTACTTTTTCACTTCAATAGTGCAAGATGGCCTGTTTTTTGTACATTTGTCCACTAAGCCTGTCTAGATGATGAAGACTCGATACACAATGACTAAAGTCTTGAAAGCTTCAATTCTGTGACATCATTTAATACGGTATCGAAGATCCAGAACCAATTTGCAGATTATCATCATTATATAAGATAGCTACACCGAGCAAAATGCAGTGCAGCATAGTGATTCGCAGCATTACCTGTTTTAGAAATCGGGTACCTGGTTGCAATTGTCCGGATACCGAGACCCGGTTTTAACTTTAGACCAAGCAAAGGAGATACATGCACATCTAGTTAGGTATTTTTCCACAAAGTTAAGTTTTTTCATATATAACGTCTATAATATGTTTATAATAAGCCTATGAAATATGTATAGACCCGTCAACAAACAACATGGCTAATGTTGAATTCCGTATTGCACTACCGAAGTTCACCACAAAAGGTGCAAGAAACGCGACTTTTGTTGTTGTTTTTTGTCAGTAATCAGTGTATAAACGGGTACCAATTACCGGAGATTGGAATCAAGTAATAAATTCTAGAACCAGGTCCGGATACCCAGCACCTAGATAAATTCAGCTAAACGTAATATGCAGAGAAATAAAATAAGTTATGTAGTTGGCAGTCTACAGTTTACAACACAGAAACCAGTGTGGCCAGTCCACAACACTCTTCGCTATGTCAAGCACAAAAGTATAGCAATGCAACACAGCCAGTAGATCCTGGCTTAAAAAATAAGCGGGGCAAAAAGTTGCAATTTTCGGACAGAATTCCAACCAACAGCTGCAAATTTCCGTTAGAGGAGACGTAAGTGTGCTCAAAATTTCAATTTTGCCTTAATACTCCCAAAATGAAGTTTATACGTATTTTGCGTTTTCAGACAAAAATTTTTGGAAAAAGAAGATTTTCCGACAACCCAAAATTTAGGGTGGACAATAACCCTCTGCCCATGACACCACTCAACGTACCAGGAACAAATGTAGTGCCATGCAACAAACATTAATGCACCATCTGTTGTGAATTATTATGCTACTAAATATCAGTGCTGCAACGAATAGGATGTACAACAGTAAATAGGTTTCCAGGACAAGCCTATCCCCTGCAGGGCCGCTGGGAATTCCCATTTTGGAGGTGAAAAATTCCCCCCATTGTGTGAAAAAATCCACGAAATCCCCTTTTCTACAACTCTTAAAATGTCACATCTATTACATTAGCAGAAGCAGCGTATTAGATAAGCGATGTCATTTTATAGGCATATCCGTGAAAAAATGTCCATATTCTTTGTCATGGAATACTTTATATTCATTGAAATTATTAGTTTGTTACATTTTTTTGCACAGAAGAAGAGTTACAGTAAGTAAAGACAAAAAAGCCTGTTTATGTAATAGCAGCAGAACCAGCTAAATGTGGAATGTAACAACACTGACCAACAACCAAACTAGACGACTTTGCAACACTAAGTTGTTGCCAAGCGACATTTCCAACTTTCCCACAACCTCAGCATTTCTCCAAGAAAAGGCCTTTTTGTGCCACAAATGTTTACATAATAGTAGCAGCTTAAGCTGATGATGCCACTAAATAATAACAAAGAAGAACTGCATATCTCAGTCTTCGTCACTAGAGCGGTCGGCGTCAGCATCAGTGAAAGTCCGCCGGTATCTTCGACTTCCAGATTTTGTCTGCGGGAGCCGAGAGTGAAACCGATCAGCTGGCAAAAAGTCTGCTCCGGTTGCATCACCGTTGGAAACCTGGTTGAGTATACTGCACAGCTCCTGCTCAACAGACACGGCAGAACTTGGCCTCATGGGGTCATCACCGCCATCATTCACTGATGCAGCTTCCTGAGCAGTCTCGACGGTATTCCACATAAAATCAGTGAATCGATGCAGTTCGGTGGCACCGTTTGCTGACTCGGAACATGGCTGCGACTTGCCGTTTAGCTTAACTGGAGATATGCAGTCATCAAGAGCACCATCGCAAAAACTGGTGCCGGAACCAGTAGGTGGTGGCAACGAGTTGCTGGCTGCTAAGCATTTAGCGGACGAAGAAGGCGACAACGATGACAGAAAAAATTCCCCACTGTCATGCTTGCGCAAATGTTTCAACCGGCTCAAAGACTCTCTCGACCGCCTCAATGTCAGTGAATCGACAGTCTCGCAGCACAGATCCGGAACTGCCGATGGCTCGCCCGATGGACTCGGATCCGCTGTTCTGAAGGCCTCACTCAATGGAGTACTGGAAGAACTTTCGTCGCTCTCATCATTTCCGCTGTCGTCACTAGTCGAATCAACAACTGAGCTGGTTGTCGACTCTGACGAACTGCCATCGTCTGTAGGTGAGTGACTTGAAATAAAACTCGTGATGGGAATAACCTCATTGACACGTCGCAGCATCATTCGCCGAAATCTACGACGACGACGATGCCGAACACACGACGCTTGGTTCTCGCCACCCTGGCTGTTATCCGCTGTATTCTGCTGTACTGTCGAAGTGCTAACTACAGAGCTGGTAGCAGCAGCATCTCGAGCCTGCGGATACCTCAGTGGCCTGAAGACCACTCCGGGCCACGGGTGTGGGAGATTCCCGTCAGTCTCCTCGTCATCGTCGGAGCTGGACTGTTCAGTGTGGTGGTAGTCAAGTGCCTGATCCTCGATGTCATCATCATCTCGACTCAGCGAGTCGTCGTCCTCACCTGACGTCCAACCATCTCGCTCGCGCCGCACCAGAGAGTCGAAGAACGCAATCATGTGCGGGTCCTCGTCAGTGGACTGGTGCGAGTAGTCGTGGGACATGGCATGGCCATTGCGTAGGATCATCTCGAGGTAGTCGATGTGGCGCATGCGACCACCATCCTCACCACCACACGCAGACCGACCCAAAACATTACTGCCCTCAGACCCCGGCAGTTCAAACGGACTCCACACCTGCTCGAACAATATCACCCACATGTAAAAAACATGTAAAATCCTTCCTAAGCCATAAAGCCCACATGGCAGCACTGATCTCCGTTTCATTAGCCCTTAGCCAGACATGAGTTTATACTGCGAGACCACGGATATGGGACTAATGCGGTGTGCCGGTTTACGTCCCAGCTTTTGCTGATACCGACTGCAACTATCCAGGCTGAGTTAACCCCCTTAGCTGATTTACTCATCTGCTGATACTCACCCATCCATGTACTAACTGGGCCTAGTATTGATTAACTTCGTTGATGTGCGACCAACGATGTTACCAACTAAGCCAAACCACCACCAAGCGTGACTATTTTTTGTCTGTCAAATGCAATGCAACAGCATTAGACAGAGTATAAAATCACCTGAGTGTCCGTGCGTGCATGCGTCCGTCCGTCCAACTTTTCTTAAGCTATCTTTTTCCACCTTTCCCTTCCCGTTTTCCTTCCCTTCTCGTTTTCCTTCTTCTTTCCTTTTTCGCATTTTCCTTTCCCTCCCCCTTTCCTTTCCGCTTCCCCTTCCTCTTCTCCTTCCTTTTCCTCTTCTCCTTTCCCTTTTTCCCTTCCCCTACTCCTTTCTCTTTTCCTTCCCTTCCTCCTTCCTTTTCCCTTCTCCTTCCCCTTTCCCTTCCTTTTCCCCTTCCACTTTCCCTTTCCCTTACCTTCCCCTCTCCCTCCCTCTTTCAAGTTTTTCCCTTCTTCCTTCTTTCTTTCCGTGTCCTCTGCGTCCAACATTTGAGGTTTCATATCTCCATAATGGTGCAAGACAGACGCATGGTCACAATGGACCACCCATACGAAGTCGCCCACCGCGAGTCAAATAGTCACGTGACCGATGACGTCACGTGACCCCAAAAGTCAAGGTCGTGACCCCATTATCTTTGAGGTGCCACATCTCTGTAATGGTGCCAGATAGATGCATGGTCACAATGTACCACCCATAGGTAGTCAACCAACGTGAGTCGAATGGTCACGTGACCGATGATGGCATGTGACCCCAAGATGTCAAGATCATGACCCCGTTATTTTCGAGGCAGCAATTAAACTTTTTAATTTTTACCACTGGCCAGCACACCTCACTCATTTAATTTATACGAACTTTACTGTTAGCTATCAAGATGCATTAGACAGACTCTGTGTTCGTTTGAACAGTATCTTGTTTCTGTAACAATCTGCGTTGGCAACAAACAAAAAATTCTGACAGTTAATTGTTGAGAAATTAGCAATTAATCCACCAGCGGTAACCGCTGACTAAACTTATAAAAAAACACCAATAGTAATGATCCTCAAAAATCTGCAGAAAGTAGGGCTGGTAGCCAATTACGAATCAAAATAAGTTATGCTAACAAACAAAATTTAATGATTTATGATAGCTCTCATTATAAAGTTAACAAGCTAATAAAAGCAATATCATAATAGCCGAAAAATTGCAAAATATTTCTCAAATGATGCAACTGCAAGCTGCTATACAGCAAATGGCAAAACTACAAATCCAAAAAAGTTCAGTAAAGAAAGTAATTGTGCCTTGATGATTTTCTCGACGCCTGAAGAGATTATAAGAGCTGATGCTTTGTTATAGCGAACTTGATTGACAATCGACCGGTGGCCTCGCAACACCATGTGGGCATGACTAACACGTGCTGTACCTACAGATACATAGGCAGCTAACTTATCAACTACCAACATAAGACAGTTTACGACATCTGGTATCGATTGAAGTTTGTAAAATAATTACAGCTGTCAAATTAACGCATTAATTAATGCATTAATAAATTAACATGCATTAAAAAATTAACACGCATTAGAAAAATTAACACACATAAGTAAATTTATGTTAATTTGCTAAATTCAGTGAAGCAAAAGTTCCAATATTCCGTTAAACTGTGGTTATTTAATAATCGAATGAATTCAAGTAACTAAACTGTAGTTGCTGTTCCATCACTACTGTAAATAAATAATTGTTTCGATCACAGGCTAATAGATTTCTATGATAGCTATTATGGCAGTTATTGTTGATTATACATTTAAAATGTGTTTCTAACTTTCTGTATTCTACAGGTGTATTCTACAAACGTCGCGGGGCCCGGGGTAACTTATCCCCCTACTCTCCTTCTCGATGGGCCTGGGTGTGTTGATAACATGTGAAACACAGTAGCATTTCTTTTGGTCTCTCTCTGCCATTCTTCCCTGGCAGTCGACCTTCCAACACTGTTCTCACCAAAAAACCATGATGCAACAAATGTCCCAACCACCTCTTGTGTCTAGTCCTCAGTGATTCCATGAGTTCCCTTCTTGCCTCTTTCTCTGACATCCGTTGGAGGGCATCCATTATATTATGCATTGAAGTCTAGGGAATAAATAACTATGAAAAACTATAATCAAATGTCACAAGTATTTACACAAACCTTCAATTGGCTCATCGGGAATCTTCCACATGTAGAGATTAAAGTCATCAGAACCAGACAGAATGTACTGCAGCAGCAAATCAATTACCAGTATATCAATCATTGCAGAACAGCAGAATATTGCTAGTATTGTAATCAATTATTTGACGATTAACTCACTTCAGCACTGCAGTCTGTCAGACCAAATATTATGCATTGAAAAGTTGCATAAAAACTATCAATTTTTGTTCACGTGGCCAATTTTCTGGAGTTAATATAGGCAAGATTGAGCTCCCAACAAAACAAAATACCACATTACACGCCTCAACCACATAACATAAACCATGAGTTCTTCCCGAGCTATAATGCGCATAGGGCGGTGCTGATCTCCATTACATTAGCCCTCAGCCAGACTATAGTTTCACTGCCAAACCATGGATACAGTGCTAGTGCATCGTGTAGTGTGCCTGTTACACCCCATCTTTTGCTGGTACTCATTGCACCTATCCACAAAGGGATGGCCAGGCTGAGTTGACCTGCTGAACATGATTCAGGTCCAAACTACACATAATTTCATGAAAATTTGAGTCCGCCATTGCAAAAGGCCGTCAAAAACCTGTTTCGGATGATGACAAAACCGTATGAAACCTGACATATTAAACACTAAACTAGCTCTGATAATAAAACTAACGCTATTCCTAACCCTATCCCTAACTGTGGCAGTCTTTCATAATGGCGGTCCTTTAAAATGGTGGACCGACACTAAAACTAAATAAATGTGCTTTTGTATGACCTGATCGTGACTGCCAGCGAAAGAGCAGCTCTTCATGGTGCAAGAGTTGTGATATCCAGCGTGGTTGAACTGGACGTGGCATGAGGTGGAGTCCAGGCGGTAAAGGACCGGTGGTAGTCGACGACGCAGCGCAAGCAGCCGGTCACCAATGTAACTGAACCGCACACTCATGCAACTTTCATCAGCTGACACAGTGCCATATCGCAGCAGACAACTAGACACAAACAGAGACACAGGTATCGGCAAAATACATTGACAAACAGTAACAAACTAAAATAAACAAGCTAATAGCTTTAAAAAAAGCTGTTGCTGACAACAATAGAAATGAACATCAGTACTGCTTACATCTGAAGCCCAGCGTCCAAAGTTCAGTCACGGAGAGAAAGCGATTTGTCAGAAGTGACACAATTCCATACATGCTATGTTAATGAAACACTGTCTCGAAAGCTACAATGAACGCTAGTATAACAGACATAGCACATGGTCATTTCGCCAAGCAATATAAATAACTACTGTTTCATGTACACGAGCTGCATTTTGGATGGCCTAACAATCATGAACAAGTTCAGTGCACCATAGATAAATATATTATAAATATGCTAATAATAATAATAATACTTTTAATAGTTTTAATACTTTTACCTAATAGTTTTAATTTCTGCTGACGACACGGCAAACAGAAAATTGGAAGGAGTTTTGTTTTATTGTATTAAGGCAATATACTACTAAATTTGTTTTTTGTGCTTTGGCATAGAGTATCTAGTTAGCATATTGTTAATATACTTATCTATGAACAAACACGAACATGTTAAGCATCCAAAATGCAGCTATAATCATCTTGGCAGGTGATACAAACAGCTACAGAGTAAATGAACAAGGAAAATATTGGACGCAAGTTTTGCAAATATTTCTCACAATAAAAATGTTTTGCTTGGCAAGACAAACTATAGCCTATACAGTTCCTGTTGCAATACTGACCTTCAAGATCATTCAAGGTGAATGATTATCATGTCACTTGAAAGCCAATATGCGACTTGCTATTAGTGATCAATAGCAACCTAGGCCCTATCTAGCACCATTTAGCCGAAATAGCACATAACGGCCTTCAAATTCATCCAAGGTCAATGATTTCCATCAAATCTGACACGGCCTGTGCCACTTCCTATTACTGACTAAAAGTAACCTAAGCCGTATCTCTCACCATTTCCGAAATACGGCCACTTATACCTTTAAACATTCTATTCAAAACTGCGGCCAAACCGCTGCAGATGGACACATGGTTACTATTGACAGCCTATAGGAAGATGCCACCGCCGTATTTGCTGGAGCCATCGCAGACCCCCACGACTTACCGTTTAGCCACAATACCGCACAAGTGGCACTGCATAGTGTGTTATGACCCTTCAAGGTCATCCAAGGTCAATGATTTCCATGTAATCTGACATGGCATATGCAACTTCGTATTAGTGATTAATAGTAACCTAAGCCGTATCTCTCACGGTTTCCGAGATATGGCCAGTTTTCCATTAGAAAATGCATGTAATGGCCTTCAGGGTCATCCAAGGTCAATGATTTATACGTCATCTGGAAGCGTTTAGCCACAATAAACGCAAACAGACAAATGGACAACAACTCATGCCAATAGCTCGACCTTTACTAAAATATAGTCGGCTAAAAATGGACAGTGGAGACTCACGTCTTTGGTCTGCGAATGTCCCAGAGTCCAACACCTTCTCTAGCGTTAGCCGTTGCAATCAGTCGCGGCTCGGCGGGATTATAGACTACTGCATGCATAGGAGACGTACAGCTAGCCAGCTCAAATGCACCTATAAAACATGTGCATCACAGAATACAATGTTTAGTTCAGATTTTACTATGAATTAATTTTCAAATTCCACTGGTTCTATCTTGACTGAAACGTGAGCCAAAATAACTGCTGTAATGTTTATGCTTTTATATATGCTGAATATTGCCTTATTTTTTCCTAGTAATACAAATTTAATAATGTTTTCACACAATGTATTGTCTAAAAATTTGCACATAACTTAGAGACAAGAAGTCCAACACCCATCAGATAAGACTCCAATGTTGTTCTATTCATGTCTTAGTAATTTACTATACTGATACTACTTTTGATCTTTGTTTATCCAACAGTTTTTCTGGAGTTACTCTTAATTTAACTGGACTCCACAAAAGATAAATTTCTGAAAACCGCTAGAGCAGAAACAAAGTGGGAATTCGGGTGGACTGAATGTCCAAGTAACTATAGCATCACCACACTGAGTGTACCTTACCTCATCAAAATCTCAATCAATAATGAGTAATTTTTCAGTATATAAGCAGTGAAAGCAACAAGTGTAGGAGATCTTAACCTTCAGTTGGTCGTGCCCGCAGGTCATAGATATGGACGTTACCGTCATCACAGGCACTGGCAAAAACGTCGTCATTGACTGGATCAACTGCCAAGCCATACACTGCGTCCTCATGCATGTACAAGTTCAATGTACGACCGCTGCACAACACAAGTAGCACATTAAAATTAAGCATATTTCTTAACACGATTTTAAACCGTTAAATACAAAAGTTGTGCAGCACTTATAGGCTCTTTAGCAAAATAATGATAAAGATGACGATTACATCATGATTACAAAAACACTATACACTGTTTTGAATAACTTGTCCTTCGACAACCATCTCTCAAATACTCAGCCAACACCATTTTGCACTGCTAGACCATGGATTAGTGCATTGTGCGTTGTACCGATTTGTCACTGCACCTACCCACTCAGAATGGCAAGGCTGGGCTCACCTGGATGGCTGGTTACATGCTGAGATGCCATTCTAATCAGCAGACAGTTGCCCACAAAAGTACTAAATGGGCAACTTCAGTGACTGAGGCTAATATGCTAAGCATAACGGCACATGAGTAAGAAGCCCAAAATAGAAAAATCTGATCAACAAAAAAGCACAGGTCAAAATGTGCCACACTTAATAACTTCAGAATGTACTAAAGAAGACCTTTACCTTTCCACTTCATGAACCAAAACCTGTTCATCATTCCCTGCAACAAAATTTCAAAAAGCACAACATAAACAGTTATAATAAAACAAATTGAAAATAACATTTTTAGTGAACTTAATTGTTCTTGTGTAGAGTAATATAAAAAATGCTCAAACAAAACAACCAAAAAAGATAATATTCAAAATTCATAAAGTGCCTTCAAATTCAAGATGCCTCAAGAACAAAGAGCAGTAGCCTTGGCCTTCATGACAAAGTCCTTGGCCCTGTGTCCCAAGCCCTTGGACTTGCTTTTTTGTAAATCTTTGGCCTTGGCATTCAACATAATGTCCCTGATAGCATCACTAAAACATGGCAAATTATGAGCACAGATTAGCAGATATTGCAAGATTCTACAAAATATGACAGACCAGTTCTCAAAAGTAATGTGGTCGTTACAATCAGCACTAGCTGAATGTTACTCACCTCCAGAGAAGAGCTTAGTGTTGGAGCTACTGAAAGCAACGCAGAAAATATTGCTCAGATGTTCACCCTGCATGACCGCAGGTGATCCAGCATCGCTGAGAGCTCTCTCGACATCCCACACCAACACTCTCCGATCATCTCCACCTGCACAGTGTAGCCAAAATTTTGTCAAAACACAAGGACATTCAACGCCATTCTACCTTGGGTTACAGCTAGGACAAGGCATCCACAGTTTTAGGTGTCCTGTAAAAATCTAAGTTCTTTTTCGTAAAATCTCACATCTATCTCTAAAAATACTTTGTCCTTTCCCCTTCCAGTAGCCGCTAACATTGTAGCAATCAGTGTGATAGTTATTTAGTAATATGCAAAAATTAATCCATACCTGTTATTACCAAATTTTCTGTAACCTGCCCCTGACTGCCTGAAGGTCGATCGTGACGAATCGATCTCCTATTTCTCTATAAAATTCCGTAATGAGTAATATATCATTTTAAACTGCATTTACTACCAAATTATTCGCCACACAAAATAACTAAATTCACTTTATCTATTTTGTGTATTATGCTATTTTGCGAGAATTCTGTTCGCAAAAAGGAAACAAAACACTTCGAGAGTTCGTCCAGTTTCATTGTCAAGCTCGTTGTCAAGTTTCGAGACTGTGACATGTAGGTCAAAGGTCAATATTGACCGAACGATTTTGGCAACAAGAACTTCTATATTTTATTAAAATATCAAACTCATAAATTCTATTTCCACTATAAATTTTATCTAATATCCGCGGAGATATTAGTAAAATAGGAAGCCATTTTTGTACATTTAATAATAACTTGGACCAAGTTTTGGTTTCGAGAGTGTTCGGTACCAGTCACTCGGGTGCGTTTGAGCGACCTCGGAAAAATGTGTTATTAATCCCTATTAAAATGTGTGTTTGTGCACCCTATAAATAGATGAAAATCGCAGTCTTCTGGCAGATGACGGTTGCATCTCACACCGAACGGACCTCCTGTTTCCGCAAGGTATATAAAGGTCCCGCAGAAACCACCCAAAGGAAAAAGGAACCGAGGAAACCAAACCAATAGCCGAGAAAGGAGGACATCCACAGAGGAAACCGAGTCAATAGCAGAGGAAACAGAGAAGATAAACCGTGAAAGCCCACTAAATACGAACCCACTACACACAAATTATCTTTCACCTATCACATCGCATATCTTTGCATACACGATGGACATCTCTAGCCACAGCACGCGGTAGAGGCAGTACAGAGGGTGGAGGTAGGAATCTTATCACAGAACCGCGGGTTGTGAAAACCAAAGATCTGTGAAGCCAAAAGTGTTGAGGAAAGCAAAGTATTGGGTAAACCAACAGTGAAGCTGATTGCTACTATAGGAAACATACGTATAGGAGACTGGGGGAAGTTCCCGCTGACGGTCGATGTAAGCACGGTTTAAACGTTAGATCGTTTACCGCCGCTCAGAAAAGTCCGTGGTAACTCGTTGACTTGATATATCCCGTTGGTAGTAGTTACCGCAGTCGGCTGATGTAAGTACGGTTTGAACATGCTGAGTTTCCTATAGATTTGCGTCTATGGGATAAGGGGCTACACGTTCGCCACCATTTGAAAGGCCGTGGTAACTGATAAAAATACATTAGTTAATATCTAGGGATTAAGAGACTTGCTACCTATAGGTACAATTAACACCTATAAAATACGTTTCCCCCAATAGTTTCAAGGTCCAACAACTAAATTGGCAACAGCTTCCATAGCAAATAGCTTCCACAGCATCTAGTCTTTTCTCGATTACAGGACCTTTGCGGCAAACCTTTGCACAACAGAACCCCGATCCAGCTATGGGAAATCGACTATTTACCATGCCAGGAACCGCAAATATGAACTGACGACCCATAGCCGAAGAGATGATGACTGCCATGGCAACGGAGGAATAGTGGAGAGTAACAGTGATGTCCAGCGTGGAACGGCTATATCAGGTTCCCATGATGCAGTGGTGGAAAGTCACAACAGCACAACAACAAGAAACTCAATCACTGATCCTAGTGTTCCATCCAAACAACTCGGCAAATGCATTACAAACCACTGATACAGACGAAGTCATTCAAACAAGCATGCTTGGGTGACAAAATTTTTATTAGCAAACGTGTGGATAGATTGTTAGTAGACAATTACAGCCAATGTAAACTTCATGGCACTTATAATGCGGTGGAGTTCAGGGAAAACTGAGGGGGCAGCATCCTTACCCGAAAATCATTTTCAGTGGAATTAATAGAACAGTGCTGCTCTGTCTTGCACTCTCACTCAATAAGGCAGTAACCAGTTTTGCTGCAATACCTCAGTGATACTGAATAGCTCCTGTAATTTTAACTCGTGCCCGACAGGTTTTACAACAGTACAATGACCAAAGGTGACGATTTCTCAACAACGAACTGTCTACCTGAAGCGATCAGGCGTCCGTCGCCGGACGAAAACTCGATAGCATTGACACAGCCGTAATGGGCACGGAGATCTCTGCGATACAAGACGCTAGACGCGTCGACACAAGAACGAATCAGCGCATCGGGAAACGGCGTCCAACGTCGTCGACCCGCAAAGTAGCTGCGTTCATTCAGACCGTGAACTACGGACAGCGACGCACCCTTCCTCGCCATCGGCCAACTCGCCATCCGTACAGAGTTTCGTGTGAAACCAAGTGTCGAGCTAACGGCAGCAATTTATCCACCAAAACTCGTCATACGTAATACATCCACTGCCATTCTCGCGAACTAGTAACCCGACCTAGTTAGCATAAATAGGTCAAAGATCTGACAGACACTTTACTTATTTATTATTGCGTCGTTGCGTGTTACCGGAAGTTCGTCGAAAAGTGTAAACAAACGCTGTAAACAAGTGAAACAAGTGGTTGTTTTTGCTTGAAAGTGCGATGACATTGGCGTTATTATTATTTTTGACTGTTGTGTGTGTTATAATCAACACTGACGTATTGTGTGGTACGGAACGGCAATTATGGAGTACAGCAGACGACTCAAAATACGGTTACTTCGACGACCGGCGTCGACTGGAGATGCTGGAAGCAACAAGACATATGTTCTACTTCGGTTACGACAGCTATATGACGCATGCGTTCCCGAAGGACGAGCTAGACCCAATCCACTGCACCGGCCGTGGCCCAGACTACGACAATCCGTACGTCGCAGTTAATGCATTTGACACTTGTGGCCAATTTTTGTTTGGGGGAGCGCCTCCTCTTCTTTCCTCTTTGTTTGCCTTATATGTACGCCACTTTGTTGTAGTTAGAGGGCTGGGGAAATTTACTAGAGAGCACTGTTAGCTTTCTTAGCAGGACCAGGTTGGAACCCAAGCTGTGCAAAATATAGAGCAATAATTAGCATCTGGTGACGCCAAGTTTTGTATTATTTTTTTTTAATTTTTAGACCTCTAAAGGGAGGGGCAAAATATTTGGGATAATAAAATTTACTCTCGACTACACCACTGCTGAATTTGGGTCCACCATTCTGAGGGGCCACCATATTGAATGGCCACCATTTTGATGGACCGCCAAAAACCTGTTTTAGACGATGGTGAAACCATACTTATTAAGTGCTAGTCTAACTCTTCCAGTCACCTTAACTCCAACTTACTTTCTAACTCTATACATAATGCTATTTTTAACCCTGTCCCTAACCATGATGGCCTTTCGGAATGACAGACATACAGAATGGCGGGTTGACATCATATAAATCTTGTGCTAGTTTGAAAAGCCTGGTGTTCTCTTGAGTTTGCACTAGCGCTAGGGGCATTAGAGCAGATCTAGCATGTGTTGAATGTTTGGCTGGTCTTTAAAGGCAGACTTTTGGGAATTGTGTTTCTACGACCACAGGCCAGGTTTCCTTTGTGTCTCATAACCACAGTGTCATAGCACCGAAGAAAAACACATACTTTGTGTGATATAACAAATTTCAATCTGTGCTGAGGAATTGACATTATCTGGTTTAGTCCACCATGTATGGAACTAGTAATGATTACAAGACTCTGAGCATGAAAAATACAGAATCACTTGAAAGACGTGTGAAGGTAATCTAAAAATGGTATGCTCAGAATTTTGAAATATGTACATATGTTGTTTAAATGATGTTAATTATTTGTTGAGTACTGTCGTGTACATGCTGCATAATACAGGTCAAATATTAACATCAATGACGTTCTTGGTGATTATTCGCTGACATTAGTTGATGTCCTTGACACGTTAGCAGTAAGTGTATTTTTTCTGCTTGCTTTTTGTAGATTTTTTTCTGATGTGCATTAGGAGCAAAAGGATACGTTTATAGAACTTGCCTGTATGATGTTATCCAGATATTTGTGTTTGTTTACCTGTTTACTAGTGCATTACATCATTTGCATTGTCATTGCTCATGTGTTGTTAGCGAGTTATGTTGCTTGTCACTGCTCTGGTTATGTTAAATATCTAATGAGCAAAACATATTGATTATTTTTTTTAATTTGTGCAATTTTAAGGCAGAACTTTTAATGCACAATTATGTGCATTTCAATTTATCTGTTTTTTTTATATACATCACCAGTTGGCAGATATTTGAGTTTTGTTTCAGAATAAATATATCGTGTTATTGATTATTCATATTGCCAGTGTTTATTGTCATATGACATATTGGTTAGAGATAGCGCTTGATGAATTGCAACTATAGGCAATAGTGAAATGAATCTGTATAAGATAAGTATTAGAGAATGTTGTTAAGATGCAGTTGCATGTGGCTGTAGATCATGGGCAATGTTAGCGAATTTGAGCGTGCCGTGAGTCTAGTTATTGATCATGTTTCATTCGAGAAGCCATCCACCGTTCAAGTATTTGAGGCCACAATCAGGTATTATGTGAGTTGCCATTGTACTGTATTGTTGTGTTCAGTTACCTGTTATTTTTTCTACGTATTTCATTGAGCAAGTAGGAAACAGAACTTCTGATGGTAACAGGCCAATTGCTGTTCCTCTTATTTATCCAACAGTGTTAAAACATCGAGGCTACATCTAATATATTACTGTGGTGTATAATACATTCAATAAAATCATATACTACTCATGATTTGTACAAAGTCTAGAAATTTCTGGAAAATCATGGAATTTAAAAATTAAAATTTCCATGCTTCAGGAACAGAGCCGTTGTTTTGGAAAAGTCCTGTAAACATAAGTACAAATACTGTATTCTGTCAAAATTTGCACTTTAAGTTAGTGTTATAATAGGCAAAGTTCACTGTGTTCACTAAGTTTGCCGATTGATTTTATCAAAGAACTAAAACATACTCATGAAAATTGGCCATTCTGTCAAAAGCACTGTATTTTGGTCTTGGAACAACTCTGTAATTTTAATTTCACTTTTTCGTCTGAAAAGTCCTTGAAAATGGCATCAGCAAATGTCTACTATTGCTGATTTTTGTTTTTGACTCGGTGCAACTGTATGTTTTCTTCATTGCAGAGTATTAGGATCGTTGCTGTCTGCACATCTGATCATGAAAGATCCGCTGCAGCCGTTTGGTAAACTCAGCCAGACAGATTACAATGATGAGCTGCTGCACTTGGCACATGATCTTGGCTCTCGACTGATTGCTGCCTTCGAAAATACTGCTACGGGAATTCCACATCCACGGGTCAGTTTTCAACGGCACATTCATGATTGTTTTGTACATGCTAGAGGTTAAAGTTGGTGGGAACCTATTGCAGAGCTACGGAGTGTCATCTGCTGTATGGGATAACACAGTATTAGTTACCACCTGGCACAGGTGAACGCACCTTCACTTTAACCCCAGCTAGACAGGCCAGTACTCAATTTACTTACCATGGGGGGATGGAATGCTAAGTTGACCTTGTTTGGTAATTAATTGCTTACATTTGATGGCATCATTGTTGTTGTATTTGTTGCTTCTGGCCCACTGTGTACTGGTCTAAATTATTATCTGGCTTAACCCATTGGCTCCAGTTAGAATTATAAGTTGCCATTTTTCACAGTAGATAGCTCCAGGCTTATGGTGCAAACTACACGGTGTCTCAAAAAACGTCCCACTTTGTGATTGTCCATATCTTTGTCAAATATTGACCAATTTTCAAAATTTTTTCACTGGCACATTTTGTGGACGAGTAGCAGTAGTGTTATTATAAAAGTGTAGCGACGCAGTTATGGTGTGGTGGGATATTCAGTAACTGCTTTATTGCAAATTGTCCAAAGAGTGTGCCAGTGAAAGAATTTCGAAAATCGGCTAATATTTGTCAAAGATATGGACAGTTACATAGTGAGACATTTTTTTGAGACACAGTGTTATATCATTATGGAAGCAGTCGGATTGCCATTTACTTAACTATAATATCCATTTTTATTTTTTAAAAATGTATAGCATTTGAATTATCATTTATTACAACTATTTTCATATCAGGTAAGATTGAGAATAGTATATTTTTTACGCGCGAAGGCGGCTACTGCTTTCAGCGCATCTTAGCCATCGCAATTCTGTCTGTCTGTCTGTCTGTCTGTTCGTCTGTCTGTCACACGGGTGGATCAGTCAAAAACGGTGCAAGATATGATCACCAAATATTCACCGTTGGCTGCCTGGAAGACTCTAGTTTCAGTAATCGTAAAGCTTTTCCATAAATTCGAAGGGGGTCACCCCGAACGAGGGCACTAAATGGCACCGATTTTGGGTGGGCAAAATTTGCGATTTTTGGCCAGTAAGTCGCTGTATTTCAGTAACAGTGTGAGATAGGGCCTAGATTACTATTAATCACTAATAGGAAGTCGTACACTGGCTTTCGATTGGCACCAAATTCAATGACTTTGGATGACCTTGAACGCTAAAATAGGGGATTTTATAGATTTTGGCGATTTCGGTCTGCGAAACAAGTCTATATCATTCACAAGGTGGCGCCACGGAACTATTGTTATGCGATCCAGGTAAAGAATTTGGTATTTGTATATTAACTTAGCATGAACATCCCAATTTTTAGCTAAACTACTGAACTGGAATTGCCATAGGCTTTCGCGCATCTCGTGAGCATTAGCTCAAATTTCTTGTTGGCTCAGTTACCAGGAGTTACAATGCAGTCAGTGTTTGTTATGTTGTACAGGTAAACCTGCAGACAGGTATTCCCCATGACTCGGTGAATGAGACCTGTACAGCAGGGGCTGGTACTCTGTTGTTGGAGTTTGGCTTGCTGAGTCGACTGCTTGGTGACCCGGTCTACGAAGGCTTCGCTCGTCGAGCCATCAATCAACTTTGGTCTCTTCGCAGCAATGTCACTGGACTCTTTGGTGTGTTTCTCTTTTTTTCTATGTTATTTATAAGTTTAGTTCATCGGATGCATGAAAAATACTCAATTGATAATAATAATAATAATAATGCAGTAAAAATGCTAATGTTTATGGTGCTGTATAAACGTAAGCAAAAACTAACAATGATAACAAAAATTTAGTTAAACGAAAAAAAACAATTTAGACCAACATTGCGATGAATGATTCATATGACACTATACTGTGTTATACCCACACAGTCTAGTGTTATACAGACCATTCACTGGCATGTTTTTTTCAATTTTACCAAAATGTTTGTTTGTTATTATCATTATTTATGCATACTTCATTGATATTTCACAAGGTAGTGTAGAGACACATTTATGGTGTGATGGGATCTATACCATAATCACATTATCACAAATTGTCTGCAGAGTGTGCCAGTGAAATAATTTTGAAAATTGGTCAGTAATTGGCGAAGATATGGACAAAAGTAAATTGGCACGTTTTTTTCTGGCTCACCCTGTATATAAAGTGGTTGTTGTTTGTTTAGGTAACGTGATCAACATTCAGAGTGGAAAGTGGGTTGGTTTTATGAGTGGCCTGGGTGCTGGGCTCGACTCGTTCTATGAATATTTGCTGAAGGTAAATTTTTTTTCTTTGGTTCATTCTGGTCAAAGTTTGCATTGCAAATTGCACCCAAGTCATTCGAGATAGTGCATTGTTTGCTATAGACAGCTTATAGGAAATCTGCAATGTTCCATCCAATGGAACCATTGTCGACTTCATTCGACTTTTCATTTGTCAAAACAGCATGATGTCATTCCATGTAGGGAATAATAATGAGATGCAAGCTACAGTCTTGGAAAGCTAGTTAGGTTAGTAGCTCAGTACTTACTGCTTACACTAAATGTGCAGAGATGTATTTAGATATTTTGCGTAATTATTTCACATGAATGCACTTTTTTTGTTTAGAATTGCTAATTGTAATTTGTACCGTTATATTGAAAGCAATCTCACTTTCGGTTAAATTGGAGTTGTGTGCATCGTATTGTAATGTTAGTGAGTGATGGTAAACTATGTGCTGTTATTGTGGTATAGTCTGTCAGTCTGTCTGTTTGTCACACTTGTGCACTCTGTTGTAGCCGTCAAAGAAACTGAGATGCCATTTGATGACAAGGGAGGGAGTGTAATGTCATTTCATTGATGTCATTACACTGGCTGCCAGTGCGAGAACGTATTACGTATAAACTGTGCAGCTTAATGCATGGGATTGTTTACGGGCATGCCCCAGAATACTTAACTGACATAGTCATGTAGCAGATCTTGCTGGAAGATGTCATCTTTTCTCAGCGCGAGACGGACTTTTCGATGTTCCACGATCATGGTTCAAGAGCTTTCTCCACTACCGGACCACAAGCCTGGAATGAACTGCCTAAAATTTGCATCACTGCCACATACTCTACTTTCAAACATAATCTTTAAACATTTTTATTTAATATCACGTACAGACTTTAGACATCATCATACCGTTTTGTTAGGTTTTATTATTATACTTTAGGCCTAGTGTTTTTAATTGTTAAGCGCTGCCATTCAGGACTATGTAGGATGCTCTGTACAAATTTTTTTGATCAACTGATTGATTGAAGAGAGGATTTGGGCTAGAACCTGCAGGTGCCCTTGCAGCCAGGCCATTACAGGTAGCAGGATAGTTATTATAGTAAACCATGGTGACAGTTGTGTTTTTTTTTGGATCACAGGCATTTATATTGTTTGGTGAAGACGAATTTCTGGCAAAGTTTAACGAATCCTATGAGTCAATTCATTACTACATGCGCCGTGGGTAAGTTGACCCTGTCTTCATGTACATTCTCTGTAGTTTAATTTAGTGCAGTATGACGGCTGAATTTTTAGCCAATTTTTGATTCCCTTTAGTTGTGTACATGATGTTAATTAAGTGACTGTCAGGTACTAGTTTTTGGCCAGTTGTGCTAATGGTCATGTCTTTTACACAAGCTGTTGTCTCTCTGTCTGTTTTCTGTGGTGTTTGTATGTGACACATGTATTATGGCTAAATGGCATTGGTACTGTTGGATAGGGTGATGACGAGTTTCTGTAGGTTGTCAGTAACCATGTCTCTACTGGGGCAGTTTGGTGCAGTTTTGAATGTGAAGTTTTTGCCTGCATCCGTCATTTGCGTGTGCTGAATTACTGTATTTTAGCATTGATTGTAGCGTAGTGTGGCTTTTTGGTGTAACGGTAGCGAACTTGCCGAACTTGTAACCCTGAGGTTGCAGGTTTGACTCTGGGCCGGGGCACTAGCAGGTAACAACCTTGGGCAAGTTGTTCACACACATGTGCCTTCATTCACCAAGCAGTATAATTTGGTACCAGCCAAAGGGCAGTGACACTCTGCAGCTGGGAAGGTATTACTGTAGGTCTGGCGTCGCGCTGGCCATGCGTCACAGACTCAGTGGTCTATCCACCTACGGGCTCAGTGGCCAGCATATGGAAGATGAGCACCCCGCCTATGCTCCAGATGGAGCGCGACCCATTTTTTCTTTGTAGTGTTCGATACAGTGTTAACATAGCGTTACATATGGAACTGTAGTCATTTCAGATGGGAAATCACCCTTTTCTCCATTGGAAGTTGGACCTTGGCCTTCGGCCATAAGTGATACGGTTGCCCCACCCTAGCGACAGCTGGGATTTTTGTGTGTTAACTTGTACACTGATGTTTGAGAGGATCGTTGTGTGGAAAGTTCTGCAAGGAGATGGATCAATGCTACAAGGCTGGAGAATCACAGATAAGTTGATAGAACATTGAGTCCATATATTACATGGCTAGTATCTGATTCATGCTGATAACAGGAACGGGAAAAAGAAGATGGGAAAAGTTGGTTTTTGCAGGGATAGTGTTTCATAAATATGTGATAAAAAGCTGTACTAGTGTTAGTTTACATGGAAATCAATTTGGTGATGTCTTGTTGTTGAAATTGTAGTCGGAAAGAGTGCAATAGTGGAACAGGTGTGCCTCCAATTTACGTAAATGTAAACATGTGGAATGGCGAACCTGTCAATCACTGGATGGACTCATTGCAAGCTGCATGGCCAGGTGTACAGGTGTGTGTTGCCCAGGGTATCTACTTGTCTAGAAACCCGGAAATGTCATGGAATTATACAGTGTCAGGGAAATGTCAGGGATTTTAGTGATAGTTGGGCAGCTGTCAGGGAAAAAATCTTGTTATGGAAAGTTGCCAAAAAAATTTCTTACAAATTGTGTAATTTGACATTTTCTTTTGAAAATTTTTTTCTGTTTGTTACACTCGTGTGTCGTGCAGAATACAGTGGCAGACACAGTTTATTAAGTGATAAATCATGAAAGCACAGGAATTACCTGGCCTGTTTTTAATTAACGTGAAGCAGCGACTGTATTGCAATCAACTGTATATCGACGAATCTTTGCCTACCCTACTAGAACAAGAAATTTGAGCTAATGCTCACGGGACGCGCGAAAGCCTATAGCAGTTCCTGCCCGCAGGTAGTCACCCATTGCAGTACTAACCGGGCCTGGCGTAGAGTAACTTCGTTTCAGCCGAAACGCGTTACCAACGACGCCACACCACCAATGCCAGTAGCGAGGCGCCACCTTGTGAATGATTTTCTGTCGCAGCCCGAAATCGCCCGAAAAATCCATAAAAAATCCCTTTTTTGGCGTTCAAGGTCATCCAAGGTCATTGAATTTGGCACCAATCGAAAGCCAGTATACGATTTCCTATTAGTGATTAATAGTAACCTAGGCCTTATCTCACACAATTACTGAGATACAGCGAGTTATAGGCCAAAAATCGCAAATTTTGCCCACCCTCATTTAGCGCCCTCGTTTGGAGTGACCCCCTTCGAATTTATGTGAAGCTTTATGGTTCCTGAAACTAGAGTCTTCCAGGACAATGAAATCTTATAACAATATCAGGTGAATTGTGCTGCAGGTTTTGGCCGGTGATCTAGAGGAAGCGATCTGCCTGCATGCCATCTACTATGCACTCTGGCTAAGGTTCAGCGCTCTACCCGAGCGCTATAACTACCGGATGAAATCAGCCGAGGTCCTGTTCTACCCACTTCGCCCGGAGTTCGTTGAGTCTACCTACCATCTCTACCGAGCTACCAAGAACCCCTTCTACCTGCACGTCGGCATGGACGTTCTGCACAGCCTGAACAACTACTCCAGAGTTCAGTTAGTTGCTTGTACTAGTCCCGTCTGACCATTTTTAGACAGAATTGAGTCTTGCAGTGCAAGTGATTTACACTTACACACCTACACCTACACGTTTCTCGGTAACGCGGTCTGTCTGTCTGTCACATTCATGCACTCTGCTTGAACCGTTTGATGGATTTACGCTGTGTCTTTAAAAAACATCGCGAACATTTTCAAGATTATCAGATTTTAATAATTTTTGGTACAAATATTTCTGAGAAAACTTGCCTACAAAATGTTTAATTTTTTACCTCACCCAAAGTTTTTTTGTGCACTACCTAGGGAAAGCAGAACCAACAAAATATTGCCTTTTTACCTAATGCAGTGTTATTGCTTAATCTAAATAATGCACAAAAACATATTTTGTTAGCTATTTTTACACTTCGGCTGACATTATATCAAATTTTTTTGTTTTTAACAACCTACAGCAAAATTGGTTGAAATATGGGCACATTGTGTGAACACACGCATGGAGACGCTTTCCACATTCATTGACAGCAGTATCAATAATATTCTGCTTCAGACTAATCCAGACTACACCAGTCACTTTTTGAATTCATAAACTTTCCTGAACATCATCTGGTAGATACACTGCTTTATGACAGTTGAACCTTGTAGTCAGCTGGCTGTTGGGAGCCAAAAATCTGAATAGATAGAATTTATTAAAGTTTTTCCATTCATTTCAACACACTTTGCTTGGTCAGTTTTTTCCAAGGTAGTGCAAGAGCAGAAGTTGGGTGAGGTGGGAACTTAAACAATCATTCAGTAGCCAGTGGTGTTGGAAATACTGACACCAAAAATTATTAAAACCTGATGATGTTTATAAAAGTTATGATTGATAATGTTTGGGCTGTTTTTTCACATTGTTGTGTATTTCAATGCATATTTTGCTTGGTCTGCATTCCCTTGGTAATGCAGAAGCAAATATTAGGTGAGATGGGAAGCTGAATGTTTGTTTGATGGCAAGTTGTGTCAGAAATATTCACACCAGAAATTATTAGAATCTGGTAACTTTTCTTGAAGTTACAATCAAAAATGTCAAGAATGTTTTTTGAGACACAGTGTAGATGCCATTTGGCAAGTACACCCTCCTAGGGTTTAATGAAATGTGTTAAATGGAGTCTTTTACCCACCGGGGGAGATGAGATTCGGGGTCGAAGCCCCTGTCAAAACATGCAGTTTGCAAATTGCAGGCAAATTGTCAGTGATGAGCTGCAACCTGGTGAACACAAATGAGGAGTAGGGTGAACTTTCCAGAGTGTTTACACCTTTTGCCCAATTACTTTTATTCTTGTTTACTGCTTTGTAGTTAATTCTGGTAGAACTAGAAGTCGTAGGAGAGCACAAACTGCATTTGCCAAGTATTGAAGACATTAAAATTACAGTTAGCTTTTTTATCTGTTAGTTGCTCTGCATTTGTGGTGATTTTTTGGATATGTTGATCTCCATACTGTGCATCAACTTGCAGTTGCGTTTAATAACAAAATGTTCTCATTAGCATTCGATGACATTACTTTGTTGGTGTGATATCCCACTGAGGGAGTTTGCCAACTAGGCTATGCTTCAGAGCCAGAACCATCTTTATCAGTTAATGTTGTTGGTAATTACAGTACAAACTCGTAATGCATTTAAATTACAGTTAGTTCATTCTATCACGGATATGTTAATTGATGTCTGATACCAGTGAGCTATGGGTTTGATGTGGTATACAATTGTTTTTAGATGCGGTTATGCTACGATACATGATGTTACGAAGAAAGACTGTGAAGATCGTATGGAAAGTTTCTTTCTCAGTGAAACGTGTAAATATTTGTATCTGGTTAGTATTTATGTGTTCACGCTGTTTCTCTGGATAGTGCTTAGATGCTGCAGTGCCTATACCAGTTCGATATAAAACATTTTGCTGCATTCATTTCCACGCTCAGTTTTTTTGTGTCAATAACACAAAAGCTCAACAATCATTGCTGTTAGGACCGCCCCTGTTTCTTTCAGTTACACGTGCATGCTTGCATTTTGTCAACCGTGAACAGTCGATGGCGGCATCTGGCATCTGGTCTATACGATGGTTCTCTTTTCACGCCTGCTGTGACAGTCGTTTGGCGGCTCAGTTGCACTCTGCAGACGTGACCTGAACAGCACGTGCTGATCGATGTTACTGCGCATGTGCGAGAACTCTTTTTGGTGAAAAGATGACAGCTGAGCGTTATTACCTGCTTGAGCACTCGAACAGTCAACACGTCACAACGTATATACATTAGCGGGTTGTCAACGTTTGACACAAGACGTGCGTGAAACGACGAACTACACTGTACGTTGTACGAACGAACCTACGATTATGAATGACTTATGAAGGAATGCTTTCCCATATGACTCGACTACGACTACACGACACACATCTGCGAGTCAGTTGGCGCGTGACCCCGTTGACGCAGCACGTGGCAGGTGGTTCCTAGTCAGCCTTCCAACTATCATCATCCACCACCTGACTTCTGCCTTCCAGCACGTGGCAAGCGGGTTCCATTTTCCGTCTGCCATTCTCTATCTTCCACCTCGCATCACTGACCAGCTACAGGACAGTCGCATGTTATGTTTTTGTTTGCTGCTGCGCTTTTATGTTTTAGTTCCATTCCCTAGACAATAGCCATTCACTGTATATCGTTGTTCATCTTGCTTTAATATAAATTTTACCAAACTGTATGCAAGTGCAATCTAAGCCTCACAAGCAAAAACGTAGCATCACATATGCTTTTTGTAAACAGTGCTTAACTAAGCTCAGTCATCACAATGCATAACACTTAGAAATAAAAATATGATAGATGTCTGATTTTGGCTGAGTTTGTGTGGTGGTGGTGGTTTTGTGAAGTCGTTAATGCGTTGGTGTACGAGGGTCATCCCAAAAGTTTCCAGTCTCGACATATTAGACAACAATATTTTCCACAATCTATACATCAGTGAAACGTACATTTTTTACTGACTTATATGAGTCTGCTGCTGATATGATGTCATTGTAATTTACGACGTCATAGAGCATTAAATAGAAACGATTTTTAGCATTAACGAAAGAGGCTTGAGTCATTCGTCATCGTGGATAGCAGACACCACCATGATCAAATTTCAGATTTCAAAATAAATAATAGTCGCTGGGGGTCAGGTCATTATTCTATGCATAGTGGTCTTAGTGTACTAAGTCACAGTCATGAACAACCAAATGGGTAACTGTAGACTTTGGACTAAGTTGCAGTGCAGAAATTAGGGGACTACGACATTGGGCTTGCTCCCAACCCCCTGCCTATCAGGGTCCCACATAATTAGTCACAAATCTTGATTGTCCTTCTGTTTACACAACCAATATAATTAACAGTAATATTTTCAATAAAATCTTTTTGATACTGTTAAATATTGGCGTTGCATCGTAATTGTCTGAAATGCTGTTATTTGCAGCCACCACAGGTTAGACTACAAGGGGCGTTCAAAAAGTTTTGCAAGTCGATATGTTAACCTAAAAAGACTTTTTAAAATTATACACCAATAAAACGTATATTTCTTCCGAACACGTATGAGGTTAAAATGAATGTGATGCCATTATAATGTATGACAGCCAGATTTTTTAATATGAGGCCGTGGGACATGTGATTTTTTGTGAGAGCCCTGACAATTACGTCCATGAATTCCTTATTTGTAATTATAAATATTTAGTAGCTGAAATCTGTGCTGGTTGTAAATAAGAACGCTTCTAATTGTTACGATGCCACATCAGGATTTGACCTTGTCAGAAAAATTTACTAAAGGTTAACAGTTAGTGATATCCATCATCTTTGTCAAAGGTTAAGCAAAGTTTGCAACACATGACCTTAGGAGCCCTGGTGTACGGGGGCCTGGGAGCAAGCCCCAAAGATTTCACCCTAAATCCGGCACTGCAATCCAGTCTCCAAGTTACAGTTACCCAGCTGGCTGTTCGTGACTCTGGCTTCGTACAATAAGATCACCCTACATACTGTAGAGACCTCACTTCTAGCAACTATTATATTTTTCTAAATTTGAAAAATTTACTCTGTGGTGTCCACTATCCAAACAATGAATGACTTAAGTCTGTGGTGGGCGCATGGCTGGAAGGACAGACAAAACGTTTTATGACGTCATAAGTCACAATGACATTACATCCGCTTTAAGCTTACATGAGTTCGTGAGAAATATGCGTTTTATCTTTGTATAGATTTTGAAAAGTTTTTCAGTCTAACATATCGACTTGCAAAACTTTTTGAACGCCTCTTGTGTAGTATAATCACAGATGCAAATAAGAAATTCGTGAATGTATTTGGCAGGGCTTTCGTAAAATCAGATGCCATGGAGCCGCAGGTTGGTAAATCCAGCTACAGACTGAAAAAGTTTCATGCACCTACCAGCCTGATTCATATGCTGCTTGCGTTAGTGCTATAAATTGTTTCAGCTTAATGCTTTATGACGTCATTAAGTACAATGACATCACTTCCACGAGCTGCTCACACGAATGTGCAAGGATGGTACGTTTTACTGATGTATAGACAATAAAAAAGTTTTTTGTGTAATATATTGACACTTAAAAATCTTTGACCACCCCTCATTTTTGCATGAAACTATAATTTACTGAAATGCTTTTATTTGCGGCCAGCACAAATTTAAGCTATTATATATTCACATACGCAAATGAAAAATTCATATGCGTATTCGTCAGGGTTTTCACAAAATTAGATTTCACGGGGCCCACTTTTACAAATCCAGCTACATACTGAGAAATAATCATGCAACAGTGAGCCTGATTTTATGCTGTTTGCGTTAGTGCTTTAATTCATTTCCGTTTAGTCCTTTATGACGTTATAAATTACAATGATGTTATATCCGCAACAGACTTGTATGACTCAGTAAAGGATTTACGTTTCACTGATGTATAGATTGTGGAAAATATTATTGTCTAATATGTCGAGGCCGGAAACCTTTGGGATGACCCTCGTAGATTAATGAACTTGCTCTATACCAGGTTTAGATGGATGTGTGACATTCTGTGGATGGGTAGACCATCCCGTTTTATAGCCAACTGCCCAGATCAACTCAGCCTTCTATCTCTCCTGGGTAGTTAATCGACTACTGGCCTACTTGACTGGGGTTAAGATAGGCACATTTTGTGTTGGGTGGCAGGTATCACTGTTTGATCCCATATGGCAGGTGATGCTTCGGACGCTGCAGCTTTGAAATATATGCATCTTTAACCTTTTCGTGTATGAATTTGATTTATTTAGTTGTTTGACACTGACAACCATGTGAACCGTCACGCGGTCAACTACATCTTCAACACTGAGGGGCACCTGTTTCCCATCTCGGCTTTCCTGCGCCAGCCCCAACTTAGTGAGGACGACAACTTAGGACATTCACAGCAGCTCGGTGGTGGTGCTAACGATGATGGCGACGTAAGACATTCACGACGGAAAGATGTCGAGACGCCATTGGAGAGCGGAGACAGTGCGGATATGAAAGTAGTCTTAGAATTGCCCCGACTCAACAATCTCACCTTTGCCAACGTCAGTTTATATCATGTTTATAGTTGTAGCTTGTTCGATGAGATACAGTGAAGAGATGATAGTAGTTTTAACATTGCCCCTACTCTACCATCTTACAGCTGCTGCCATTGTCACTTTATGCTAATTTACCTACATACTGTATTCACTAGTTGGAGTCCTAGTGGTTTGATTTTCTGCTGGCATTGTGACAACAGTAATTATAATGTTAGTGACAATTAAACATGTTGGCACAATATGTGTGTGGCTGCCCACTTAGTTGCCGAGGCTTGTAAGCTCACGTAGTGAACTATACTTATATTACTTAATGAATGTTAGGCTCTAGTGTGCAGTGACTATGAAGATATTTTGTTGCTTGTGCAAAAAGATTTTGTGCTTTCAGTTGTCGTCTATCATCAGAAAAACCTGCATTCCTAACATTTTTTATTGAACCTTCAGAAATAATAGTGTGGTTTAGGTTTGCTTTCAAAGTTTTCTGAAAAAACTGATGGTTTTTATGTTTACTATTTGGTGCGTCAGTTTGTTTTTTTTGTTGTGAGTTTTATGTCATGGCATAAAATACAAGTAAAAAATCCCCCCGTTTTGATTTTTTTGCCAGAAGCAATCTTTAGCACCGACCTTTTATTTCGGTTATTTTACCCATGTGTTGGGGTGTAGTGTGATGCGGTGCCTGACGAGCGGCGTTATCAACTACCGCTTCATTCACGCTACTTACAACAACTGCGGCACTTTGTCGGCTTGGAATGATTCTTAGCTCTGCATCATTCACGGGTGGTCTCGAATAGCTGGTTTTGCTGGCTGCGCGTTTGGTGGTCTTGTGTATCTTTGGTGGCCTGCAGCGTGGTGGTTTAATAGTGTGTTTTTAAGCAATCAGCATACATAGTGTTGTTTATCTTTGATTTATTTCCTGCAGGCTTTTTGTAAGGTTAAAAGGTTGAAGGTCGTGATACTGCTCCGGATGGGAAGCCACCTGCTGTATGGGATCACACATTGTTACCTGCCACCCGACACAGGTAAATGCGCCTCGCGTTAACTCCAGTCAAACATTCTGCTAGTCGATTTACCTACCCTGGAGGGATGGAAGGCTGAGTTGACCTAGGCAGCTGATTACAATACTGAGATGGTTTACCTGCCCGCAGGCAGTCACCTGTCTGAGTACTAACCCGGCCTGGCATAGAGTAACTTCGTTGATCAGACGAAACACGTTACCGCTACGCCAAGCCACCAACATAAGTTGGTGTGTTATTCATGATAAGCTATCGGGTAACTGTGCCTATGTAAAAGGCCCCATTTCTTTTTGTATGATCTTTTACCTCGGCCAACGAAAGACGGTTATGTTTTTTAACTTTTTACATAGGTGTCTGTCTTTCCACGAGCTTACTCAGAACTAAATTTAACTAGTTTTTTTCCAGTCGTTTGGGACATTTAAGCGTAGAATGAGTTTATTAGGTGGTCAAAATCCGATGACCCTTTTTTTCTATTTACCCCAACCTTTCATTCCTGTAATGTGCAGTATCTGGACTATAATGTTAATGCATTTTGTAATGCGAGTAAATTTTTACTTCAACACACTGAAATAGAACAGAGATCTTGGTGGAGGTTTGCTTCTACACTGTGTCTCAAAAAAATGTCACATTTTGTTATTTCTATATTTTCACAAAATATTAACCAATTTTCTAAATTCTTTCATATCACACTCCCTGGTCAATTGGCAATAAAGTGTTTATTGAATATTCCACCACACTTTGACTGTGTTGATACACTACTTTGTAAAATATAAATGTAAGAAAAACTAGCAATAGTCAACAATCGCATTGGTAAATGAACAAGACACTTCAGATTAAGATTGCAGTGAATGATCTGTACGATGCTACACTGTTCTTGAACCATGTCTTTTGGTATCTGGTGTGTTAAAAGATACGTTTGTTTCTGGTTTTTTGTGTCTTACTGGGTCTAGCAGTTCATCTACCGTGGTCTCGTTCTCTTATAAAATGCACGTGTTTTGGTCTGCAGACTCATGCCTTTGGTCAGTGCTTCGCATTTCTCCAATCTTTTTACTAAAATGCCCAATCTTTCCCTTTTCCAGTTTGTAATTGAAAATTCCGTCAGTATCCTCTGCAAACCGTATTTTTTGAACTGGTATAAATTTTTAATCACTGCCTTGTCTTTGTTGCTAAATGGCATGTTACAATGCCGGTATTTTGTCACAGCATTAAAAACCATTATTCACAATCACATCTTTTATTTTTGTTTACAAACGCTGGCTGTGTATCAAAAACTAAACATAATGTAATTTCAGTATGCAAATTAATGGAAAATTGTTTCAAAATATAAATTTTTGTGACGTATTTATTTTGATTATACTGATTTTTGAATACAAGGTAGTGTAGCAACACAGTTAAAGTGTGCTGAGATATATTATACCTACTTTGTTGCAAATTGTCCACAGAGTGTGCCAGTAAAAAAATTGTAAAATCTGTTAATATTTGATGAAGATATGGATAAATAACAAAGTGTGACTTTTTTTATTGAGACACAGTGTAGTTTTTAAGTAGCTCATTTCTTTGCTAATTGCATGTTCTATGTCTTGGATAGCAGATGTTTATTAAAATGCGAACATCAATCAGTATTTATAATTATGCAGTGGAATAAGTACACCATGTCAGGAAAAAAGAGCCTACAGTTTTTTTTCAACATATCCTTGTCAAACCTTAACCTATTTTCATAATTTTGGCATGAGTCGTCCTGAGTATTCACTTTATTAAACTGTTAAAATATTTTCTCTTTACATTGCCATGTCACTACGTAGAGCTGACGTAATTATGACGTCATCAAAAAGCCGTTTTTATTGTATTTGAGGTGAAAATGCTAACACTCTTTCAGTTAATAACTGTAACAAATTTAAAAATATGTTCATAATTGTTTGTAGGCAACATTAAGAAAGCAACGTGCAACTGGCAGTATACTGATAGACCACTTCGCCCAAATACTGACGCCACTTTACCATGTGAAATAAAACATTCTTCGTATTCTTATTTTACTCAACACCAAAATAAACAGAAATGTAGAAAAATAGGCTTTTTAGCCTGTAGCTGCTTTATTTGTCAACAACAGTGACAAAAATTGCTATCAATCAACTTTTGAGTCATCAACTTTATTACAAATGTGCACTACCGCGACGCTAACGCATGCTGCAGAAATGACGCTGCGCGCTGATAACGGCTGCTGCACAACGACGTTCCCGTACTGCACGCGATGGCCACGCGTTAACACTGCTAAAAGCAAGAGTAGGTTAAAAATTTTGATACAAAAAATAATTTATTTCTATGCCAACAATCTCCGAAGTTTTTTTACTGCAATTTTCTTTCATCAGTTTTCCTGTTTTCATATTGCAGAGGTTCATCTAGACGTTATCTTTCCGCAAAAATGAGATTTTCAACGATGTCACGATTAAATTAGCTATATTTAGTGAGAAGTAAATTTTGAAGACAAGTTTTAGATGCTTTTAGTAAAGCGTATCATTGTGATAACGTGTGCCAAAAATTGTAAAATTAAGTTTAAATTTGTTGAAGTTATTCAGGAAAAAGTGTAGGCTTTTTTTCCGGACACGGTGTATAATGCTCCTATTGCTTTCTTTTGAGTATAACACAAAAAGATGGACTACAGGGCACTTTGACAGCTGATAATAATTTATAAGTAATGTTGGGCGTTCTGTTCTGTGGCGAAATCTCGGGCAACAGGGGCAGATTTGGAATTATGTGGTGTGCAGTAGTAGAGTTTGCAAACGGGTACACATTGGGAACTATCTTAGTCAGATGCAGTAGGTAGAATTGGTAATACAGTTTACGTGATGGGGAGGAATTGAGAACTGGAAATGGAATGTTTTTTGGTACTTGGTTGCAGTTCAGTGTTTTTGAGCCCTTATTAGCGGCATTAGGCACATTGTTCGGAAAGTTGTTACTGATATCATTTGCTGGTCCTGATCTCTGGTGCCTTGTATTCGGTTACAGCTGTTCGATGTCCACCGAATGTGTATGCTACATTTTCCCGCTGTCTGTGTGTCCGTCCGTCCGTCCGTCTATATGTCTGCACGTTACCTCTGTCACTGCAACGCCTGCTGTGTTTTGTTCTTGGTTTATTTATTTTGATCAGCTGTTTTTTCAGCTGTCGGCGTCGTGGGGGCATGAAGTTGTACTTTTTCTGAGACACAGCTGCAAATTTTTGACAGATGAAAATATTGGTGCTCAACGTTTCAATTTTGCCACGATGTTTCCCCAAAATAGATTATTTTCAGCCCTAAATTTCGTTTTTTTTTCTGACAAGCTGAAATGTAATGGGGCAGTTGCCAATTGCTTCCATGCCTTCTTCCCTGCCGTCCTACCACCACGTCATTGTCTCGTGCTAGATCGCCGACTGTGCCTTCTGCATTAGCTGGTCTTGTATCAGGGACGTTGCCTTGCTATTTCTGGAATTTTGTTTCTGGTGAGGCTGCACAGCTTTTTCATCTGCCAATTATATTTTGTAGTAATTACTTCGTAACTGCAGAAATAATCGTGTTAAAGCACCAATAGGAGTAGTGATGAAATTGAAAAATTAGTAACATGCATATAAACAACGCAATTAAATTTTGTAATTGTGACGTTTAATGTGATCGTGATATATTTTTTTTGCTGGATTGTGCATCATAATTGGTAGTTTGCTGGATGGTTTTCATGATGATAATAATTAAAAGAATGATTGTGCTGTACAGCTATCAGACGTCTTTCACTTGCGGCCGTCCCGATGGGCTGTGTTAGAGGTCCTGACTGTCCGTCCGTTTGTCTGCCTGTCTGGAAAAACTAAAATTTACCTGAACATTCCACAGTGCAGAAGTAACTGGTGTTCCTATGTTCAGTTCAATAGACAGCATTATGAGATTGATGATGACTGTCTGGATAATAACAGGGAAGATTATTAGAACTGCCATTATCGTTAAATATGCACAATTATAATTGGCAGTTCTTGCAGTTTTAGGTTTAGGTCATTTTTTGTGTTTTGTGTTTCATAAAGGTTAAGCTTTCTGTAAAGGTTAAACTTTTTGTTTCGTTATTATGTGTATGTGCAATTTTATCTGCAAAGGCCGTCCTCAAAATGACCTATGCTGTGTCGGGCGGGACGTTAAACCCTACTCACTCACTCACTCAGTTCACAAAGTCTGGGTTGAGGGGTGTAGCTCTGTAGGCAGACAGTCGCATATTATGTCGCCACTTGGCCGACATTTTTCTACTTTTACTTGCTTTGTTAGACTTATTGATTGGCTGGGAAAATTAAAATTACACTTATGCCTAATACACGCACTGTCTTAACGTGTATTTTGCGTGCCAATCTCTCGTCTTCCGTAACGTTGAGCTTGAATACAGTGTTCGATTTGGTTATGCAGAATTAACTCATCCTGGTGTTTTTATTTTCTGTTACATTAAAATTTTTGGTGAAAATTCATCTTTTCTGTCAGTTTATTCATTTGGCATTTTATAAAGTACTTCAGAGTGTAGCTGAAAGTCAGCTCGACAAAAAGCTGGAAAAGAGTCAGGACATCGAGTCTTAGTACCAAATTACATTGTCGTGAGATAGACGCTATTCAGCAGGATAATTTGAATTTGAAGACCAGTAAAATTTGTCAAATGTGCAGGCCTTTGAATTGAGTCATTATTCGCTAGTGTATTCTTATATCCCACGCTGCACTGACTGGCTGTGTTGTATATTTGTCGTTTTCTTGTCATAATTCAGAATGACTGTGATTGAACTATAATTTCACAACCCATGTTGCTATGTTCGACCAAAACACGACGCTATTTGGCGGAATTTAATTATATATAAACTATAAAATATACACAGATTATCTCTTTTTAATGTGTTATTTGGTTGTATTTTAGGAACTTGTTGCATATTGCTTTACATCAGTCATCGTCGTCGTCCTTTTTGTGCAGCGTGTCCAGGCTCGTCGAGAGCCACAGCGGGGCTTGGGGAGACATTCTGGCGGGGCCTCCAACAGTGGCGGTTTTAGGCCAGGGCCGGGGGCTGCCCCCAGTTTTGCTCCAGCCCCTCTCCCCAGTTTCGTGGCCACCCATGATTTTTTGCAAAGATAACACAAATATCTGATTTCTTTGCGTTACCAAATTTGTAAAAAGTGGGCATATTTTCAGCTTCCATTGAATGCTCAAAAACCAGAAGTGCCTATGCTTCAGGCGGCTTCGCCCCCTGACCCCCCACCAGGAGCTCTGCGCCTGGACCCTGCTGTGGGCTCCGCCCCATATCCCCGTTATAGGCTCGCGCTACCGCGCTCGCCATGGGGCCGTGCCCCCAGATACTGAGGGCTAGAACCTCCACTGGCCACCAAACGTTTTCACGGGGCTTCTCTGGTGAGAAAATTTTTGAATTTTTTTCAAAATGGTGCATTCTGCTGTATTTTGTATTTCTGAGCGACGGCGGGGCCCCCAAACGTCGCGGGGCCCGGGGTAGCTAACCCCCTACCCCACCCTCTCGACGGCCCTGAGCGTGTCATTCACAGTTTTCGCGTTCAGTGTACAATGTATGCGTTGCCCAAAACAGTATGCAGCCTAACTTTCTAATCAGCCTATTTTTCAGATCAGCAGTCGTTTCATTTTGCCTTTAGTAAACGGGCTGTTTTACGTTAAGTAATAAATTACAGATGTTAATTTTAATCGGAATACGGTATTAATTTTGTGCCGTTTTCTTTCGACGCTGGTGATCACTGATAATATGTGCCGTTAAAGGTGTAATTAATATTTACGAAAGTTGAATAGACGCCACGCTGGTAAAACAGTTTTCCGTTTGTGGATTTTTTTCTGCAGTTCTTGTCAGTGCCTGCGTTGTCTTTATAGATGCAGCGGAATAAAAAAATAAGTCAAAAAATAATTCGCTGCATGACGCGAATAAATAAATAGATAAAAACATTCGATTATTCATTGACGTCTTCAATCTTATTGCTAAGCAACAGCAGCATCCCGTAGCTAGACTTAGTCTGACGTGCAAGTGTCCATTTCGTGAGTGATGGATTCTCTATTGCAATCGCGTATCCAGATATGTGAATTGGGGGGTTCTCTTCCCTTCCCCTTCCCGTACCTTTTTCGTTCTTTCCCTCCCTTTTCCTTCCCACCTTACTTTTTCCCTCATTTCCCATTTTCTTTCCTCTTTCCTTTCCTTGCCTTCTCTTAGAATTAGGAGCCCTAAAATCTAGCTAGGGACTCTGGGGAGTGTTGTGAGCTCCCCCGGCCGAAATCAAATTTGGTGCATTATAGTTTTAAAAATGAGATCTGGTGACAACGTATTTAATTATTTTCTCGAGAATCAACTGACCAAGTCGGCAAATGTAGTGCAGTTCAAACTTGGGGTGTACATAGCCCCCTGGACGTGGAGCCCCTGTCTACGCGACTGGTTCGTTGATCAACGCGATGCACTCGTCCAGGCTTAATCACCACTCAACCAATGCCCAAAGGACTCGCACTGCATGCCGGATTTAACCTCCACCGTCGTGTCGTCTGCCCGCCGTCTTCCGCAAGAAGTCGGGGAATTTTCGGCCAGTTTTGGGCGGCATCGCTGATTCCGGCTATTGCGGCAAATGCTACCTTAGCGCGGTCTGTCCGTCTGTCACACTACTGTCCTGTGCTAAAACCGTTGGACGGAACGGGATGCCGTTTGACTGTTTGACACGGACACACCTGCGGCCCGAAGTCTTAGACGCGGTCCGCGGTCTTTCTACGAGAAGCTGAGATTCGGGTATCGGAACTCTCAGTCAAAATTTGCATTACAAGTTGCCGGCATATCGTGCAACTGACAGTATACTGGCAGACCACTTCGCCAAAATACTGACACCACTTTGCCGTGTAAAATAAAACACTCTTCTTATTCTTACTTTACTCCACACCAAAATAAACAGAAATGCAGAAAAAGAGGCTTTTTAGCCTGTAGCTGCCTTATTTGTAATCAACAGGGACAAAACTTGCTATCAACCAACTGCACGATATGCCGGCAACTTGCAATGCAAATTTTAACTGAGAGTTCCGATACCCAAATCTCAGCGGAATGCTTTCTGTAGAGTATAAACGTTAGACAGCGCACCCCGAACCCCCTACATCTTCCCCTCTCCCAAAATAACGGGTTTCCAATGCTGCCGCCTATAGCCAAACTACTTTGGTCCTTGGTGTTGGCATACTTTCTGAGCATTCGTTCCTCCTGTCTCTGCACTCAGTGTCAGATGGGCAGCCTGAGCTGGCTGGTCGGCGGCATGAGCAGGTTCTGCTGCAGCTGTGTCGGCTGCTGCTGCTGCTGCTGGCCGGAGATGTGCAGGAGGCTGGCGCCCTGCTCCGTCGTCAAGGCAACCGACGACGCATCACTGCCGCGCAGTGAGCGATAGCTCGGTGCCAACGACGACACACGTCACGCCTGTGATACTACAACTCACACTACTACTACTACTACTACTACTACTACTACTAGTACTAGTGCGTTGACAGAGCAATGGTTCACAGTTCTGGTCTACATGGACAGTGTATATATAGTAGTAGTAATTTACACTGATAGTTACTTCGCTGGCTCAGCTGATCCCGACTGTCGCTCTATCATCGGCTATACTATTCACACTACTACTGTGAGCACAGACAACGACGACACGCAGGTGACGTTGCTGAACCGACGGTCGTCCTCGCTCGTCTGTAGGCTGGCTGACCGCTGTCCCAGGTAGCTGGACCCCACGTCAGTCGACGGCTCACCCACTATGCTAGGTCGCGGGTCCGAGATGGAGGGTACCCTGCTGACGGTGATGAGGGGACGGCGTAGAGCCTGCTGGGCTTCGCGTGTTCTCGGATCTGCCTCGGGAGACGACGGCTGGTCCGATACACACAGACACTGTAAACACACGTACAAGACCATAGCGTATTATGGTGTCGATCGGCCCGCCATTCCAAAGGTTCGCTACTCCGAAACGCCGCCACGATTAGGGAATAGGGATAAGGTTATAAATAGGGTTAGGAATTGGGTTAGGGTTAGGGTCAGTGTTAGAGTATAGTTTAGCGTTTAATATATGCGTTTCGTTGTCTCCCATCGGAATGGCGATCCCAAATCTGTATTATGACCAACAAGTTACAGAACTTACACAAATTACTGCGTAAAACAACTATAGCTTTTTTGAGGGCTATCTTACGGATCGGAAAAATTCTGACGCCAGAAAAATTTCGCCCAGTCTACGATTTTTTTCAGTTTTTGTTTAAAGTGGAAAAATTTAAGCCACTTTGAGCTGAAAATCTGCACTACATTTTACAAAGTTTTCGGGAAAAATTTGAGAAAAGAAACTCAGAAGATCAAACAGGTCGAGCGTGTTCCAGCCCGAACTGAGAACCGCAGATGTTATCTAAAATTGTCAGCAAAATTTCAGAAAAACAAGCAAAGTCATTCGAGCCTACTACCGCCATGTACAGCGGCCGCCCGTCTAGTTTCCGACGGTCTTAGGATGCAAACCAAACGACCCAACAATGAAATGCCTACAGGGTGCGGCAAAATAAGTGGACCTCTAAATTTTTTTGCCGTTTTCTCAGCAACCGTTTGGAATTTTAATACGAAATTTTACACATTTATTTACTAAAACCATCTACATTTAAATGAAAAGTAAAATTTGATTCCGTTAAAAAACGACGAAGTTGCAGACTTTTTAACATGACCGCCTATTAATTTTTCAGCATTCAAAAATGTTCCGGCTACGACACCAATTTAATAACATCGTTGAACAACACAGTTAAATAATGATCAAATGCCAAAATTTCATTGTCAGTGCGAATGTTCAGAGTGTTCACCACCAGCTCCAAGCAACAACACCAGCAGCCTCCAGTCGCCTTATTTGAGAAATCTTTTACAGCCTTGTCGATCGGTCCCTGTGGCAGGTTGCCCCAGATAACCTGAAGCGCTTCCTTGAGTTCGG
>Ga0056128_1000367_pt1 | contig 38353 bp, 18 predicted proteins | sample WorMetLIZISLAND2_FD_71113 | JGI IMG/M metagenome (GOLD analysis project Ga0056128, IMG submission 71113) | Marine gutless worms symbiont microbial communities from Max Planck institute for Marine Microbiology, Germany - Olavius geniculatus... ... | reverse complement strand
AGCGTGTTCTTCGCCGTGTGTGATGGAGCGCCGTCTTGCTGCAGCGTCCACTTGTATCGGCCGCATCTGGCGTGGATGTCGGGCAGCAGACCTTGTGCCATTACATTGTCGCAGTAGTACCTGCTGTCGATCTTGGCATCCGGCTCGACGAAGACGACTTTTGTTTTGCCCATCCGTGACACGCCGACCGACACCATGACGCTGTGTCATTTGAAATAGTAACTCGTATTCGCCAGGTGGCGCCACTGTTGCACATAATTAATTTCAATAACTTATGTTTTCGTGTTGAGAATGAAACGACCTTGATTTCTGCCAAAAATCGTATAGATCTAAGCAGTATTTCTGAAGTTAGAAGCTATATAACAGAGTGGCCCCGTTTTTTGGGCCACCCTGTAGTTATGCCTTTACACGAGTGTGTATTGTGCCCATATTATTGCGCATGAGCGCCGCTACCCAGTATGAATTCACTGTTGTAAACAAACAAACAACAACTTCTGGATTTCACAAAGTACTGTAGCAACAGTATTAAGGTGTGGTAGGTAAAACTGCATTCATTTACGTCAAGTTTCTTCGCGATGTTGCGTGCCGAAAATTACTGAAATGGGCCAATGCTTCACAGAGTTATTCAAAATATAAAAATGGCTTGGTTTTTCTGAGACACGGTGTATAATGGGCGTGTTCTGACAAAGCTCAATGTAAAATAAACGTTTTGACTGCAGTTTATATGCGGCAGTTCGCAGTCATAATAGACGGCATTGCGGCTCTTGCCCGTCCATCCGTGTGTCTTACCGTCTGTCAGGTACGAGCTCATAACTGTCTTGAAAATAAAAAAGGGTAAAAAGACCACAATTGCAGTGTGCCAATTTTTTTCTTCAGAATATCACAGGTGAGGGTTAGGGCCGACAAATTTTTCTAGTTGATAAGAAAGTTATCGTAAGCTGACCTGACAGTCGATACAGACGCCGCCGCCTTCATAGACGCCGTGAATGTTGATGCTGAGATGCCGCTCTGCGACCGTCTCATTGAAGACGCACGCGTCGGCGTGACCGAAGCAGTTGCACTCTGCACAGCGCACCGAGCAACACCAGCGTATGATGATTGTGTGACGGATTTATGCAAACCGCCGCACATCGCCATTCGCAGAGAAATAGACATATAAAACAACAGTTGAATAATCATCAAAACACTTAACTCTGCAGGCAGAAAAAAACTGTCACAAACTCTACAGCTAAACATCACAATGTCTTGCTTCAGACTATGCACTAGGAACTACAATGTCCCATACTCGTCGCCACCAACTACCGGGTACTGCCTAATTGATAATTCAGGCGACTCGGTCGTGAGTCAGTGAATTGCAACAGTATCACCAAATATGCCATGGTAGCGGCCGCAGGTATACTCTACCAACTTAGTCGCTGGTCAGTTCATTCGATCACTCTAGCATTTAGTTGCCGGTATCTTCGTTTTAATTCCAGCATTTCATGTGATACTCTCTCAAATCAACTAATAAAATATACAAAGTAAAGACGTAAACGTGAAATCCTTCCCTAGCCACAAGGCCCATAGGGCAGCATGGATCTTCATTTTTAGCCAGACACCAGCTTACACTGCCAGACTACGAATACAAGGCTAGTGCATCGCGCGGTGTATCTGCTTACGCCTCATCTTTTGCTGATACTCACTGCGCCTACCGACGGAGGGATGGCCAGGTTGAGTTGACATATGAATTTAAATTCATATATTTCGTAACATCTGTAAATGTCTGTAGAAGTCGTGTGTGCAAATTTTTTCTTAACGTCCACTTGCAATGAAACTTGCCAACGTGACCAACGTTACTGCTTAAATGATATTTTTTACAACCAAATTTCGAAATTTTCCTGGAACATCCCCAGACTTCTTAAGGCAACCTAGTAATCTTCAACTTTTTACTGGGCATACCCCGAAGTAAACGAAGACCGCCCTGTACTAAGGAGGATGACGACGAGGAAAAAATGCGCTAAACCTTGGCACTCGAATGCTTCGGTGTAGGTGCCCTGTTGCCACGGAACTTGGTTGAACTTTGGGCAGCAACGTTCACAACTGTCACCGCACGTGTTGCCTTCGCACTGACATTGCAGCTTCTACACAGCAGATATACAAAGGCAGCGGTGTCTACATAAACCTTGGAGCAATGCCCCATCATAGAAGTAAGAAAATTCTGTTCCAGACTCCTGGCTGTGTCCCAGATCCTCAAGAAGAAAATGGAAAAGAAATTATAAGGAGGAAAAAAAAGACATAAAAAAAGAAGATAAAAGGAATAAAAGAGGAAGGCTATAGATACTGGCCTCCTTGTCGAAGTCTTGGATATACACCACTGTCTGGCGATGTCTTAATATGACATTCTCAAGACATAATACCTCCCAGCAAGATCTTTCAATAACCGTGCTTATTTTCACCGGTCGACAGTTATGGATGACTGACTGGCAGTCTGCGTAAATGGAAGCGGCTAATTTCTCGCCAGCCAGCGTTAATATAGTACGCTGTGCAGCGAAAACAGCGGGCCACCAGCCGCACATAAGTCACGCGGAGAAGCTTACGCCACTCATACATCGCAAGTCTGCTGTCATAATAAGATGCGTAAACAACGACCAGCGGCCATGCCTTGAGGGCAGTCTGCTTAGCGAAAAGTTGGTTCAGTTATACGAGTCAGTGGACTATACGGTTCATAAACAGCAAGTAGCCAGCTAGCGTATCAAACCGAGATGAATGCCACCAGCAATACTGCGTCGATCAAAGCGGGCGCCGCAGAACAAACTGTTACGCAAGCACAGCTACTAGGTGTGAATTGATTTCCGCTGGTTGAGTGAGCACTGCCGCATCTCAGTGAATGCACAATGTGAAGTTTTGTCGACAGGATGAACTCTTTTACGCTGCAGCCGACTGCAAGTAGCCATTCAGCGGCGTCAATATACACTGTATGCGTATATCCATCATTGGAGAAAGAAAAGCGGCGATGTGGACCATGTGGTGCCTGCAAAATTAGACTAAAAGTGAGCCTAAATTTTTGGGGAAAGGAAGGAGGTATGAGAAGTACGCGTACTCTCACGTTTTATAATTGGAGGTTCCGTACCCCCACTTTTCAGGCGTACGGCACAAAAAACTGACTTTTCCCCAACATACAGTGTAACTAACACTCTTCCTAAACCTCGCATGACTTGGATTCAGCGCTATGAAGTGACTGCGCGCCATACTGATTTTGTACTTTATCAATTTAGCTAATTGTGTTTTTTTTCAAATGTCTAACGTTCTATTGTGCTGTTATTTCTCACCACATGCTCAGATAGTGAATACCCAATTTAACAAACATTCGGTCTCGTCGAACTCACTGGACTCGGACTTGAACTAATAGACTCACCTACATCCGTGACTAATTCCCACAAGTGTCCGCTCACGGCCCACAGACACGGCCGGGCCACTGTGAAAGAACTTTACTTTACGCATACAGAGGCCAGTCAGCTGACTCACCCGCGTCACCGGATCCACCGGGCAGTAGCGAGCGTGTCCATAGCAGATGCACTGACCACCCACCGATATGTCTTTGATCGAATAGAAGTACTAAAAACCACACCGCGCACATACACACATAATATTACTGTACAAAGTACTACCAGACTGTGTGAACAGAAAAACACTGCGAGAGTATCCCGTATCGTCTTAGGGTTATATAATTTTATAGTATCGTTAAAATGCATAGGCCCAGGTCCAATGGAACACGTTTCATCGGGACGCTGAAAATGCGAGAATCGAAACCGAAACAGCGATCAAACGTCGACAGTTTAACGCTGCGTAAGTTTACGATAACTGCATGCTCATGAGTATAGGAATCACAGGCGGACAGGTAGCAACGTAGGCCTATTAAATTCAGGGCTTAATTTGTGTTGATACTGTCGGGTACGATGTACACCGGTACTCGTTTTGGAAGCGGTACGCCGTAGTGGCAGTGATTGTTATCACAATGGCGGTACGCCGTGCATATGCGAGGTTCAAAGTGTCACAAAATATCAAATTGTTACGCGGCATAATTAGCATTATACCATGGCGCGTTTTCCACTGGAGCGTTTTCGGTCGTCCCGTTTCATCGTTTCACCGCATCATTGAAATCACTGCGCCGTTTTGGTACAGAGCCAGACGTTCGACGTTCTACTAACAGAACGTTTGTGAATCAACCGAAATCGTAACTTCTTCACGTCTGCATTATTGAATCCACGCAAGTGGCTAAGCTGTCCTGCCGCTTAGTAACTTATTTACTGCTAGACTTTACGCCAGTCGCCGCGTCGCGCAAAACACCTTTCCGTCTATACAATGACCATCTTCCTATTCTGTCTGCTATAAGGGACAGATTGCTGTAATCAGTTTTAGCCGATCGAATCCAGGCCTTATATATTAGCGCAGCATCTATCTGAAGTGAAAGTCGTCAGTGCAGTACAAACCTGCAGCATTGGGAACGACTTTTACACGCTATACAGTGTAGGCCTATGTTGTATTACCGCTATGCTGCCCAGCATAACTTTCTCATCGCATCTGTACAACAAGCTGATACACTGGCATACTGCTGAGTGCATGCCGAAAAAAAACCGCACTCTCTCTCTTTCTTGCCACATGCATTGCTATATGCAGTGCACACATGGCTAATAAAGTCTGGCGGTGCGGCGCTGCAGGGAAGGGCGGAAATATTCACATGCTGACAGTGGACACGTCAATTTGTCAAGAAGCTTCGAGTGCAGAGAGCGGCAGAGTGCAAGTGAAGAAAGATGTCGACAACCCACGACACACTGACGCAGTACAACTTCCTTCATTCGGCCAGCTACACTCAGCTGCGGGAAACCTTCAACCACCGACTCACTGCAGCAAGCGATCGCAAAGTTCTCTACAGTTCTCAAAGGCCTACAGTCATTCAGCATGAAATTGAAAAGTAGCATTTTGGCTGTAGCTTCACTGGTAGGATCTTATAATTCTAATCCTACCCAGCCTGTAATGCGGAGTACATGTATGTCATCGCATGGGCAAATTATGCCTGTGATCGTCTTCAAATGTAGCTGCCAAGTAGTTAGTTGTAAACAATTAACCACCCTCTGACCGTTGGGGTGCAATATTAGGAAATTTTGTCTAAAATTCGTCTAGAAACTGTAGTTTTGAAACGCACTATGGGCACAAGCGCAAATAAGTCAAAAGAACGTTTGAAACAGGAGCATATATGTTCCAAACAATTTTGAAAATGCACATTTGGAATTTTTACATTTCTAAAGAGGACCTGAGGCTGCGTCACCGTGTCTTACGCATGTAGAAGGAAAACGTGACTTATCAGCGAGTCGCATCTTTCAACACATGGCCATCGGGACGACACGATGCAGAGCCACCAGTAGCCAGATAACCCATGGACTCTCTCCCATGATACATAGGCCCACTACGAGCATCTGTATACAGCAGCAGATCATGGATAATCCTCCTCCCTCGACCTCACCTGACCTCTGACCTATGACCCCTCTCAGCCGGCGATCATGTAGCGATAAAATACGCCCGCCCGGTCGGTCGCCGTAGAAATGACACGCACACAGCACGCGCGAATGTCAATTACATGACGACGGCGAAAAGTCAAAACAGACCATGCACGGTCTGCCACGTCATCGCCACGATAACGAGCTCTGCTGGCTCGGGTCCGCCAATCTAAAACCTGTTTTAGACGACGACCAAGCCATACTTATTAAACGGGAACCAACTCTAAACCTACTCCTAACCCTACCTCTAATCGTGGCGGCCCTTCGGAATGGCGGACAGACATCGCTATGATTTGTACTTACCGTCATTTCAATATGAGCGCAATCCCACAGGAAACAGAGGGACAAATCCCCCTGAAAGTTTTGAATGAGGGACACCAATGACTGCCCCAAGTAAAGAAAAAACGACTTGGAATTGCTGAGAGCCGCCCAATTTTTAGCGCCTGAAAAGTCGTTTTAAGACCATCAATGAACGAAATTTTTGCAGCTGGGAAAGAAGAGTCCGCTGGCAATGGAGCTTTCACGCTCCGCCGTCACTTCTAGTCCCCAGATGTCGACGCCAGCCTGATTGCAGTATAACTGGCAGCATTTATATTAAAACTATAATTATTCACTTGCAAAGAAAACCATTCTTTGCCTACAACTTCTGTCACTAGGCCTATCCCTTTTCTATCGCGGCGACGGTGAAAATGCGGGACTGAAACTAAGAAGGTAAATAACATGCAGAACTAAAAAAACGAGAGACTAAGTGAACATTGCACGGCAATTTGCACAGGAACCAAGTGTTCTTTTTTCTTCGAGCCGGGTGCACAGTGCACACTGGCATGTCATCGGCACGCGGCAGTTATTCCACCGGTTATTCCAGCTGTTCCATCGAGCGCCAGCAGCCATAAAGTTTAGTGCAATACAGCCACGAATACATGCACCATCTTCCCATGTGTCTGCATGCGTACAGTCTCCCATGCATGCGCTATACTAAAATGTAGGTTCGCTTACTGATTAGTTACGAACGCATAAGTGCATAAAATAGCAAGCAAATCAGTCTAAACTGTTAGAGTCTGCTGTGCTTATAATTATACCTATGGGCACTTTAGCCGCCCACTGCAATTATGCTACGGTAGCAAATTACCTAAATAGTGGATTTCTCAATGTCCCTCCCGACACAGACAAACGCCCCCGTCTTAACCCTTGCAGCCACACAGACGATTTGCCTACCGCGGAGGGATAAAAAGCTGAGGAGACACGTGGTAATGATAGCAGTGAAAAGAGGCTACTGACCCTGTTGGTTACGGTCGGGTCGAGGTATCTGGGATCCTCTGCTATTGCCATCATCAAGTCTGCGTTAAGAGTGCGTATTCTCTGCAGCCGCAGCCGGATGTAACGCGCCGCCGTGTGCTCCTGTATCACAGCATCACCACCACCATCAGCAGCAGCAGCAGCAGCAGCAGCGTGTGATATACCGCGAAACGCTTCTCTGTATTATTTTATAGGCCTACAAAAACTGGACAAAATATCTATGGCAGAAAAGAACGGTATCACGCTGTAACGCTCTGTAACTAACGTCATTTACGCCATATATTTCATCATATAGCCTACACGGTAATTTCACTGATGACACAAGACCTTCAACGACCTTGCAGTCAAACGGTCAAACCATGCTCGTATATAGGCTACACGTTAGTTTGTATTATAATTGACAGAACTTACGATGAGTTCTTTTGATGGTCCTTCAACACCCGGGCGACCGTTCACCAGAGAAATATGAATCTAAGTACCAGCAACAAATTAAACGTATAACACTTCTAATCACAGAATAAAACAAACAGACAAATATAATAATGCAAAAGACAATCCTGGACGACATTTTTAAACACCAAGTTTTTGAAAATTTTTAACCCAAAAATCTAGGATTATCGAACCAATTTTCCAGCGACGGATGACAGACAGGTCACGGTCACTTACCTCGCCGTTCTGGAGCGGGTTGAGTTGTGAGAAGGCCGACGAGCAGTGCACCTGGTCATCGGTCTCATAGCGCGGCACGCCAATCGTCGGCTGGACCCCGAACACGTTCCAGCAATCGCTGTCCGTCATCGCGAAGTACTGCCACACCGAGTAGCTCACACCGTCGACGGAGCGCTCAAGCAGCCACTGGCCGGGCCGCGGAGCATTCGCTGCCTTCACGATTACGTACGCCACCTGGTAGGTCTAAAACCACACACACGCACACCGCACAGCGTCACGACAAGACACGCGCCAAGAACCCGGCGCGGTAAATTGTAAACAGTCTCGACACACGTGCGCCGCCGATACGCCATCATAGATCCCAGAACAGAAGGTGTTTGAAAGCGGGGTTTACGCCATGGCGAGCGCGGAGCATGGTTTGACACTAACTCCACAAACTCAGTTTTGTTGTGGCTTTGCTGTACAACAAGTCGTATACCGGTATACTCGTACAGTCTGCAACAAATCCGCAAAAATCGAAGTAATTTGTGGTTTGAGCTATAACAGGGTTCTGCGGACGAATCCCCCGAAGCCGGGTGGGTCAAAGGAAACTAGGAAAGCTCCCTAAAGCTGAAAGTTCAAAAGGGGCCGAAGGTTGAAGATTTAAATGAAAACGTTTAAACCAACATGTGCACGTTCATATAAGAAAATCACACAGAAGCAAGTAAGTAAGAACGGTAAGCACGAACATTATTTGGCCAAATTGTTAGCATTTGCACTATGCCACCGCAATATTTACTGCTCTTCATTTGAGCAAAACTAAAGAGTCAATAGTAACTATTTACATACGCCTGAAAAACCGAGGGGCGAGGGTGGGGGCACGTGCCCCTCTTGCCCCCGTAGTTCTGCCGTTTTTGCCCCTATGGCCTATCTTTCTTATATGGTGCATTTCAAGTCTATACGCGAGCTGAACGCGACTGCTCGACCTCAAAACAGCAAGCAACGCAAGTGGCTTTGAGTACGCTGACCTACAGGTAAGAGTCACCTGGATGCCAGGCTCTTCGTATAGTATCTCTGTGCCACGAGCGCCCATTAACGACGTGCACAAATTACCGCAGACAGATCGCGCCTAGCACCGCGCGCCTATGCTGCAGTCCGGTAGTTGACGCTTATGATAGGATACCGACAGCACGCCGAGAGACAGGCATTCGAGGCACGGCCAGTTTTATGGACCTTTTATGTTGGTTTAGGATGTGTTTAGAGACCACTTAGTTAATTTCAGCACGTCCGCTCTCATTTTTAGCCAACCGTACTTAAGTAACGACCGAACTATTGGCATGGTTGTCGTCTGTCCGTCTGTCTGCATAACGGATGTACACTGGCTAACAGGTAAGTCGTAAGGAAAAACTTTTTACACTAATAATTAGCCATGTGTGTGAAACTAGGGCATGCAAAATTTCAGCGATCTACTCCCAGGGGAACATTTTCAAATTGGAGGTTGAATAAAAAGGGGTGGGGAAATGTTTTTTTCAACGAAAAACTGGCCATATCCCGGAAACGGTAAAAGATACGCCAAGGTTACTATTAATCACTAATAGGAAGTGGCATACACTCTGTCAGATTAGATGAAAATTATTGACCCTAGATGAATGACCCTAGATGACCTTGAAGGCCGTTACGCGCTATTGTGGCTAAAAGGCGCGAGATGAAGCCTAAGTTGCTATTGATCACTGATAGGAAGTAGCATACCGGCTTTCAATTAACATGAAAATCATCGACCTTGGATGACCTTGAAAGTCACTGACAACCAGTACGGTCGGCTAACCTAGCGACAGCTGGGTTTCTTGTTGCCTAATCTGAAGGTTGGCTGAATTGTTCATTTCAATCTGTCCTATACCTACAGGACGGTTCAGAGCTGCAGCCACAGCGATTCTACACTGAATTGATTTTACACTTAGTCTTAGACTTAGGCTGTGGTCGTCCTTACATTTCTTGCATTCCTTGTACTGTTTTTACTTGCACTTTATGAAAACATTTCCAGTGGCAAAACTGGCAACTGGTGAGGCTATTATTCCATCGAACAAGAAATATCAGCCAATGCTCACGAGACGCGCGAAAGCCTATAGCAGTTCCGGTTCAGTAGTTTAGCTGAAAATTGTGGTGTTTACGCTAAGTTAATATGCAAATATCAAATTCTCTATCTGCATCGCATAACGATAGTTCCGTGGCGCCACCTTGTGAATGATATAGACTTGTGTCGCAGCCCGAAATCGCCAAAAAATCCACGAAACCCCCATTTTGGCGTTTAAGGTCATTCAAGATCATTGAATTCGGCGCCAATCGAGAGCCAGTGTACAACTTCCTATTGGCCAAAAATCGCAAATTTTGCCCACCCCATTCTCGTTTAGCGTCCTCGTTCAGGGTAACTCCCTTCGAATTTAGGCCTATGTAAAAGCTTTACGGTTCCTGAAACTAGAGTCTTCCAGGCAGCCGATGGTGAAGATTTGGTGATTCTGGCTTGCATTGCTTTTGACTGATCCACCCGTGTGACAGACAGACAGACGGACGGACAGACGGACGGACAGAATTGCGATGGCTAAGACGCGCTGAAAGCAGTAGCTGCTTTCGCGCGTAAAAATTCCGTCATTTTTGAGGAATTATTTTTCTGAGTCTGAGCGCACTTTGCGGATCATTTCGCAGCAATCTCTTGCAACGGCAAGCTGAGGTGTCAGATGAATACTGCAGAGCAATGACTGCAGTCGAGACGATGCTGCCTCTGCATGGCATGCTGGCAGCTGCTTCGAATATTTCACAGATGGCACAACCACAACGTGCATGCAGTATATAGCCCATACGTGCACCTGCAGACGTATTCCCATGGTCCGTATCCGAAACGCAAACAGTGTGAAGTTGCGAACCACTGATGTAGTAAGAAAGTCTGGCAATGGAGTCCAGTCCTTATTTTTTGACCACTAGCCTGTGCTGTTACCGCATGTTCGCGTTATGTACTGAATACAAAGAAAAAAATGAAATGTTCCGCGCTATTTTGTGTCACCTTGTACCGGTCCTCGAGGACTTTCCTTGACCTCGAGGAAAAAATATGGCTTTGGCCTTGGCTTTGAAGGTCACTTGCCTGAACTTGGCTTTGGCCTTGAAAATGCCGACCTCGTACCCATCGCTGCCTTGTACATTAATATACGTTCAGCCACCGTCCATATCCACCGGCTAATCTATGATTATCAGTATGGTAGAATATGGGCGTATAGCGACGGACCGTTCAGTCGGTGTCGGTGACTCAGTGGCCGTCACTTAATGATCATCACCCCACCCCAGTTCACTAGCACTCATCATGCGGGCATAGATCACACACAGGTCACGCAGCTAAATATGGGTCAGGTCATCCCACGCCGCCATGGGGTGGCTGGTCTAAACGGTGTCTGTACTGACCACTGACCAGTGAGCACTCAACACCTTCCCCATGCGAATCCCGTCCCGTCAGTCAGTCAGTCCATCACACGGCATACATACATAGAGCCAGCCGCCAGTCGCCGCCGCCGCAGCCGTCAGGTTTTAATTACCAACTGCACTGCACACTCCGCATGGACGGTCAGCAACGTCTGCATGCCACTGCAGACCGTCAGATCTGCCCACGGAACGGACTTCTTATATACCAGAGTGGGAGTAGCCGTAGTGGGAGTCCGGTACCTACCCCCGTGCCGTGCGAGGTAGGCGCCGGCGGCTGCTGTGCCGACTGGACCAGTCCAGGTGTGTTGCCGCCGTGATGAGGAACGCTCTATAGGAAAAGATGCTACGGTGGCGGCGCTAACCACGGGCTGAAGCATCGTCCAAGCCACGTAAATGTGAACGTCTAGCGCCGCCACTGAGCTGCTAAGGTATAGAGTCTCCGAGACTCGACTTTGCTCTGATGTGCAGCGGTCATCTATCACGCACGCTTTGCTCTGCAGTCAGTCAGCCAGTCGCAGCGCAAGCAACTATTCTACGCACGCACGCCTGCTTGACCAGTGACCACTGACCGACCACACACGACCCTGCACTACATCATGCATGGAAGCATAGTATACACTGTACATAGACGCTATGTATACAGAGTTCCATCTTCGGCGTCTCCATGCACGCTGCTCGTTTCTCGACGCCGATTCAGCGCGCTCCGAAGTAGGCCTCCGAAGTAGGCCATCAACGTTACTAGTCTAAGTTTTCGCTATGGGAGCGATCGCTCCAGTCGATCCCATCACCGAGTCAGCCCAGACTTTAACCTTCAAGGTCAAGGACCAAGCGAACTAAAGCCAAAAGCTGTGGGACAACGACGAGCGTGTAAAAGGGACGACAGTACACTGCGAACCTGTTTGAGGTCGAGGGTGATGGTGACCCAGTTGAACTGTCGTCCGTTGGCGATGGTTGGGCTCTGCCACCAGCGGTTGCTGCCGTCGATGGCGAAGTCGATGGGATGCCGTTCTCTGGTGCTCGAGTCGTCACAGACGCCGCATTGGATGCGATCCCCGGGACGTCGTTTGACGTGCTCGACCAGCTTACAGAACGACTCCGGACCCTCCTCGCCGCAAGTCGCGTTCGTCGTGATCTCAGCGTTCGTCGCCAGATTGAACACGTGTGGAAACCGACCTTTGACGAACATACGCAAGTATATAGCATAACACATAAACGTTTAAAAGGTGTACAGCTCTGTACAGAAAACCCATATCAGAGCTATGGAGCGTCACCTGCCATATGGGACCACACAGTGTTACCTGTCACCCGACACAGGTAAAATCGCCCCGCCACAACCCTGGCCAATTAGGCCGGTACTCGATTTACCTACACCGAAGGGATAGAAGGCTGAGTTGACTTTGTTGTTGGCTATTATACCTAAATGGTTTACCTGTCCACATTCACTCGATAGCAACCCGACCAGAAGTCAAACCCACAATCGACCTCTCGATCACAAGTCCGACACCGTTATACCCCGTTTACACGATCGAGCAAACATCGAGCAAACGTCGAGCACATGTATTCAAAATACACGTGCTAATTGCTCGACGTCTGCTCGACGAGCTATGGTAATTAGCATGCTAATTAGAAGGGCGGGCGAGTTGTAACTGGAAGGCCTATATATAACACAGGGTGATCAGCTGTTGGCTAAGCCTAGGCCTACATTTGAGCCAGGGGGCGGGGTTCCATCAGGCCTACTTGTACTTGATGCTTGCTCGATGTTTGCTCGATCGTGTAAACGGGGTATTACGCTACCAAGCTAGACCGTTATTGAATATAACAACGTAATTAGAGGCGCAGGTAACGATTAAAAATAACAGTTAACTTTTCGAAAATTAACGATTACTTAATTATTACAAAACTGAACTGTGATCACTGTCCAAGAACACATATGTCTTCATATGAGTTAGATACTCAGCAAACAGCTTTCACAAATGCAGTACGTCTATGGACACATATACTAAGCTTTTTATCCAGTATTGTATAAGCAGACAATAGGCCTAAATTAAATCACGTTCTCTGGGTATTTTTGGCGTTGTCAACACAAACAGCTTGAAGCGACGTCAGAACAGTGGCAGCGATGCGGATGACCGAACGTCTTCTGGTCTGGCAGGCTGATCCAAGAGCGTGCGACAGCTGCAAAGGCACAGTTGCCGACGGTCGCACGTTAAGTATAGTTAGTCATTCGTCAATGCCAGAAACTTTGACTAAATCCTTATTGTAAAGGGAAATACTTACATCGTATGACCACACGTGCGTCACGGCAGTTTCCACATGCTGGTATAATTTAGATGTAAATCACACAAATTAGCCTACCCACATAATTATGGTGTTACAACCATCATGGTACGAGTACGTTGCACCAATATCCCTGTACAGACCAGGACCATGGTAACGGCACGCCATATGCTAGGGCCGACGTGGCCAAGTGTTAGGGTTAGGGTTAAAGAGAATAGGTTGATCCAAATCCGTGAGTCGGGTGTCTATAACTAAAGACTACAGTTGCTAGTTATGGTAAAAACTGCACGTCCGCAAGTGCGTACGTCTATGCGTAAGTCTTAAACGTGACGGACAGACAGACATTAGGCGGATTTACGACAGCTAATACATGCCGCGCCTGCACAGCCCATGCACCGTGCAAAGCCTCAGGCCGTAAAATGGGTATGGGTAAAATACGTCTCTGGCTATGGGTAGGGACCAACTTAATTCACGATTTCACGGCCGTGACATTTTCCGTGAAATTGACCTCCTTTGGTGAAAAACGCTGATTTCCGTGAAATCCGTGATTTTTCGTAAATTTTAGCGCTTTTAGCTTAATTTTGACAATTCCAGAGTTTTATCAGTAGCTTTTGTGCGGATGTTGCTGTTTGCCACGTGTCGCACTTTAGCACTAAGTAGTTGACATTGACTGTCTTGAGTCTCGACTTAGTGTAGTAAATATTCGTTGTTCTGAAATTTCTTCGTTTGCATTAGCACAGCACCTTGAAATAACGTCTGTGTGCCTCGTGAATTTCCGAAACTCTTTCAGTGAATTTTCCGTGAAATTTGACACATTTTAAAAATTCTGCCGTGAAACCATGCATTTTTTCCCGTGAATTCGGTTGGTCCCTAGCTGTGGGAACCCTTGGCTATGGCGGACCTAACCCAGATCAGAACAGAGAAGAGCAGGCTGATCTTCTATATAGAGATCGTCGACGTTCGCTTGTGTCTCTGTTGAGATTTACGACTACTGACGCACGAGAACGAGCAGCGAAAATGGTGCGCAATTAACGCGAGTTATCGTCGATATCATTCACGATCGACCAGCGCGCACCGCACTGCAGCAGCGCAGCCGCGCTATCCAGCATCTGCCACAGGGGAGGGAACTATATAGTCAGCCAGTCGACATTAACCTGTGCACCGCTGTCCCATCACAATGACGTCTCAACCAGCAACGTTGTCGGCTACGAAGTTGGGAGACAGACAATTGCAATTTTCCGACAAATTGCCGACAGCAACATTTGTATAAAATATAGGTGTCACCGCCTTAAATTTTTGTCGGGGAAGGGGGCGTTAATTTTTGGAAAAAATAGACTCTGCTATTTTCGTAACGGAACACGATGTCGACAATCGGAAAACGGCTTAACAAATCTGAGGCACTTTGCTAGATTTTGGTGATATTGCCTATACTTTGGTGTATTCTGACAAAAAGTTACTGACTGGAGTTTTAACTCGCCCTAGGCTATACGCCTACCACTTGCTGCGCACGCGCTGGCTGCGCAGCGTGTCGCTGCAAAAATACGCTCTACGATTTCGGACAGGAAGAAATATTAAAATTTAGGGGGCAGCTGCCCTATGCGTAGCTTGCCGCGAAACTACTTGCTCCATCAGCAGCACACCACGCACACGCACGCCACACAGCGGCCAGAATCAGCATCCAAGCAGATCTACACTTACTTAGCAACCGCAGCGACAGATGCATCGTAGCGATAAGACTGTTTGTTTATCAGCCTATCGCAGTGGAATTCCTCCGGGGAGGTAAACTGTCCATCCGCCTTTACGGATAATCAACCGCACTAAGAGTCAGCAATTTCAAAAATAACAACAGAAGGTTTAGAGCAGCACCAACTCGTGTATGCTAGTATAAGAGTCCATGGTTACAGAACTTACAGCAAAGTAGTTCTATTTGTCATATGAAGCTGAGACGGCAGACTGTATGTAGGCCTAAGCGTATGGCGACTCTTCTGACTCAATCTTCTCAGAAGATTGAGCAGCAGAAAATTATGCCCGCCTATGCCGACACACTGCGGCTAAAAAGTGGCAAACCGGACAGCACTCGTGCTCTTCTGAACGTTCACATCAATCCAATTATGGTTTTTCTACACGCCTTTTCGTTTTCTAATTATAGGAGTACGGTCCGTACGCGGACAGACGGACGGGCAAGACGCGTAGTGCGGCCTATTAACACGGCCGCGCGATAACGCATGAGGCACCTAAACGCCATTAGCAATAGCAACTGGAACTATTTGGTGAATGAGCTTTGCTAATTCTCACTATTTAAAATTATGTACAAATTATTATGGCAACGGACGTGGTAATGTAGCTATGCATTATGATACTTGACTAGAGCACCAAGCAATTAACCACTGTTAATTGGAGGCATGAAAAGTGAGAAGTGACAGCGACAAATGAATGAAGAACACGCTCGTCATTAGCGTATTTGTTAAGACATCCTGTAGTAACAAGAAGCCCAGCCCAGCTATCGCTAGGATAGCCGACCGTACTGGTTGTCAGTGACCTTCAAAGCCATACTAGGTCAATGATTGCTATTTTGTCTGAAAGGGCTTATGTCACTTCCTATTAATAATTAATAGTAACATTGGCCCTCTCATCGTTTTCGAGATATGGCCAGTTTTCCGTTGAAAAAAGACATTTTTCTATTCCCTCCATTCAACCCCAAACTTCAAATTGTTTTCCTTGCTGATCACCGAAATTTGCGTGCCTAGGTTTAAGACACATGACTAATTACTTGTGTAAAAAGTTTTTCCCCAAAGACCTACCCGTTAGCCAGGGTACATCCGTTACAGACAGACAGACAGACAGACGACAACCGTATAAGCATGACCGTTTACCGTCGGCTACTTAGTATGCAGCATAAACTCTGGCTTAATTCAGCATAACACGGAAGGTTTGATTAAAGTCTTAGTCTATATACATCGGCTGATGCTGTTCCATGTCGACGGTCGACGAACTTCAGACAGTATGCACGTAGAAGACGATTTTTTATATTTCCTGAGCGTTATCCTGAACTCGAATACCACGATCACTTATAGCATTGGGTTACTGTCGGCGTCGATCTATATGCAAAATTTGGGGGACGAACAGCGGTGACAAGACTGGGAGCATCGTAAAGTTCTCGTCTGAATATTGGCTACTATACTACCAAGATCTGCACCCGCAGCCCGCGGCTCAGTCACCCAAGGCTTCGATGTTCACCGCGACGATCTGCAGGGCTATTGCCTACTCGTCGACGCATCGTCCGCGCTGCATTGCTGCCAGCGCGTAGTATACATCGACGGTCCGCGGTATAACCCGACGCTCGAGCGCCATCCACTTTCATGGCCATTGATTCAGCAGGTGAGTTTCTCCGAGCACCATGGCCGCTGTCCTGCTGTCTGTACAAAGTAAGTCGGCAGAACTTCAAAACGAAGCAGATAGTGAATGCACCAAAACTCTTTACTGTAGCCAATAATGTTTCCGAAAGATCATACACTGAAGCGGCATGCTCTGTCAAAAAGACTTCTAAAGGTTTGCAGCCAATGCCAGTCATACAGAAAACAGACGGGCTAGTGCAGTAGCGCCGAGAAAAATTAACTTCCGGTACACGATTGCAGGCTATATTCGTTTGCGAGGAAGAACATTCTTAACAGCTGCTATACATGAACGAAACTGAAAGCAAAGTTCGAGTTCATGAATAAAGTAGAATTAAACGTTCGAATCAAATGAAGGAAGCCACAGCTGCAGACTGCACTGCAGTAACACTCACTGTGATTCGGTATCGTATACATCATAGTCTGCAGAGGGGGATCTTGTTTTCGTTGGCAGAATTTAAACAAAATTGACTCTACTCCATGCGGTTAAAAAAGTAACCGCAACATCTATCTTCGTTAGCAGCTACTTTTTGCCGAACCGGTCGGTCGTGGTTCAGTTACTGCTGGCGACTTTCATTGCAGACCGTTCACGTCTTACCGGCGCCGAGAGTAGACCTATTGAACCGTGCCCCAAGCAAGGCCCGGCATTACTCGCAAGCTCCGGCGCTACTTCGACGACGAGTAACTAATTAGCTTGCCGCGCGCACCTGTCTAGTAAGTAAGTAAGCAAGTAATCAGCGCCAGCTGCAGACTGTGCACGGGGTCGCAGTCAGACGCCATTCATCAATGACAGAATTATTCTATACACGCATGTACACGCGAACCAGTCGGGCAATACAACACTCACTACCACACTGCCGCCGACAGCTGTGGTACACGCAATTCCAGGACATGTTTTAGGCCCACAGATCTAAAGTCTACATGGCTACTATACTCCGGCCACGTCGCTTGAACTAAGTCCTGCAGATATCCGCACATGTATTCGTTGGTAGTGATTGCAATCCCGGGATTGAATTTTCAATCCCGGGATCAGGGATTGAAAAATTTGTAATCCCGGGATCCCGTTTCGGGATTAGGCTTACAGATTGATCGTCATTTTAATATCCTTAATTGACTTATTTCATGCACATGATGTAGTAGGCCCTACGGAAAGTATATCCGAAATGACTGTCAAAATACTAATTACAGTGCACAGCAAAGAGCGGGACTCTACTGAACGTAAATATTTTATTCACCAGACGTCTAAAATTATTACTTCTATCATTTAACACGCGAACAAAGTACGATTTTAACTAATTTTTTTGTAATGCCGAAATCCCGGGATTATAGGATGGTCATTTTGGAGGCATCCGCCGAAAACAGAGATCACGAAAGATATGGTTGGACGGACGACGACCGCAAGACTTTGGTACCGGAGGTCGACAGACTTGCTCCTGCAGGTGCTCCAGACAGACCAGTGTGAATTATAGGAACCGCGAAGTCAAAGTTGTCGGAACGCGCTAATTCGATAACGTCGCCATGGCATTGGCAGAATCCGTTATACTGATGGCAAAGGTTGTATTGTCAAAGAAGCTGGCGGCTATACAAATACAAATTACACTGTATATCGGTATAGGTCCGAGCTTCGGAAGTCACGAGTCTGTCCGACTTTAAGCATTGCACGCCTGTCAAGCGACTGTCCAACTGTTTGCATGCAATGACTTGAGCACACAAACAAGCAGCTGAGAGCTCGGTATCGTCTGTGTAAACGCGACGACAAATCAAACACTCAATTCACGTACAGTCAGTCACTCGAGAGAGCCGAGTCCACGAGTCCACTTGATCGCCATCGTCGCTGTGCTGCTCAGTGCATGCACATCGCTTAAATGTCACTGTCACGACGCAATCTGACTCTATACAGATGAAGCGCTGAATGTTGAATGTTCCCGACGTCTTCTACGACGTCTTGTATTCATCAACCCGCCGACCAGCGACATATATAGCCAGGAATTTGCTGACAGGGGCCAAAAAGAGGTCTGAGGACAAAAGTCCCCCAGCGGGGCCCAGAGCCAGAGCGACACTAAAGCCCCTAGAAGCTGTATACATACATTTACGACGTCGGTGTCAAGCACCCGTCCTCCTTGGCTGCCGACACTTTTTACTGTGAAAGTTCGCAAACACCAAGCCAAACAGCGTTCCCGTTTTGCCAGTACCCCCTAAACGAGATAAGAAAAAAATCGGTACAGTTGATTGCGTATGCAAGACGATTAATTACACCAAATTTCATGCGAATCCGTCCGCTGGGAACTACTCAGCACTGCAAGTGCGTGAAATATAAGCGAAGTTGTTATTCATAGTTCGCATACCTTCGGTTTTGTTTCCGGACTGTGTAACGGAGATGTTGAACAGCTGCCACGGGTCGGTCGGGAGGTTGTTCGTGGACGACCGGAGCAATCCGACTCGACGCCGGTAACTGCGCCGAGCACCGACCGATGACGTCATGACAAGCATCGTCGTTGCCAATAGCAACACCAGGTGCGTCCCCGCGCTCAGCAACTTACGATCACCGCTGAGCGTCGTCATGTCCAGCGGCGCTGACCACTTCCTACTGTTAGTTCGCTAGATGAACTTCTTCCAGTCGACGTACATAAGCCTTGCAGGATTCACAGACAGACATCCGCTGAAACTGATGCGCACAAGTCGTCGGAATCGATCGACAGAGTTCGGCGGTGTCGTCACGGTTCAAGTGTGAAAGTGAAACATGCTGCCGCTGTCTGCTCTGGCACTAGCAGGCTCAGGCTGTACTATGATGCTTTCTTCCGTCAGTCTGTCAGTCGACCAGGCGTCCATCCATCCATCTGCCAGGCACGCAGCGCGCTAAGCGAGCAGTCGGCCGCGGGGCGAACTGAAGAGTGGCCAAATACCTCCCCCCAGACATGATCACCCCGGACGAAATCCCACTCTTAATACAAACATTAGATAGTCATTTTAGATAAGATGCGAAACTGTGACTTTCGTCAGCTATCGTGAAGTTTGGAGCGCTCTCACTTAGCTACCCCACACTCACCGTGTGCAAGCTGGTTGTTTGAACTTTAGCCTATCGCTGAGCAAACAAAACAAAGCAGCTACAAACATAACACTGTATTTACACAAACAGCCACTGTCACATTACGAAGCGACTTCGGTTCGTCTCCTTTATGAACAATCTGAACACGATTGGTCTGGACAACGAGCGTTTTTATATGCTGCACCGGCCGCTTGGAAATATCTCTCACTATTATCTCAACACTTTGGCCTAGCTGCGTCTTTTAAACGAGACCTAATATTACTGTTTTAGCTAGCGTTTATTTGTAATGTATTTTTTTAAAATTTAGACATATCATTATATTTTGTCTTAGATTTTCGACACAAACCATTGGTCATTTTAAGTAGTTTTTTTCTTGATCGATCAACTGACTGATAATGGGACCGGTGAAACAGATATTAGGTCGGTCCTCATTTGAACAGACCAGTTGGGACATCATTCGCCATTACTGTAGACCTTACCGGGAGAGGAAGGAAGGAGATTTGTCGGTTTGCCGGCAGCGACGCGCTGTACCTCAGGTCCAGAGCGCGGCGCCCTCCAGCCTCCCACGCAGCGCGTAGCGTCAGTCGGCGGCATCACTACGCACCGTATCGTAGTTTAGCGAAGCGGCGGGGCGCGCAGCGAGCGTAGGCGGGTCCCGGGTCTCTTGCCCGTCGCAAGGCCCGAGGGTACGGCCGACGTCGAGTAGTTTTATGACGTACGGCTGCAGCGATCAGCTGAGCGCAGCGCATCAACATCTCAACTCTACCAGACGCGCCACCTGTCGAACCACCGCCGTACTTCCGGCTGACGGACTACGACCGCAGGACGACGTAGACCCGACCGTTGGTTCAACTAGGCTACTTGGTTGTTTGGTTAACAGCAGACATCATCCTGGTCGTCGTCGTCGTTAGTTTCCGTGCCCGTCCGGGCGTCGGCGATCATGTTGCGCCATCTCATTCTTGAAGCTTGAAGCACTTACTTGGAGTTGGATGATGGCGTTCTCGTTAGCTGTAGGATCCAGCCACTTTTTCTGGCTACTGAGGTAGCTGGTTCTTGGTCTTCCTGGCCCTTTCTTGCCATGGCGATCAAACCAGAACATTTCCGCCACGCACATAATACGCTCGTTCATTTGACGCGGTAAATAAGCCTACGATGCTGCTTATAGTGGCACTTCACGCGGTTCAGCTAGCCTGCCGATAGACTGGGAAGCCATAGGTGATTTGTGCCTCTTTGAAGCAACAAAAAATTCAAATATCCGCATAAACTATAATGTCGATGGTTCGAGAAAAACTAGAGTTCATAAAGAATATTTCTTTTTTGTATCGATAAGCCTGTAAGTCTACAATAACTTTAATTTGTAAATATTCCAATGATAATGACGCAAAGCGCCGCTTTCGACCCCGAAGTCGTTCGATGGGTAACTGGAACTTTCGTTCCCGTGAACGAAAGTTCCATAGGTGTTGCTTCAGCTCCCTGGAACATTCGTCTCCAGGAACATTCGTTCCCTAGAACTTTCGTTCCCTAACATTGATTATTAGGCCTATTGTCGTCTGTCTCTCGTCCGTCCGTCCGTCTGTCTGTCCGTAACGGATGTATTGTGTATAAGCGTTGGGTCATAGGGGGAAACTTTAGTGTTTTCTGCGTACAATATTTCGGGGATGCAGTGCAAGGGAAACAATTTCAAAATTGGGGTTGAATAGACGGAGGTAGGAAAATGTCCGTTTTTTCAACGGAAAATTAGCCATATCTCGCTCTTTCAGATGAGATAAAAAATCATCGAACTTGGATGACCTTGATGGTCAGTACTGCTACAAGAACTGTATAAGCTGTAGTGCGTGTTCTCTAGCAACAGCTGGGCTTCTTTGTTATTATTATATCCTGTTGAAACTCTAGCTATATACATGTACGTCTATAGCGAGTGACACAAAAGTGGATCTTTTTTCGCTGAACTATAAGCACTACGTAAGGATAAGGGGTTCAGTAATAATTATCAGTGTCAGGGAACGAAAGTTCCCGGGTACGAAAGTTCCATGAATCGTCTGATGTCTTCTCTGGCGAGAACCCCCGCGCATTCTGCATGCCTAAGCCCATAAGTGGTCCTCGGAAGTCCGGGGCAGGAAAAGCTGTTTTATTTTCTCCATATTTGCCATACGTTGTCGGTATATAGCGTCTCATACAAACACTGGTTGCACATAATAATTGCTCTCAGCATTTGAAGCGATTCTCGGAACTGATGACGCGCAGGCATAGGCTACAGTGAGTATAGAAAGAGTCACATTGAGCTGAGTTATATATATAGACCTATAGCAACGTATGTACTCGCGGCAGAGTCGTGCATTTGCCGGAAATACAGGTGCCTATGATTCCCGTCACTGCACAGTCACCGGACCTACAGCAAGTTGTGACTCAGAAAGTACTGAGCTACAAAACCATGTCCGTTCCGTGCCGACATATTATGCGGCTGTCCGCCTGACCTTTGACTTTTCGAACGGAAAACTGGTGCACTTGTTACCCTTGTCCTGCAGGGGAACGCTATGCAGTGTACAGATTTGTGATTTATATTAGAGCTGTCAAATTAACGCATTAATTAACGTACATACGTAAATTTATTTAAATTTACTAAATTCCGTAAAGTAAAAGTTTCAATATTCCGTTAAACTGCGGTTATTTGACAATCGAATGAATTCAAGTAACTAAACTGTAGTTGTCGTTATATCACTACTGTAAATAAATGATGGTAACTTACCCCTACTCTCCCTGTCGACGGGCCTGGGTGCGTTAATAACGCGCTAATTAATGCATTAAAAAAATAACGCTTCGACAGCTCTAATTTATATATTACGACATGCGGTAGAAATCGCACCGAAACTACAGCAAGAGAGCAGTGTGTGTCGCTGAGCTGCTGACTGACAATCGATTTGTTAATTTGCTGCAGATGGACAGTCGGCCGCGTCGACGCTTGCCACCCGACGCCGCTGAAGCCTAATTTCTAGGCTGTTTAATAAGAAACGCAACACAAAAGCCCCCGTGTGTCTCAAAACTACAGCAAAAAATATTTTTCGTCAAATTTTCTGCAAAATGTGGACAAAATTTTCAAGTGTTCCACGCCGAAGGGTCAGATGCAAACGTTAGGCTATACACTTCATTACACTCCTGAGCGGGTTGACTCATTATCTGACTCATCCAAGGAACGAACAGCCAATAATATTAAAATACTCGTATATACGACTGTTGCAGCGTTCACTGGATCGCCGGTAGCTGAACTGACTGAGCGACTAACTGCTCTCATGTTTCACTCGGCTACATTTAATACATTGACGATTGCTTTTTGACGCTGCATCTGATTCATATCAGGCATATCTTTCTTCGCGAGACCGTCGAGGTTGACTTTACCAATCCGTGTCCAGCGGCCAGTTCTGACCCAGCCATTAATACGCAAGCGGAGTTTGACCATTTTTATGCAGTAGCACTGCAACTGTTAAACCAGTACTATCCGGAGCGTGTCGTTGCCAAGACCAGTCGAGACTCAGAGTATATCACTGCGCACATCAAGGTTATGTTGCGCAAGAACAGATTGATGCGAGCTGGGCGGGTTGAGGAGGCTAGGGCTCTGGCAAAGCGGATCGGTCGAGACATGCAACTTCGCTGCAAGAGCCAACTAGACAAGATCGACGGCAAAACAGATGCGAAGAGCATGTGGGCAGCAGTCAGACAGTTGACCGGCTGAAAACCGGGTGCGGCCAGCATAGATGGGGTAACCGCAGAAACGTTGAACGACCATTACGCGGCCATCTCAACGGACAAAACTACACCGCGCCGGCTGGAAAGCAGTCGACCACTAGGGGCCTATCACACAAACTGCACTGCACTGGACAGTCTGCGACCTACGGCGATGGGCCTGGACGCAAGCTTGTACTCAAGACACATTATGACGTCAGTATTACATCACGACTAGCAAAGAATATTTAATCAACAGTCAAATTTTGCTAAAATATTTTGAATTAGTATTTTTTCAGCTACAACTGGTAAAAATTTCGTGTAAATTGATCATCATTCGAGTGAATTATGAAAAAAAGAAAAAGGGGTCCCTTTTTTATAAAACACCGTGTAGTGTATGATATAAAGCCGTCATAATAAGTTGTAGGACGTGTACCAATGCGATATGCACACTGTAGTGCAAGAGTGCAACAGCAGCGTGTGGCTTTCGCAGCATCAACTCTACATGTAGGCCTATAGGCCGACGAATGACCGGTCCCACAGTCAACTCACAGAGCGAATTCTTCGATCGACCGCGCGGCGACACTCGGACACACGCTGTGCGTTATATGTAATATACTCCGTCCGTCCGTCTGTCCGTCTCTCGGTCCTCCTCTCTAGCTGTCTGTTTACATGTGTGAGACAGTTTCGGCCGGCACGCAGACACGCTGCTCGTATTTATGTATCTTTGCAATTATGTTTTTCACACAACCACATCGCGCATCGATCTGACACCGACTAGGCCTAATCTTTAGCGACACTGGAGTTATATCGACTCAAATTAGTCTACAGCTACACGAACTAATTATACACAAACACGACGCGAGAAAACGATATCTTTACTTTGGTGAAGTAGGCCTGTGTAACTAAATCCAACTCTGAAGTCTGAACACGTATAGGCCGGCGTAACATATTCCCTAAATTGATGCCGTCTTTCTTATGCGGCCGTCCTAACACGCCTGGCTATATACGAGTCTTTTTGAGTTAGAATCCTGCATAAAACAGACGAACGGACGTACGGGCAAGATCCACAATGCCGCCTCTCATTCGAACGGTCGCATAATAAAAAAGCAAGTATGGATCATGCGTTGTGAATGGTTGATTGATGACCGACAGCTAATATTACTGTTTTGCGCTGTTTTAAAAATATTTTTTTTACAAATTAGTTTTATTGGTCTCAGACAATTCTGTAGCGTTCTCTGCACGTAATTTTGGCGGTAGTAAATTGCATCGAACTTGAAGTCCTCAGACAACAGACGCCATTATAATGTCGTTAACATTATGGCGTGTGGGCGTGTCATAATTTCCAGTCTTTTATCTTGGTGAAAATACGAAAATTTTCAGGAGCAAAAATTAAACGACGTATATCGACTGTAGTTCAGCTTGTGGGAGATTTGCTTTCACATCCCCGCCGGGAACTGCGCCATGGACCCGGCAGTAATTGTCGACTTCCGTCCCTCAAACCTCAAGACTATCTTTGCCCCAACCTCTACGTTCAGGCGACACCGATGGTCAGCACAGCACCATGCCTATGTTCTGAACAACATGAACACGAACAATCTGAAAGAAGTCCACGAATCGTTGTACAGGCTTATGTCATTGTAGGCGTACATTGGACGATCGAGGCATCGAGCATTAGTTAGCCTATAGGCCTACAAAATAGACCTGCAGTGCAGGCTCTACTTAACTCACTGTTAAGGACGACAGCAGAAGCAGTGTGACCGTTAGCCGTGACGTCATCAATGAACATCCAGCTCAGCAGCAGAAGACTTAGCGCCTGCAGTGATGCGACAGACAGCATCCCGATGTTGAACACACTCTATATAAATACTCACCTGTAATGCTAATTACGACTCGTTGCGTCGTTCTTGTTGCCATCTGAACACTACACAAAGCAGCCGACCGACTGCCCCTAGGCCTACACATAACAAGTTAGCCATTGGTCCAGTCTGTGATTTAGAGGCTTAGCATAAGCGCATAGCTTCAAAGCCGGTGTTGACGCCCAATGCAGCGCTGCTGCCTGGTGGAATGCATTGCAGCAATTTAGAGCAAAAAAACTTACCCAACTGATGCCAACTATACTCATTTTATGTACAAGCACATATTGTCCACCATGATATCACGACAGTCCTCATTTTCTCCGATGAAAAAACATCATGCGACAGGGTTTGTTCGTTTGTCTGTTTGTTCGTCACCTCAGTATAACTAAAAAGCTATGGACTGACTTGACAAAATTTTGTGGAAAGATGGAGAACACATTAAACTCTGGTGACGATCCAAAGTCCGTGTGGATGTGGATTCTAGATGGTTATTTAGGTTTACTATTAGGGTGTAAACAGACACATGACTGACAATCATAATACGTAGCAATCGTTTATTAATCATGTGAATGGTGAAAGGCAGAAAAGAATAATACAATTAATGAAGCCTCACCAAAAGTCACGGGTAACAAATTACCATAATATTAATTATAACAGTACAAGGCTAACACTTAAAACACAATATTGTGCTACACTGCTGAACTGTTTAATAACGAGTGACACTTTTTACCACTTCTCTCATAGTCAGCTAGGGTGCCATATACAATGATTTACACAGACAGTAGATACACTAATCAGACTCAGTTCTCAATTCAACTTATTCAAGTCATTTTTAACAATCACACAAAACAGTCATGCTCACTAACACATACCGTGTTATAAAAACTGTATAATTTACAACACTTACCAACTACATATAGTTCACGAACGCAACGAAATGTAAACAGCAATAATTTTACAGATGACACATTTACGTACAATAAGTTATAGTGTAGAAAAAAACATCATAACTAAAAAAAACTCTTATATTTCAGTCATGCTGCAGTTACCATGCATGGTTACAGTTTAGCATCTGAGATTCACGTACAAGCTTCTCTTTCGATCAAGACAAATCTTAGTCAGACACTGTTTCTGGTCTGAGCTGAACAGAAGTTACATTGTACTTTTGGAGTATCAAAATGACAAAGAATACACAATAAACAAAGTTACTATGAAAATCAGTCAAAAGATTTGTTTTAATTTTGCTCATATTCCTTTACTTTATATGGCAAAAACTGGTCCAAAAAATTAATACAGTACACTTACACCGTTCAGCATTCCAACAGAAACTGCATCAGGCAAGTTACAGACTAAACTGCATCACAGCATGACAATAAAGATTATAAACAACACCAACACTGATTTTAAGTCAACAACAAATAATACAATACAAATGAGCGAGAAAAAGAATATGGTCTAATCTCCCACTCGATACACAAGTAACTCTGAACAGTAAGTAACAATGTTCATCAGCTTAAGGCAACTGCAAACAAATCACCTGTACGTTCTATACTGCAACACTCACAACCGCTATACTTGCCACAGAGAGTAAAGGGTATGAAAATCTGGGAATGAAACAAACTCTCTTCTACATTTTCTTTCATTTATAGCTTTCTTTCCCATACTTTATCCTCTCACATCTACCATGCCAAAACTTGTTTTTCAGCCACAGCTTCACATTTTGGAATATACGGATTGCACAATTAGGCTGATGACTGTCAGTGTTAGACATCCAACAGTTGGTTAGTTCACCAAGCACCTGATGAGCACTGCTCATGCACAGACACCAACTTACAGCATTAGTACCAGGGTGGCCAAAGTTTTGGGCTATAAAATTAAGGAAAACCTTGCAAGGACTTTCAAAACCATACGACATCAACTTCCAAAATTTTCAAGAGCCAGTTTGATTTTCAAATACTTTCCAGGGCCTGGAAGTTTTTTTTGTTCAAAAACTTTCAAGAACCGATAGACATCATGCAGTATCAAGACAGGACAGCATGCTGAGACGCCAAAGTCGTCGAGAGGGTGATAAGAGGGAGGGGTGTTTTCTCCCCAAGTGACTAGCGAGTCTGCGAGAACATCATAAACTTCTCTAGTGGAGTCAGGGGCGGTGTCCCGGTCGTCAACGCATTTTGGTAGAAAATTTTGCTGCAAAACACTTCTGGTAGCAGCATTTATTCACTTTTTAGTATACAGTTTTAAAATCATAGAAAATACTTAAAAAACTGTTACAAATAAGGTAAGTAAGCAAGCAGTTAACACTGCAGTTTACTGACCATGTGTCAGAGGCAGACAAACACGTTATAAAAAAGATGAAGAAAAATGCAGCTCATTTGATAACCATCAACAGCTATTTCAGCTGAAACTATTTCGTCTGAGCCACAGGTAAAGGGGAATTTCCCACTGTATCTATGGACTCGACGCCTAAATTCATGCTACTTGTATAAACATTAGTAGAGACGACATTCAATGTATATGCTGCTGGAATAGACACAAAACAGCACTGAATACTATACAATTTGTTTAGTACCTCATAAGCTACTGCAACATTTTGATTTATGACACGGCACAACTGTGGTATAATTGTCTAAGAATTATTTACATTCACTGTAACATATAATAATGTTTTCGTAATCATTTGATGCTGTGTGGGTCTACACAGCTTAATATGATCTGTTTTTGAGGTACTAAGTTATATGCAAACCCATAGTGGCAGACTTTTATAAAGAGGGCTTTGACTCCACTTCCCTCAGCTGCATGGCCAAGGCCCTCCATAAATGCATCTTGGAGGTCTGAAGATCCCCTAACAAGGTTGCGGGAAAAATTCTGGCTGCAAACGCATTTCTGTGCATTTCAAGCTTGAAAATTGCATTTGGTGGTCATGTTTTAGTTATTTTTTATCCTGGTTTCAACTCACGGTCAAGGTGAAGAACGTTGATCGAATACCTTTGGCTACAGGCCCGATGTATTAGGATCATTCAATAAATAAGTTACAAAACAGCGTCATTCTGTTAGATATTTAAATATAAAAATTCTGAAACATACGTTTTGTAAGAAATTTAATTTTGAGCATGTGTAGAATTTTTTTAACGAGAAAAAAATAAATACACTTAACAAGTTCATGTTGCTTCTTTGAATGTTAAAGATTATTGTTTAATTTTTCAAAATAATTGTTGCAGTTTGCTCAAACATTTGTCCTATCGGTCAACAACCTTCTGAATGTCCAATGCAAAAAAACGATGCTGGCTGCTATCCAATTGCCACTGAAGAACGACTAATTGCACCTGGTATATGATGCAAATTTCTGCCCCACCTAGCATTATCTTTCACCAGAAGTCTACTGTTCACTTCGTAGAACACTTGCCGCCGAATACTACATGCATCTCAAAGTGAATCTGATTTGCATTAAGTTTGGTTGCCCACTAACTAAACAACTACTGCAAGCTATTTGCTACGGGAGAATTTCAGCGGGAATGCCACTGTATTCAATGCTATTAAATGATGTCAAGTGATGTCTTCGTAATTAAACTCACAGCTGCTACTCAGAATTAAATTCCATACAAAACAAATATTTCAGATTTTTAATACTTAGAAAACTAATGGAATGATACTGTTTTGTAACTTATTTATCGAACGAACCTCGTATATACATGTATAGTCACCACAAAAAACTGACAATCAAACTTCTGTGACAGTCAACCAATCGATCAACGAATCACACATGCAGCTGATAAAAACATTTTAGATTAGGAATAAGACCTGATTAAAAACCGAGACAGCTAAATATAGATCAAAATAAAAAAAAAGATTATGAAACTCGGTTTCAAGAACGCTTGCTGAAACAGTAATGTTTTAATATTTTACTTGACAGAAGTAGCTAGATTTCTACAGAAATGGCGGCAGTAGATGCAGTGTGTAAATCTTAACTGCATCAGAGTTTGTTGATATCAGACTGCTAACCGATCGCAGTCACAATTTTGAGCAAACACTGGCTGCTTTTTGGCAATATCAAGTTAGTGAGATAAAATGCTGCCTAACAGGTATGAATGGCAAGTTGCATTGGCAACCATAGAAACCTGTACAAATGCACAAAATGGCAAATGTCATAAAGAAATTTCAGACAGCCTTTTTTGCCATTTTGTGAATGACACATCAAATCTTATTGAAAGACACTGTCTGTATACGATTACAATCCAGTTCAGTACAACATACTTTGCCAAAGTTGTCAATGAATGCAATATCTTCTCATTTGCTTGCAAAACACAGCACCGTATAAACGTGTTCTGATTAATAGTAAACGTAGACAAAATGTCCAAAAAACAATATAATGTTTTTTTTGTATGCAGCCGTCCTAACACTACAGTGCCACATTATGAGTCTTGCCCGTTTGTCTGTCCCTTACGTGTTCCTGTCTCCTAACTCGAAAACAAAAAAAGTATAAAAAAACCAAAACTGATGTAATCGTTCCTCAGGGTAGAAGTAACAATTTTCGGGTTAAAGGGTCAAAAGTCAAGTGGATGGCTGCACAATATGTCGACACTGGGCTGACATGTTTCTAGTTTAAAATAGAGGGCTACAACAAAATGTACACGTTTGACGCCACAAAACTGTGAGCAAGTTGAGTGACTGAGTGAGTAGGGGTTAACGATCTGCCTGACACAGTATAGGTCATTTTGGATACGGCCTTTCCAGGCAGAATGAATACAAAAACACAATAATGGAACAGTAAGTTTAACCTTTACAGAAACACAAAACACAAAAAACGTGCTAAAACTAAATTTGCAAGAAGAGCGATATAAGTGCATATGTAATTAACAATTATTGTTGTTCTAATAATCTTCCCTGCTATCCTCCAGACAGTCATTAATTTCAAAATGCTGTCTAGTGAAGGACAAGGATGTGAGCAAGCTACAACCATTTACAAACACGTGAGCAATATAGCAAATCTTATTGAGCGGCACTGTTTGTATAAAATTATTGTTTAATTTAGTATCAAAACGCCAACAACACAAGAACTACTGCAGTGCTAATAGAATCGCAGACCATGAAGCTTCTGATGGCACATGAAATTAAAGAAAATAAGCAACCAAAGAATATAACTCACTAACAATGATGACACATATATCTATCTTTAAAACAGATTAAACTTGCATCAAAACATCAACATCCAACTCCAAATCCATAAAATGCAAATACACAAAAACACATCGTTATAAAGTGCATAGAAATAGTATAATAATAATATCAACAACAACAATAATAATAAAGTCGTATTTCAATAGCGCCATAGAGACGTGACTTTACAGATGCTGAAACGTAAATACAGTTCACATCTTGCAGAAAATACATTCACGAGTTTTGAACAGTTTCAAATATCATGATAAAATGCACAGTGGTGTTACACAGATAAAAGGTGGCACACAAAACTGAAACATACAGGTTTATGTACATGCTTACGTAAATATTTTCTCAATCGTGGTTTCGGAAATGATTAGTCGAAATCATATCAGTGATATGCTATCACGTTAAACACTTGTTGATCAGCTGTATGTAATGTTGATATATTTAATTAGCTTTCAGCACAAAGAAAATAGATAACAATGGAAATAAAACGTTCCACTTTTGTGTCACCCTGTACAAAAGTCACAGACTGAGATGAAAGATGCAGAGAGGTATTCTCATGACGAAACATTACACGACTTGCACACAGTTTAAAACTGTTCCTTAAATTCCTGCACCTTTTTCAGCCGGCCCTGCTTGGCATCACTGATGGCGCCCCAGAGGTCAAACAGGAATGATTCCTCAGCAAACTGGCAGAGGTCTGAGTTCTGTAGTGCTGTGGTGAAGTCGCTAGGATTTGTTTCCTGTGAACCTGTCTCCCAGATACTCTGAGCTACATGCAACATAAATATCACACAATTACCAATTTAATCTACTCTATCAACAACCTATCACAGCATCACTGCCATAGGTATAAATCAAAAGACTCTAATAGCAACAAACCATCCTAGATGGGGAAAGCTGACATGAACGATTCTATTCTAAACCTGATATTTAAATGGAGTTAGCAAATGATGCCAGTTAGCAACAATTAGATAACTGTTGACAGCACGTTTGACTTCGTCTTACAGTAAATTGCATGACAATGTGACAAGATAGTCGAATTTATTGCTGCTCTGGTCGAAAACCTTAACTGGCACTGTGCCAGGTGCCACAATTGCTCCCTAAATTATAGGGAGTTGGAGAATTTTCTTTAAAAATAAAACTTTGGGCTAAACCCCCCAATTTTGAGGAAATTTAGGAGCAACATTTTGAGCAGCTATATCTCCACTGTCAAAAATTTGCAGCAATATCTATGTCAGAAAATTGCAACTTCCTGCCCCCCAACTTTTTAACCCCAATTTTTTTTAACCCAAAATGCTGCTGCTGAAAGCTGATGCTCATTTTACCATATTAGAGATGACAGAAAGCTGAGTGGCTGGTTACATAATGGAGATGCCAATTTTATCTGTCCACAGACAGTCACCCATCCAAATACTAACCAGGCCCAGTGTAGAACAACATTGTTGATGTTACCGTACCACTCTGCCAAACTGACACCATGCTGATGTTGTGTCAGCATCACCAACATTGTCTTTTACAGCTCCATGATATACAATATGTAAGTATAATGTATCCTGACCAGTGGATTCTGTTATTTTACATCACCGATATGCTGGCAAGAGCCTGGTGGACATCATCCGCCTTGCGGAGAACCGTGACGGGGTTTATCAACGTTTCGTATTTGAGGCCGCAACGCCTGATCTCCGGGTATGGTAAACCTCCGATACTGATGATAATAAGCTACAAAAACTTACCTAGTTCTGTGTCACTGATACCAAGGAAGTTCTCTAGCAAGGTATTGATCTTCTCAATTGCAACGTCTACTGTATCATCCGGCTACAAATGTCAAAAGCACAGTCAACCGGTACATAATAACATCATGCAATCCAGTCCGTACTTTATACATAAACTGTGTAAAATGCAAATGTAACGTGACAAGTTACATTAGCCCTGGCAAACTCCCATTTCTTTTGATATTTTTCTCTTTTCATTTTGCTCAGCCGTGAGAGCCACAACCCAAACAGCACCCCTCTAAATAGCTGAGAGATAAATAAACTTACTATTATGATGCTTTAGACTGCTGTTTTTGCAGCCATATGTAACATCTGTCTGAGAGCAAAAAATCAGAGACCTGATGGGCCTAAATGGTTTAACCACAACTATTAGCTTTACCTTTTACATAGTATATAATCAGACTACATTACCACTTCAACAGTTGCTGATCCTTTTGACCGCAGTCGTAGTGTCTTCATTCCATTACCATAGCCGCCAGCCTTTCGACCGCCAGAAGACTTGCCACTTATCTCCACTGAAACAAAACAACAAACATCAAACAAGTTACGGAGGGTATGACATGATCTTGGTTGAAAATATCAACATCAACATCAGCATGCATTTTCATGACTGTTTTGTGTCTTTCTTATATTATCTCCAAAAATGTTAGTTCGATGATAAATAACTTTATGCACTAATAATAACTTAAAAGACTAATAGAAAAAACTAATTACTGATACAATTACTGATACAATTAAACTACGAACAGAATATAACACTTTTGAAACAAACTAAAGTATTTTGAACACACAAATAACAAACACAAGTACGTAACAAAAGAAACAGATAACAATATTATCCCAAATGTTGACTATAGGGGCATGTTATCAAAATAACAAACAATTATTTCAATACAGCAAACTAAAATTTAAGTTCATTAGCAATTACAGCTAGTTTTGCTTTCAACATAACGACATGCAATCAAACTGCAATGTCAATATGCATTGCAAATAAACTAATACATGTTATGTGGAAAAAAACTTACTAAATCCAGATTTTATTGGCTCAATAAGACGAAGAAAAAACTGATCGCCACGTTTTATTTCTTTCAGTGTCTTTGCCACCTCGTAGTGGCGACATCCAATCATCGAAATGTCGTTAACTTTTTCAATGTGATCACCGACACAGATACCTTCAATCTGGGCAATAAGACTTCCTTCCCTGATAGCCTAGTGGACAAACACAAACAATGCATAGCAACATTCTGGTGTATAATTCACTAACTACATCAGCATCCTATCTTGCACCAAAGTGACATAACTGCCTACATCATACTCCAATCAGGCATGATGACTGATACAGTCTTGTATCTGTTTATCACATACATCCCTGCAAAATACACTGTTGATCACAGTGAAAAAGTAAGTACGTTTCAGCACAATCTAGAGCATATTGTGCCTCGTTATTCTCACACAATACATTCTGTAGCATGTTCCCACTGCAGCAGATACCATTACATTACTGATAGTTTTTGTAACTTGCATACTTCTGCAAAAGTTAATTCACATTTAACCAGTTTCCCAAGTTTCACATTATAATACTACAGTGAGTGGACAGTTCATACAAATGCAGATGAATATTAACAGTAATATAACATTTTACACGGCAATGACTGTAACACTGTAGTTGAGCTTTCTGTGTCTGCCAATCTCTGATGGCCAAAAATAATTTTCCCAAAGAGACAAAAAGGCGCAGCAACAGTCGGCAAGTGAATACTTCAACATAAACTGAGGTAAAGAGTCTACTAATCTGAAAACAATTCTATTGCTTATTTAAAATTCACAGAATGTTTCTTGGAAAAGTTTATCTGGAATTTTCACATTCAAAAGCTGAGAAAGCTCACAGCAGCTGCACAAGGTGCAAAAATTGTTCTTTAGAAGAGCAAAGTCACTGCTCAGTACTTGATACATGGTAAGTATAAAAATTTATATGAATTTCTTAAAGCTATTTCTAGAATATAGCAATTCTATCCTTTTTGGTCTGCCCAGAAACGATAGTTTTCAGAGTGGACTTATGTTTTACCGCAGATGTTTTTATTATTTTTTTAGTTCGCCAAGGTATCTCCGCGTGCGTCAGCCGAATGCCACCAAATTTTGCAACGTGATTGAAAGTTTCCTCCATTTTATAATGCAGGTCTAACATTTTGAGGGGTTTTCCCCCCAAAATTGTAGTGGCCAAAAACATGCAAAATTCGGTGCAGTTTTGGATAACTTCAAACTATGACGCCAAATATCTGGAACGAATAAAAATATTCAAAATCGTACAAGTACCTGATCTAGGCCTAATGTGATTCCTCCCATGATCAGCGAAAAAAGCTCGGCGAACTTTGGTCCACTAACAACCAGGATCTAGATGTGTAATCGTACCCACCAAAATCAACTTCTTTGGAATACCATATTTCGGTTCCTAGGGGGTGCTGCACGCTAAAATTTTTACACATGCTAGTAAATGACCAAGTCTTACTAGCGCACACTCTCTGAGACAGGGGGTTTCCCCAACAACTTTTTGCAAAGGGGGTCAAAAATAAACTTGAATTTTGGCAAATTAGCCACAATAACTTTAACACCAAGTGGAGCAGCCTAATGAAACTTTGCCACATGATGTAGTGTTATGTAGGAATGATAATGTGTGTACAACTTCTGGGAGCACTGCCCCCTTGAAATTTGAAATAGCGAAAAACGTCCAAAATTTGACGCGATTTAGGACAACTTCTGACTTTGAGCACAGATATCTCTGGAGCAGATGGAGATATTGACAAGTGGTAAACAGCATTATCAACTACGATCTCTCTTGTGTTGAACAAAGAAACCTGACGAACCTTGGTCCACTAACAACATCGGTTAGTTGACTAATGTCTACCCACCCTAATTTGACACTGCGCATTCTGCGTATGCTAATGCATTCGACTTTGCTATGGAAAAACCCTTGAATTTTTCCCACAATTAGACTAACAGTGCCAGGTAGACTCACATTGGACTTTGCCTCAAATTTCTAGTTTCTTTTTGAGTTGGAAGCTTACATACGACGGGCGTACTAGGATGGCCGCATAACAATATTTACCATCAACTGCAATACATAATTTTACCTTGATGAATGCCAGCCCAGCTCCATTGTCTGTGATTGTCAAGCCAAGAGCATCCTCGGACTTCTCGATGTCAACGACTTTCGGCTGACCACGAATGTGAGCAAAGATGAAGTCATCAAGTCCCAGCTGACCTCCAAGCAGGCGGCTCATGTCAACTTTGTGTGTATTTAATGTGCAGAACAAAATCTGACACACACACACACCAGCAAAACAACAATTTGACTAAAAGCTTCCGCAATGCAGTGACTGAAATGAAGTTTGATTTATATAACAAATTACCCAGCAGAAATGTAAAAAAAACCTTTAAAACATAAGATCTAAATTTTATAAAAATTTTTCCAAATTGTTTTAAAAATCAAAAAACTTAAGTTTATCGAACCAAATTTTCCAGCCCTGTTTAAACTGCACCTCCTGATAGTTTGCATCTTACTATAATGCAAAAAAGTTTGTCTGTCTGTCTGTCATTCCCCTCTGGCACCTTCAGTGTTCATGGTCGCAGACCCCGACCAAAGTGTTTGAGTCCTTAAGCCTTAGGTACGTGCGCCCCTACCTTGTCCCCCACCTCTCTCCACAAGCAGCCTGAGGGGAGCCCTAGGGGTGAGTTAAGTAGAGTGCATAGTGCAGCATGTAGTGCTTCATGGTGCTATCTGGTGAATGACGATAACTAAAAAGTCTTCCATGCCATAAAGCAAATATTTTGCTAGTCAAAATAAAGCACATAACAAAAAGCCCAGCTGAGGCTAGAGTGGGCCGACTGTACCGTCTATGTCCAAAGGCCAGTGTCCGATTTCCAGTCATAAAGAAAAAGTGATTTCCCAGAGGTGTCTGACTACAGTTCATACATGCCATGTCAACACTGCTATCAAATGCTACGATCATTGCTTAGATACAGTAATTTGGCACACGTTGATGATAGATGCAGGCAGCAACTTTGCACCAAACCGCTGGAGATAGCGACAATGTGACAACTATAGAAACTTGTCATCACCCTATCCAATGGTACCATCGCTGATCCCCTATAATGTACCATTTAGCCACAATACATACATCACAGAGAGATGAGAGACAGACAAAATCTTGAATAATCTGCAAGACTGTACAGTCAGCCAAAAATTATATCGATAAAAATATCCAGTACAAACCAGTATCCAAATTAGTAGAAAGACAAACTAGAGAATTGACACTACAAGATAATCACCTTAACAGAAGTATTTTGGATAAAATGTATACGATAAAAATTTCAACAAAAAGTTACCACAAATGACACGAAACATTTACATTGTCATCATCAATTTACACAAATAAGTCTGTAAGTCTTGTAGTGGCCAACACTTTCACGTGCAACAGCAGAATGCTTCGCGTGTCTTAGCTAGGGCCAAAACGTCTGTCGGTCTGTCTGTCTGTCCGTCACACTCTGCAGCCCTATCAAAATGGTGCAAGCTAAAATCACGGAATCTTCATTGTGGACTGCCGCAAGAAGTTTTGTGACAAAATTTCAAGCCCTTGTGTGAGAGGGGTTTCCCATTAAAAAGTAGTTATTTTATCGCTATTGCTCATGTAGCATAAAAATGGTTGCAAACAGGTATAGAGACGCTACATGGCTGCTCATCATTAACAAGCACTAGTGATGAGTTTTTAGTGGTGTAAACATTGCACTGACCTTGAATGATGCTGAACCCCCAAAATAGGGGACCTTGTAATGTTTTTTTGCAATTTTCAGCTGCGGCGATATTTCAAGGGTAAATTTCACCAAAATTATTAGATATAATTCTGGACCACCTGCACGCGAAAATGTTAGCATAGAACGTATATTTTAACCATATGAGTTTCAACCTCCTAAGTTCAAGGAGTCTTATGTACGAAGGCTTCAAATTAAGGTACTCCTTCAAGACGCACTATTATTTTATTGCATCTGTACACCTATTGCCCAATAGAGGACTGATGCTGTCGCGCGTCACGTGAGCTTTGCTCAAATTACTTGTACAGTTCCGTTGGTTCCGAAGTAAAATATCTTTGCCCGTTTGCTGACTGATTTACCTGATTAGGTGTGATATCGTAGCACTCAGCTATCTTCTGGTAAAGTTCTTTGACGTTGGTAAACTCTGAAATGACGCCGGTTGGACTACCGTGTGCCTGCTGACAGTGAAAAACCAATTTCGGTTTTGATACGGGCGCATCGGCTGGCTTAGCGGCCTCGGTAGTGGGACTCGGCCCATTACTTCCGGAATGTTTCTCTTTGTTTTTCGCATCTTTCGCCTTATCTCGCGACAGCATCCCTTTGAACATGGTCGGTTACAAAAGTATAAATCTACAGCAATCAACGAATAAGCTCAACGAGCATAGACTGCCGTGTCGTTCGAATAAACAAAAGTGATATGCTACTCAGGTGAGAAAACTAATCACGGTAAATGGACCACGCCCATTCACGCAGCGACAGCACAGTGGTGTTGTGCGATATACCGGCGATTCCTCGGTACTCGGTAAGTATCATGATTACCAATGTGACGATACCAGTGTCGAAAAGGTCTCGGTGTAATCTCTGTGCCAGGATACCACGAAGTATCGCGAAAATTCCAGAACAGTGTTTGAAGTCAGGACGAATATGTTGAAGTTGAATTCAAACTATGGACAGAAAGACGAACAGCGCTAATCTGTGAGAAACAAGAAACAACACGGCACATATTTGAATGCGAAGGAAGCACAGTAAAAGGACTAACAATAGAAAGATACAAACAGATGATTGGAAAAGAAGGCCTACAGACAGACGACATGAACAGTGTAAGTCAGTCTGCGGAAATAGTTAGAAAGAAAATGGAAGAAAGAACAAAAATAAAGACGATTGTGAATAAGTACGGATGAGAAGACAGTCTCCACTCCAGAGGTTGATAGTCTATGCCGGAGCATGAAAAACTTTTATATTTTATATTTTATATATTTTATAGTTTTCACCGAATTCACCGAAGCCACCAGAACTACTGGTGGCCTAAGTAAGCACAGGCAAAAGCCATATAACGCTTACTATCCTAATAACTAGATTAACTGTGTGTTTCCGGTTGCAATTC
>Ga0056128_1000366_pt1 | contig 38365 bp, 20 predicted proteins | sample WorMetLIZISLAND2_FD_71113 | JGI IMG/M metagenome (GOLD analysis project Ga0056128, IMG submission 71113) | Marine gutless worms symbiont microbial communities from Max Planck institute for Marine Microbiology, Germany - Olavius geniculatus... ... | reverse complement strand
GAACCAAAAAAAAGTGTAGTAAATTTCGAACACGGAGGGGTGTATATTTCACCTATATGGGGAGCAAAAACCCCTGGGCGGATTGAGCCCAAATTTTGTTTGGTGGTAGGCGTCCATGACTTAATCACGCCATTAAAATTTGGTGACGATCGGTTCAGGGGTTTTTGGTTGGCTAAGGGTCAAAGTTTGCATTTTACCATATACTTTGAAGGTCGTCCTTACAACACTCACACTACCGTGTGAGGTGTGATGCTGTACTAATTCTAACAGATATTGCAACCAGGCTTCTAAACGAATCTGAAACAAGTTTTAACATCCGAGCGGTTTCAAACACGAAATATTTTTTTTCAGACGACAAAAGCGCAACATTTTTCAAACAGCATATTTAAAAGTTTTACAAAATAACTAACAAAAATAGACAAATTTGTGCTTTGTTTGTAGGCTTAGCCTACTTTTGAAAGCTAAAATGCTTTTAGGCTCGCTGACCACGGGCTATGCCTCTGGACCCTGGTGGGGGCTTCGCTTTCGACCCCCTCCGTTACAGGTTCGCTCTCCGCGATTGATATGAGCCCCACGTGACTATTACGAGAACGTTTCACGCCCATCAGAAAACACAGAGAAAGGAAAATAAACAAAAAAAGCGAAAAAATAAAAGATATTGCACTTCTAAACTTCTAAGTTTAAAATTTTGTCCTTTGCTAATTCCTAAACTCTGTTCTTCATTCGTGTCAATGTTTTATCGCTGTGATGTGATGTGAACAATATGCAGATGTGTAGCAGCCATGCCACATGAACAGTCAACATCGTCTGTTGGGGTGTCGTCGTCGGTTGCCACGTTTCTCCTTATTACCTCCGTCTGCTGCATTCTCTCGCTGTCCAATACTGCCAATGACGGCGAAAAGCAGAAGAATCGCACGCAGAACTCGCTCGAACTCGAAGCTCACGACCCACCATCAACTCCGGTTACGAGCTTGATCAGATTCCACAATTATGCCCCAAAGTTTGCCATGCTGTGCGTAATGTCGATTGGCATTGTTGCTATGATAGTTTTTATTTTGAAGCGAGAAAGAGTAACTACTCGCCACGTCACTTCCAGTAACCGGCACGAGCTTCATGGCATATATTCATTGCGAAGCATCACGGCATTCTTCATCGGTGTATGCACTCTCGGCGCGGCTTATATCATCGTTGAATTTTCCTGCATAAACATGTGGCGTGACTGCGGCGACGAAGTTTTGCTGATTAATGTATCCGAGGTTATATTTCGTATAGTCCTAGTGGCGTTTGCCAGCTGCGAGACATTGGTCTGCTGGGTGATAAAAGATGTGAACTTTAGACCATCTCAGTGGGTCTGGCACGGTTTGGCAGTCGTACAGGCGGCAAATGTTGCTCTCTGGTTTGACTCGGTGCTTAGAGAATCGAAGCACCGTATTGACGAAACCGTCGGTTCATTTGATGCATATTTCACATTCTGCAATCACACGCCGGCGAACGGAAGTCACTCTGAGGAGTCTGCGTGGTGTTCACAGTCGTCTATAGCGGGAGAGCTGTTTGTTATTTCTAGCCCATTATTGTATCCAATAGCAATCGAGTTTTCTCTGTTGGTGAGCGAAACTTTTCTTGAGAAAACAATCGGAGCAAAAACGCACGACAACGCGGTGGGCAACAATAATCAAGTTGTCAGGCCACAACCTACCGTATGGAGACGAGTCACATCATGGTTTACAAACGTTTTTTATCGAAACAGACCCCACGAAAGAACGCCATTGTTGCCGAATCCGAACAAAAATTTGACCATCTCCGTCGTCTCGCAGATATTCATTCTGACATTTGCTATCATCAACGTCGTCTACGTGGTGCTAAGCGTTCTAATATTTATCGGTTACAAGTCGAAAAGAGGTAGAAAAAATCTTCTTCAGTCGAAGGTTTACAACGACATCTTTGAATTTTATTTGATTTTCTATTATTTCTGTTGCATTATTTGTTGTGCGGTTGGAATTCACACATGCCGAAAATTCAGGCGTCCTTCTTCGCCCACAAACTTCCTGGAATATCTTTTGCTTTTTTCCACGTCGGGTGTGCTGCTGCAATCGCTCAAACGTCTCATGGCTGTCTCCGCCATCAGGCATAGATTTTCTTCGGCTTATTGCGTAGAGGAAATCTTGGACGTACTACTGGCACTAGTGCAGATTGTATTCTATTACAACGCCAAGGACGTGAAGCTGCTATTGATCAATGACGGTGGGAGCGGTCCAGGCAGACATCCTGAACCTGACAACCCTGTCAGTGTAGCTGTCTTCAAGAACATCACCTTCGTCATTGCTGTCAGTAACTTTGCCAGCTGGATCAGCGACAGTTTTCTTCTGCCTGAGATGGACACAAGCATCACACCATCCAATTCCATCATAGAATCGTGGCCGCACTTTGACAATGTTGTAACACCAATATTGATATTCTTTCGTTTTAACAGCGCGCTGCTGTTCTGGTGTCTCGGCACTGACGTTTTCCGATCTGGCGAACTCCATGAAGACTAATGCTGTGTTTATGGGGGGAGAGGGCAGGCGATCGTCGCCAGAAGATCCGCAGCGATCGTCGCCACGACGATCGCTGATCGCTGCGACAGTCGTCTCGTGTTTTACTACGGGCAACTGGTCGCGGCGATCTGCTGATCGGTAGAAGTTATAATGCCCTCCCTACTCGAGCCCGGACCGGAAGTATATTCCCAATGAATTGCTTACTGTTCTGGAAAACTGGCTTGCTGATTGTCGTACGTGCATTCAATGGAACGATGTAACTTCTGTGTTTATCAAAATTGATTTCGGAGTGAGACAAAATTCTGTCCTGTCTTGTCACCTATTTGCTATTTATATCGACGATACGGTTACACGTCTTCATGTTGGCCAACGTTCTTTCATTGTGCTATACGCAGAGGATATTTTAATATTTGCACCGTCTATCCAAGAATTGCAAACTATAGTTAGTATCTGTGAACTAGAACTAGACTACAGTTCCAGGTATACTGCACCTACAGCATTAGACACTAAGCAAAAAGCTGAACAAATTATGGCCAACGTTTTTATTTAATGTTTGAAGTGTTTTCTAAAAAATTTTTTGCCACGTTTTTTTACGTTGTTTGGCGTTTTTAATTTTTTTTTCTGGAACGTTTTTACTTCTATGTGTGGATATATCCATGAAGATATATCTATTAGATGTCCAAATCTACGGCAAACCTGCGAATAATTAAATGCTAGATTCAGTATCAGGATAACTAATTATCAGCTGTACGATTCATCGGGAAAGTGTCTTGAATAGCCGCGACTGTCATGATCAACATCGTAACTGACTGTAGCGTTGTACGCGGGGTTGGCCATGCTCGTCGAGCCAACGGCAAAGTTCGAGTTTGAGTCAATCTTACTGCCACCTCGACGCCTGCGACACACGACGACGATGACGATGATGATGACGATGACGATGACGATGACAAATGCGACGCAAGCTGCGATGATTATGATAATAATTAACCAGTTCATTGGCATCACGTAACGTACGCAAGAACACAGGTAGTTCGCATTTCCGACCGACACCTATACACACGGCAACACCAACCAACACCGAACGTCACCTTCTGATCAGCTCGAAAAAGACACCAAAATACGCACATCAGAAATTAAACACTGTATACAGCTAGCTGCCTTTAATTTATTTTATTTGTTCGATTTCATCGCATTTTAAAATCTACTCTTGCAGCACGTTACAAGATAGATTTTGTTGTAATTGGCGTACCACAAATAGTTTCATTAGTTTTTACGCACGATAGCAGAATGCTTCACGCGTCTTAGCCATGACTTCAACAGTCCAATACCTAGAACAACATGCGAGCACTGGAGGCATAGGTAACGGCAAATTTTTGTGACACTTCTTTGAGATTTCCTGAGGATTAAATCGACAGTGACAAAGGCTGCAGAAAGCAAAATTCATGCTAACAGTTCCTGATTATTTAAAAGCAAAAAACCCTGCAAAATCTTCGAAAACGTGCAAGACAAAGCTATTTATTTGCTGCCACAATTGTTGGTCCAAATAACCTCCTGATGCAAAGTTATGCATAATTTTTGTGACACATATATGACAAAATTGACTATGATTGAGCCTGGTGCGAATTACACAATTACAGAAATACTACAGTAATTACGTACACTGTACATCGCGTAGTGAAAATCGTACAACCGTGATGTTATATACAGATTCAGCAGAGATCACATAAGATGAGATTAAACCTTGAGTGAGAGAGCATCACGGTCTGCATGGCAGAGTGTGCTGTTGAGTCTGCCTGGTCTGCTGGTGGGTGGTCTACAGTCGAGCTGGTTGTCAACTAGTGAGACGGGAACGCACATGCCGTCACCCAGTGTCACCAAGAAGTCCACTAGACGACTGCCGCGCGTCAGATATCTACCCTACACGTCCACCCAGAGTCTCAGATGTTTAAAGGGCGTAGCTTTTCATGGAAAACGCATCTCAAAGTTATGGGGCGTCACCTGCCATATGACATCGCACCCTAGCCTCAACTTAGCCAGACAGACCAGTACTCGATTTACCTATCCCGGATGGACGGAAAACTGAGTTGATCTTGGTGTTGGTTATATAGATATATACCGAGATAGTATTTCTGTCCGAAGACAGTCACCCGTCCACGTAGTAACCAGCTGATAGTGTCTCCGACAGGGAGTCGAACCAACGACCTCGTGATCACAAGTGCAACGTCCTATACCTCTACAGTATAAAGCCACCTGATGTATCAATTATACAACATTATCTGTTGCACCAACACGTGTTTGTATTAGATAAAGCAAGCAAAAATGTCGCCAGGTTTTGTGGCGACATGCCATGCGGCCATCCAACTACAGTTATGCGTATATTCCATAGTGTGCAGTGGGCCAAGCCGCCGGTGTTGCCCGGCGCTAGATCCAAATAAACTCAAAGTTTTCTGGAAATTTTTGTCGTCGGGTCAACTTGTTTTTTGACCTCTTAGATTACCACCAGAATGAAAGTAGTACTGGTACCCTCAATCAGTAAAACTTTAGCATAACTTTTGAAGTAATTTCGGATGAAAACAGACCGACGCAACAACATAACCTCCGCCGTTAACTTTTTTACGTTGCCTAAATGCAGAGCAATTCAACGTGGCCTTTCATAACATGCGTGACTGAGTAGAGGTTAAACGCTTAGCACATAATCGGTCATTTTGGGGATGGGAGATAGCGTGCATACAACAATCAACACGTTAAATACAGACCTTGATGTGAAGCAAGCGATCAGCGGCTGGGTCGAAAACCTGTGGTTCATCGGACCGACAGAACAGATCGGGCGGCAGTGAGTACTGCATCTTGACGCTGGAGTTGACGCTACTGATGTCGTGATAGCGCTTCAGTCCGTCCAGCTGCAGTCCGACATAGATGTCAGCGCGATCATCTCCCACCGAGTACACCGCTACACCAGGTCCTGCATTAGCATCATCATTATCATCGTCATCATCAGAGAATTGTTGTGCGCTGATACACAAATTGGTCAAAAACTAGCATACTTTTCATACGCCTTAACTTCGTCAAATGTTAACCGATTTTTGCAATTCTTTCACTTTCAGAATCAGACGAAAATATTTGTAATAACTATAATAACGCTATTATTAAACATCCAAACACACCTCAAATGTGTCGCGACACTACCTTGTGTCTTATAAAACCATCACGACACGGCGTTTTGCCTTCAAGGCCAAGACCTGCTTTTAAAACATTTTGCTTAATTACGTCATTAAAGCAGATAAAAGTGTGTCCTTTTTTGCACCACCCTTTATAGATAAAATCAGACACCTATTGTGCAGTATAAAAGTCACAAACAGCCAAAATATTTAATTAGAAACACATACTAGTCAAAAAAACCGAATTTTGACTTCTCGCGCGCTACGTTCCTAACGTAGCGAAGAGGAGTATATGAGATCAGTATAATATTGAGAACCGGCCGGCCGACCGACCGACCGATTAACGACCGATCAACGACCGACCTCTGTTCCTGGAAAAGCCTTCCTGGAAGAACTTCAAACGGCCATATCTTCATAACGGTGCCAGATAAACGCATGGTCACTATGGACCACCCATAGAAAGTCGACCCCCCGAGAGTCGAATGGTCACGTGACCGATAACGTCACGTGACCCCAAAAGGTCAAAGTCGTGACCCCATTATCTTTGAGGCGCCATATCTCCGTAACGGTGCCAGATAGACGCATGCGTTGACTTGAGGTATAACAAGACAAATGGCAACTAGCGTCATCGAACATTATTGAAAATTTTTTCCTCTTAGTTCCTAAAATTGGGCAATATTTTATGAACTTCGGGGAAGCAATTTTTAATAACGACCTCGACGCTAGTCACTATTATTATAATATTTAACGGGTCGCAATTAGACGCCGGGTCTTTAATACAAGCCAAAAGAACAAAAAAGCTTTTAAAAATACAAAAGAAAATGATGCGCGCGAGGAGGACATTAGATTGGTCACAATCTAATAATATTTCTTGTTAACAATAAAACTTTAAATGTTTTTGAAAAATTGTCGCGTTGGTGATATACACCTTGACTGTCGCTGATCGTGCCTGATTCGCTGTGCGCTAAGCGACGACTCAAGTCGGCGGGTAGCGGCAGACGCGGCATGCGACATAGCATCGAAGTGGAAGCCGCGGACTGCATCAACGACCTCTTCACCGTCTCGTCTTCATTACCGGCCGCAAACCAACACGACTACAACCGTCAAACCGCACTTAACGCTCAGGCGATATGCCGTTGAAATAGACGACTGAACTGATTCGTTGTACGTAGTGTTACAGTTTAAAACAGACAACATGCAAGATATACAGTAGTCGGGTGACTGCCTGCGGGCAGGTAAACCATCTAGGTATAACCAGTCGCCTAGGTCAACTCAGCCTTCTATCCATCCGGGGTAGGTAAAACGATTACCGGCCTATCTGTCTGGCTGAGATTAAAACGGGGAGCGTTCAACTGTGTCAAGTAGCAGGTGTGATCCCGTACGGCGGGTGACGCTCCGTAGCTCTGAGATGAGTTTACTATGAAAAGCTATAGCATTTAACCATTTAACCATTTAACTCGTATTTACACAGTGTCACCGAGGCTCAGCTAACAAAACCGCACACATTAAAATTACAAATCAGCAGAAGGAGTGATTAAGCGAGTACGCAGTACGAGTTTATACCACTCTAAACAGTGCAGTGCGTGTCGTACAGATGACACAGGCTACACTGTCACTCGTTTGCCTTATGACGCATGACTGCAGCCGGAAGTTGCGAGAACAGTATACGAGTGCGAGCTTAGTGTGGCTTAACAAGCAGAGATGGACGTGGTGTGGTACTAACAATACCTCGGACTGTGACAAGCGGTCAGTGACGTTGCTAACGTTGTTGACAAACCGAGTGACGTCGACACGGACAATGATGCGAGGTGCTGCGACCGAGTTCAGATACCTGCCGTAGACCGTCACTATCGTACCGCCTCTACACAGTTCAGCCCAGTTACACTAAAACGTATAGCGGTAATTGAGTGGTCATTCAAAATCACGTCGCAGCGCACCCAGTATGTGTCGCTACACTACCTTGTAAATCACAGTCGACTTCAGTATGTGTAAGATACAACTTATAACGTAACTTTCAATATCAGGTATTCAAAAGCAGATTATTTCACAACGCATTCAGAATGTGACAAGATCCTTAATAATCAATATTTTTTAAAGTTTATCTCTTATTTGACTAGTTAATATTTGACAAATGAAAAATAGTGACCTATATTCTTTATGGGCAACAGGCAACACGCCAACCTTGACCATCACGAGTAAATTCTCAACGTTACTCTAACATTTTATGTCCAGTTTTCAAACTTAACAACACCACTATCATGACGTGTGAAATAATCCACCAATAAAAATTAATCGATATAAATTTTCCTTTGTACACTGTAGGTCTAAAGATGACATTCATGCGGTTTTTTTGTTAAACAGATACGGCCATCAGGCCGACATTGGATGTACACCAACACCAGCTTTGTTGGCTAAATTTCTGCAGAGTTCCGCGAAGGAAATGAACTCGCTTGCAACAGGCCTTGTCTATGCAGAAATATATTATCTGCTGCGTTTGCCATAAGCTACGTGTTACGTTCGCATAGACAACGAGAAAGATTATATTTTGCTATATACTGACACGGTGAGGTGATTGCGCGGCTGAAAATCCGTGAAGACCGGACTAGGAAGGTAATCAAACAGTTGCTGGGTGTTGATCCATTGCTCGCCGGCGTCAAACAGTTGCAGTCTAATCGGTAGGTGGCGCGACGGTGCGTCAGCAAAAGGTGTCAGCACAACCAACGAATCCTCGCTGACTTTTACCACCTCTCTTCAACCAACACGCAACAATCACAGCGCTGCTATAACTACCAGTAGAAAAATTCATCGACCCAATGGCTACATACTATGCGGCCATTCGCCGAGATCTACACTGCACTGCGCAACTCTAACCCTAACCATAACCATGAATCTTGATTTTCTGAGCTAAAAAAACATGTTGGACTCCTAACCTGAAGAATATTTACACCAGTTTTTTCTTCTTCTTCTTCTTGGCGAACTCCTGTCACAGCGTTGCCGTACTGATGACTTGGCGCCAGTTTTGGTTTTTCTAAACCTATTTGTTTTCAAGTTAAAAGCCAGTATGGATAGACAGACAGACAGACAGAACAAAACCCGCAGTGCGGTTTATTAGAATGGCTGACAATTTACTTAGGACATCGACGCCTTAGCACGTGTATAGATCGAAACAAGTTTACTACAAATAAAACAATTAACCTACAGGCATGACAAGTATCTAGAATTGACAAACCGAGTGCTGTATTGACCGAAGTGGACAACTGTAACATGAACCAAGCTGAAGAACGAACCAGTAATAGTCACCGGAGTTCCACCAGACACGGGCCCATACAGAGGTCGAACGCTGCCCACTTCACCACACAGAAAATAATTACGCACAGTCAGCCAGAGATTTTCCATTTCGCACGCAAGCTTACTAAGTTTGTGCAAAAAGCGCTATATCTACTATGCAGTACTTTGAAAGCTCTATTTCTAACTAGTCTTCTCACTCTGAGCAACTTTTATGGCACTCCAGCGAAGCCCCACCGAAATTGCACCAAGCAAAAACCAATCCTAAATTTCAGCTCGGTCGTTATGGGGCGAGCAAAACTTCAAGTTACGTTTACACGTCACGATTGTATACAGTAGTAGGCCTATGTGCACATATGCTGTATATAAGATATAGGTTGGTACAGACTGACCTGCTCTGATGAAGCCGGTGGCGCCTGTAGCCCCCGTGTAACCCGTTTCACCCCTCGCACCCACATCCCCACGATACCCTGCACAGTCGACCCACCATAACACCAGTTCAGATAAGTTCACCAATAAAATTAAATGTCAAAAGTTAAACAACAAGAAGCCTAGCTGTCGTTAAGTTTAGCCGACCGTACTTGCTTGTCTGCGTCCGAAAACCAGCAAATGCAGATTACAATCCTTCCATATGTCATGCCAACGCCAGATACTAGGTGTGAAATGGCAAGACCATGTCAAGAACGTCGACATAGCCGACAAAACCAGTCTGCCAAACATTGCAGATATAATCAGCAAGATGCACCAAGCACTGTTTGGTCACGTTGTTAGACTGGATGCCACCACACCTGCACACCAAGCGTTATGTCAGGTCATTGCAATGAAAGGCGGTTAGAGTCCAGAGATAAACTGGTGAAGACCTCCCGGGCGTCCTCAAAAAAACCTGGATACAGCAGATCGAAACACCGGCCAGCTGGAGACAGATGTGGCAGAGTGCAGATGAACGTAGACATGTGGGGAGTTGTCGCAACGGACCTCAGCTGTCTATACGCGTCATGATTATAATGATGATTTCTTACCTATTCACATAACTTCCCATCTAACGCTCGTAGTCGCCTATAAACTTATCACGTGTCCAAGATTACTCTTATTGATACAACATATAGCTTGAAATAGATTGATACTAGGCGCTGATACCAGAAGGTCCTTTAAGTCCTTGCTGTCCGCGCGGACCTCGCCATCCAGTCGGCCCAATCAATGCAACCGTCCCATCGACCCCCGGCAGACCGGGCAGTCCAGTGCCACCCTGGGCGCCAGTGAAACCAGTCGCACCCATAGCACCCGTCTGACCGCGCACGCCCTGTATGCCAGGCAAGCCTTTTGGACCTAAAACAACAGCAGAACGATACACACGATCTTCGACGAATTGTCGACCATGTCCACTTTGTCAGGGTCAATTGTATAGACTGTTACACTTTCTGCAGTCACCTAGATCGTCACAATAGAAGTGTATGTGGTGAACCAAGGGAAAAAATTTTTAACAGTGACTGCTAAAGTTACACTACTAAATTTTTCTTTCTTCAAGCTGAATACACTTCGATCCATAATCCCCACGTCTGTCATTTTCAATCAAAATTAACGATTATTCGTTAATTTTTGAAAAATTCACTAAATTTTTTAATTGTCACTAGCTTTATTTACAAACTTGGAAACTCGTTAAAACTGGACACTTCTTTGCCACAATGTTGTGTGCGTCACCTGGACATCTGGGAATCTCTCGAGCAGCACGTCGCCTGACAAGCTGCTGCTGCTGCTGCTGCCGAGTTCCTGTAGCGCCTGTGTCACCAGTGAACCCCGTATCACCCGTGCTGCCTTGCATTCCTCGCACGCCACGCTGACCCGTCTCTCCTATACATGCACAGAAAAGCCATTTGATGTGTTTGTATCGATGTTAACTTCACCCTAATTTACACCGTCGCTATTTTACCTTGCGAAAAGTAGTCAGCTTTAGAATAAGCGAGTTACAAGAACGGGTTACAGCAAGCAGATACAGGTGAAATGTAATTAGGAAGATTAACTGTAAGAAATGTGGAATCAAAGTAAACCAACACTGTAACTCTGAGTAGCCTATATTCTAAAGGTGAGCGTAATTCACGAGGCATTTAAGATCTGATGATAAGACTACTTAAGGTTTAGCACCGAATGATGTAGGCCTGGCTATAACAGTGAAAAAATTTTGTAAATCGGTTGATATTTGATAAAGTTAATTAAAATGTAAGACTACGAAAGTTCAGGGCTTAGCCTACATTCTACGACCGCCAGGTAGGCCTATGTTAAAATTTACAATGACTTTTAACGAATAGGCATAGGTAAAATACGATCATGGATATCGTGACTTCATTGAGAATGCGGAAGAATGACTAAAAAATAAAAAGTTGATTCAAAGTAAACTAGGTATAAGTATTCACTATTGCCTATTTGCGGTAAATAAAGACGACCATTAAACAGTGGCAGGCCTCGTAACTAATGACTCAGCTCGTCTACCAGGGTGGCGCAAAAAAGGCGGAACGTAGGCCTACGCCTGCATGTTTTTGTTTTACGTAGACTGAGGAAGCAATCGGACAGTTTCAGAAACGATTAGCACTGAAAAGCATTACCATTTTGAACATCTGAACACAGTGTTCAAGATGACCGCCCTTCGCAGCAGGGATCAAGGCAAATCGCTCTCGAAACTGCCCGACTGCTTGATTTACGTAAAGCATTTAATACTATGTTCGTCTTTTTACGCGTCACTCGGTACAGACATGTATACACGAACCAGTTCGTCCACGAGGTCCGCGCACGCCACGTGGACCGTATCCTCCAGTAGGTCCGCTCTGTCCGGTCGATCCTATAATTCCCGTAATTCCCGCGTGTCCTCTACGTCCTGTGTGTCCAGTCGCACCTGTTGCGCCTGTTGCACCCTGCTCGCCCGGTGGCCCTGAGCAAATAAATCACAAGTGAACAAATAGTGACTGGCGTCGAATTCATCATTGAAAACTTTTGACCCGAAGTTCGTAAAATATTGCCCGAGATCGAAGATCGATGGTAACATTTTACGAACTGAGGGTAACAAAATGTTTAATGATGTTCGACACGCCAGTGATTATTTGTTTTCTTATACTTCAAAATTGAAGAATTCTAAAAGCCAGCAATTAAACAATTACGAGAAATATGTGACGACCTGAATGTTGATAGGTGGTCAACAGTGCGCGCGCTCTGTTGACGTATTTGTTAACGTCACGTGATGCGACTTGGACCAATCACAGGTATTTTGCGTTGAGGTATAACAGTAATTTTTATTTCACATTTTAACAAAAGTAAAAATAAAGGTGGCCCGCGGTGTAATAGAAGATCCATCACAGACAGAGCGTCACTTGCCATATGAGATGACACAGTGTTAGCTGCCACGTACCAACACAAGTGAACTCGTCCAGCCTTAATTCAAGTTAAATAGGCCGACACTCGATTCATCTACCCCAGAGGAATGAAAGGATGAGTTGACCTTGGCGTTAGTTAATATACCAAGATGGTTTATCTGTGACGCCATGGTGTATGTGATGTCCCATATCTGTCAGTGTCTTTGACTGCCTCGTTATCAGTAACAAAGCCATTCGCTTTATCTTTAAGCTTCTTCGTCCGTTGTGCATATCATAAAACGCAAGCACAAAATTCATAGCAATTAAAATTTCGGCCAAGCAATAAACAATAATAATAATTGTAGCTAACCTGGTGGGCCAATACAGTCGAGTTTAATTGAAGCGCGCGCTGACCGCATGGATAAAAGCGAGTTTTGTTTGAGCCAGGCGCCAGTTGCCCCAATCGCACCGGTGGGTCCAAGCTCTCCGCTCATTCCGCTGGCACCTACGTGACAAAAGTGCAACCGCCCTGCTGTCGTAGCCATGCAACGCCGCACGATGTTTTATTCACATTTAAGACTGTACATTGTGTCTCAAAAAACATCCCCGACATTTTTGACTGTAACTTTAAAACCAATTATCAGATTTTCATAATGTTTGATACGAATATTCCTGACACAACATGCCATAAAATGACAGTGTAGTTTTTTTTACCTTACTCAATGTTTTCTGCACTAACTAGAGAAATCAGATCAAGTAAAACATGTGTTGTAATAAACAGAAAACCTGAAAAAAACATCCCCGACATTATCGATCGTAACTTAAAGAAAGATTAGCAGATTTTAATAATTTTTGACAGATATATTTCTAACACTACTGGTTATTAAATAAGTGTTTTAGTTTCCACCTCACACAACGTCTGCTTTTCACTACCTGGGTAAATCAGACCAAACATAATCCATGTTAAAATAAATGAAAAAACCGTCAATAAATTCCCTCTATCCTGATCTGGGAACCTCGAGAGCCAGTCTATTACAAAATTTGACTGTCATGCAGCAGCGTGTTTACCAGATGAAGTTTAGGAATATTTGTGAAGTCAAGAAACGACTGGCACAGCCTGAATTGGTCTAAAGCAGAACATTATCGACACTGCTGTCAATGAATGGAGAAAGCGTCTCCTTACCTGTGTTCGCATAGTGGGCCAACACTTCAAGCAATTTTACTGCAGGCAGTTAAAAAATGGCCAACTGGATGAAGTGTCAACCAAAGTGTCAGAAATGTGAACAAAAATGTGTTTTTACACGTTATGTTAATAAAACAATCATATCGCATAAGATAAAAAATGATATTTTGTTGGTAGTGTTTTCCCCAGGTAGTGCAGAAACAAACACTGAGTGAGGTGAAAAACTGATTGATCATTTGATGGCAAGTTGTGTCGGAAATATTCACACCGAACATTATTAAAATCTGACAATTGGTTTTCAAGTTACAGTCGAAAATGTCGGGGATGTTTTTTTAGACACAGTGTACTTTGGTTACTCGTTTTACGGTGCACGAACAATGTACTCCACCGGAAACTTAGTAATAATCCCTAATACTAATCAAGTTCATTAATTCATTAATTCCTATTCCTTTATCACCGCGACTTGTCAAAAAGCAAGCACACATATACACAAATTGTACAGTAATGTAAATAGACTACAGTCTACAATGGTTTCAATGTTGTGGCTCTTTCGCAAAAGCGAAAACCCTAAGCTACATAATTTTTGCACAAAAATCGTCATTTCGTGAAATAAATTTTATTGATTGAAAAATGTATACAAAATCCGAGATGCATCAACCAAAAAATTGAGCAAAGCTCTTGAGACGTGCGACAGCCTTAACAGTTCCTATTTGCATATTGTCTTGGTCTATCTCCAACCATTTCGTCGCAATTTACTCTTGAAATGTGCGCTGCAACCAAAAATTGCAAAAAATTCGCCAAAACCTTTCTTTTGGCGATTCAAGGTCGTTCAAGGTCATCGATGTTGATAAAACTAAAAAGCCTGTGACGAGTGCTTGTTATGATAATCAACATGTCTCTACTAGCCTGCAACCGTTTTCACACTAGACGAGCCAATAGCGGTAAAAAATGTTTTTAGGGGGTACCCCTATTTGTCCCCCTTGTTTGAGAAAACCCCTTCACCCAGCAGCACCAAATTTTGTCACAGAAAACTAGAGTCCTTTGCAACAGCCCACAGTAAAGATTTCATGATCCCAGCTTGCACCGTTCTGATACAATACAGTAGTGTGACAGACCAACAGACGGACAGACGGAAAGACAGACGCCCAGGCCATAGCTACGACGCGCAAAGCATTCTGCTGCAACGCGTAAAATGGCACAAAAAGTAGGCTCCTAAGTAAAAAAAATAACTTGTAATAAATAAATATCATGTAAAACTAAAAATATGGGGCAGAGCCCAACGTGAGGCCGCCCGGCGCCATAAGTCCGATTGGGGGACAGTTAAGGGGTTGAAATTTCGTTCGCAGCAAAGTTACGTGGCAAGAACGCAACTGCATTGTCATATAAATGTAGAGCAAGCGCAATCTTAAACTTGGGTGGTTCGAAATGAGACAACAGAACTTTGTTGTTTGTGAACCAAATTTCACCAATGTTGCTGCGTTCGACATGTAATCGATCGTCGTTGTAAACGCCTTTTTTCCATTTATATACACCTTTATTCGCCAAATGACAGCCACGAAAAGAACATAACTAGTAACGACAAATAATAATAATAATAACCATTCTCGAAATATATGTGCGATCAAAATCTAAAGTTGTCCGAAAACGAGCACACTGTCAATGTTGGGTAGGTCGAAATGAGCAAACGCAACTTTGTGGTTACTGGACGAAAATTCACCATTTTTTGGTTACACGCGGAAGAAATAGTAGTTGATAATGCCGTTGACCTCTTGTCGCTATCTTAATCCGTTCTAGAGATATTTGCGGTCAAATTCAAAAATTGTCCCAAATCGGATTAACACCACATCCAGCGGCACATCACGTGGTAAAATTTGGTTTTCTGAAAAAGTCGATTTTATGGGTACAATTGCACCTAACAATCTCCGTGGTTAGTGGACCAGAGCTCACCGAACTTTTTTCGTTGAACGCGGGAAGAAACGCTGTCGGTCAAATAGTTTTCCGATTTTAGATATCTCTGTCCGTTCCGGAGATATTCGCGCTCAAAGTGGGAAGTGGTCCGAAATCTGGCCAAATTTAGCGTGTTATCGCCCCTCCTCCCATTTGTTTTTTTTGGGGGGCAGGCCCCCAAATTTTTGAACCGGCATTTGTAAATTGAACAAGCTTCCGACCATGTGGCAAAATTTCGCGGAGATCGGCCGACGGATCTCGGAGATCTCGCGTTAAAAACAAAGAAGAATAAAAACTGTTGTAAAACATAAGGCCTTCCGGGAACTACCGTTCCGGGCGGCCTAATTACACTACAGTTGTGGCAATCACTCAATCAATAGGTGATGGTGTATTTTATGGTTCACAATCTTACGGTGTACAATGATAAGCTTAAGTCTACACGGTTGATGACAAAATACAACCACACAAAAACTACGTACATACCGGTATCACCGCGAACGCCAGGATACCCGTCAAATCCAGCAGGTCCCGTTTTTCCAGGTAATCCTAGGGGACCATTTCCAGGCAAACCTGTGCTGCCAGTGTCTCCAATTCTGCCGTAGCGGCCGGTGTAACCATCGAAACCTGCGAAGCCTGTGTCACCAGTTGCACCCGTGTCCCCAGGCGGCCCTGGAGGTCCTACTCACAAACACAGAAAAACCCATATCATAGAATAGCATACAAGATCGTGGCTAAGTGCGTCATAAAGTGGGATAGATTGGGTCTAAGTGAATGTTAAAGAAACCCATACCACAGACAGTCAGTGGGGTACGTATATAATTTGAAGAACGGAAGTCAGGGGATTAAAAGAGCGAATTCTTTTAGAAGCTGTAGCAATTATGTAACTTCTCTAATTTTAACTTAGTCTTATAGCCAAGGACTGGATAATTACATAAATATTGACGTTTCAGCAACGCAACATATCAGCGCCGAGAAGGTGGTCCGTAAGAGGTTTCCTCCATACGGCTTTGCACTTCAGACATTCTTATTTCACGTTTGCCGACGGTCGATAGTGTACGCTTACATCGTTCGCTTGCTCACAGCAGTGGAGTTAGCAATGCGTTCGTTATTTGGAGCCCTACCACTGCAGATATAGTGCAGTACGAGTGCGACCGTGGACAAATCGTTGTCACGCATTGAGAACGTTTCGTTCGCATTATAAAGCCTAAGGCGCTGTGGAACGTGACATCACTTCGTAGTTCGTACGCATGCTGCCTACACAGGTTCTTCGCGTAATGACGTTTAGCTTCGATATCATCGCTCAATAGCCAAGAAGCATTGCAATAAAGAACTACTATAGCCTATAGGCACCGGTGTGGTAGTTTGCAAACTATGAAGCTTGTTTACTCTACGAAAGCTATACGAATATTTCGAGATCACTTGCGCCTTTCAGAAAGCTCAATAATGTGAGCGATGTATGACCACAACAAACTATCAGAAATCAGAGATAATTTTAAAGTTTAGTAAAATCAAGTTAAACTGTGATTTACTAGCAAGCTGCAGTCAGATTGCTGTACATAGAGCTCGTATCGACGCGCACCTGGTGGGAGCTCTGACGTTTGTTCTGACGTCACTGGAGATGGCAGCAGCAGCAGCAGCATTAGAACCGTTGATTGCTGCATAGTACGAGAAGCAACGTTGCAGTACAATGTCATGTAATTTGATCTTGCCGCGCCAGTCTGAAACATCAATGACGGCATAGTATTATGTCCGCCAACTTGTTTATTTATGCATCAAAGGAAAATTATTCTTCAACGGTGTAAAAACTTTTAAAATATATATATAATAACAATCGTCGCTGTCATCAACTCATCATTGTCGTTATCATCGCGTAAACAGTTACGTTGCCTGGAGTGCATCGTCTCAGCTCAGTAGATCTGTGGGGCTATTCACTGACGTGGAAAAGCCAGCTCATGTACGTAGCTGATACGACCATTGTAATAGGCCTAGTTAGACTACTAAAATTTTGAGGGTCAGCGACCTGATCTATTTTATCAGTCCTCTTCAATCAATCACGGGTACGGGTCAGGTACGGGTAACGTGCTACGGGTCGGGTTGGGACGGGTAGCCAAAATTGCCGTACCCGCTCCGACCGCTCATATCTGGAATGTGCACGCTTGAAACAGGCCTACAGATAGGCATGTTCAGTTAGGCTTAGGGAAGATATAGGCCTGATCAATAGGCCTACTACTAAACAGTAGGCCTCTATACCGTATTTAGCAAATGTAAATTCTATACCTGCCTCATCGGGTTTAAATTCAAGTTAATGATTGAAGTTGATTACTGAAACAAACAGTTGCTATAAAATAGTCAGTTTTTCATTATGTCAATTAGGCTTAAACGATAGTCTTTTATTGTGCGTGTGGATGGTGTCAGAATGGGATAGGCAAACCTAAAGCGCTGTTTACACTGTTTACACTACACTGTGTCTCAAAAAAAAACATCCCCGACATTTTTGACTGTCAATCAACACGGTAGGTAATACTGTGTAAATGCAAAACTAACTGCACTTTTAATGAATTGATTGAATTAATCTATTGGCTTAGGCTTAAACTGCGTTTCAGTTATTCATAGTCTGGGCTAAAATTCACCTGGTTTTGACTTTTTGACATTAAAAATCATTTGACTTTGACTTTAGTCAAATGTCACTGACTACAGCATGTCTCAAACGTTGTGTAAATTGCCGTTATTGGACGTTTTATAATATTCAAATGTGACGCTTCGCTGTCTATAGTGTACAAGGCTACGGTATAGCGTACACGACAAACACGTTAACATCATTATGTTCGTTTATTAGAGGTTGATAAAGCAACTTACGCAACCAATGACGTCTTGTAAAAAATAGACCGAAAATAAAACTTATCACGCAGATGAGAACAATATAGAAAGAAACAGTACACACACAGACATAACTCAACGATACTGATTTAGACTGATCTTTACTGCGCCCACGCACGATCTCAGCGACTATGGGCCTATTGCGAACACGCAGTAATGCGCCAAGATACAGTTATTGGTCTATAGGCCCCCTATTCATAAAGTGCTGCAGAAAGGATCGGTTAAGTCACGGCGATGACTGAATTAAGCGCTGCTGCCTACGCCGTGACGCACTGAACAGTAAACATTGCTGCATACATCGTCACGTCTATAAGAATGTCAACTCAGCACGAGCGAGTAAAGTTGATGCCGCACATGTCAAGCTAAGTCATTCCTTACACGAGTCACTTCAGACAATATCTTGCACTGATACGTAATGACAAGTAATCTGAACAAAGCTCACGTAACGCGCGATAGTATCAATGCTGCCACCTGGGGAATAAATCTACAACATGCAATGAAATAATGTGCTTGGAAAGCGAAGCGTACCCAATTTCCGACGCCTCCGTACGGAGGACTCCTTGAATCTATGAGATCGAAACTTGGATCGTTAAAATCCACATTTTATGCTGTAAATTTCATACGCCCTGCAGGTTTTCCTGGTCGATCTATTTCAGTAGATTCGGCACAATTCACTGCTGAAATAGCTGTCGCAGCCTAAACTCGCAACAAAATAAATAACAACCAGTTTTTTTGGATTTCAAGGTCGTTCAAGGCCACCGATGTTCGTACCTATTAAAAGCTCACCCGTCAGCAGTGCTTGTTACCATAAGCAGCAAATATGTATCCATCTGCAACCGTTTCGCGCTAAATTAGTGGATAGTGGCGGAAATTGCACATTTTGAAAGGGTACCCAAATATGGCGTCTCCGTGTGGAAAACTCGTTAAACAGGGAGTCGAAACTTTAAAATGTTAAAACCTACGTTTTATGCCAAAAATTTCATACGCAGGTTGTCTTAGTATATCTCCAGCCATATGTGCGTTGAAGCCAAAAATTTGCCAGAAATTCACTGTATTCACCATTTTGTGGGTTCAAGATCGTTCAAACTCATCGATGTTGGCACTCGCGGAAAGCTCGTCAAGAATGCTTGTTATGATCAGCAGCAAGCGTCTGCTGATCTGGAACCGTTTTCATGCTAGACGAGTCGATAGTGGCAAAATAAGGACTTATTAGGGAGTACCCCTCTTTGACGCCCTCGTTTGAGAGGAAACTCATCACCCAGCTGCACAAAATTTTGCCACAAAAAGTCTTTTTGGCAGCCCACAAGAAAGATTTCGTAACCCTAGCTTGCATCATTTTGACAGGGCAGCAGGATATAACGGACAGACAAACAGATAGACAGACAGACGGACGCACGCCTCTACGATAGCTATGATGCACTTAGCATGTCTGCTGTTGCACGTAAAAACAACAGCAAAAAATCAAACTACCTACATACATGAAACATATACCAACATAAAATTAACCAACAAGTTTAACATGAACACACACACAATGTAATTAAGAATTTACAAAACTACATAAAACCCCTAGTTCAGGCGGCTTTCAACACCAACCAGGCCTATGCCACAGCCTGCTCTTGGAGCTGTCACAACAGCACACGCAGGATTACACAATCAAAAGCTGAATCGTCCACTTCCGTTCCGCACCAGTCCATGCTCTTTTCCTCTTATCCCTTCCCTTGTAGTCCCTTTCATTCTTTCATTTTCAGTCCATTCCTTTCCCCAGGCTACGGCGTCTGGGAAGCACTATCTCGAGCCAATGTGTCAAAGCACAACGCAGTCACCAATTAATGTCAAATGCATTTTTATAGCTGACAGGCGCCAATCTGTACGCGTAATTAACATTTGACGCAAATCAAATGGGCTGGGTGACAGATGTTAATAAACAGAGCAACAACATACATGACAGAACTGCATGTCGGACAAAAATATACATTTCACACATTTAAACACTGCACCCGTCAGATCTACAGAAACAGCCGAAAACTCGGTCTTAATATAAAATAAATACTTAACACAGACTAAATATGCAAATAATTTTTCGAAACAATAAAAATATAACTGATTGCTTCATTGACATCAACGTGGTCATGTTCAAAAACTACGCCAGCTGCACAATTACCTCTTCTCACATTTCTAAATAACTGGCAAAAATTTTGTACTTGAACATGCTTTAATTGACTCGTATGATAAACTAGATTTTCTGACAATAAAGGTTCTATCACACAGAGGTAATATAATTTACTGACACTTGCACACTAAAACACAGACATACTCAAAGTTTTCGATTTCTTTGCTGTAATGTAATCATGTAATCATAACTTCAGATAATAAAATCAGCAAATCAATTTTCACAGACGCCTCTTGTATTGTACTGCAGCAAGAAAAGATTATCTGCAAAATTTATTAGAATTAAAGTTTACTTCACACGATGCAAGCAACAGATGCAACAAAAAACATCCACAAACTAGCCTCACAGCAATGCGTCATATGAAGAACGATCTTTATAAATTTGGCACAATTTTGGCCAGATTACATAGCCGAATTATGGCCCAAAATGGAATAGAAACTAATAAGCAAAAAACACAGATTCATTCTGCAGCTAAAGCTGAATTCTTTCAATTCCATTACAACCTTAATGTATGCACTGTCAGTGTGCTAATTATAATACCCTTGTTTCGAACTTCTTGTAGTATGTGTATCATTGGTTGACACGATGTTAAAATTATAAACAACGACAGATTGTGTTCATGATTGGGATACAGAGTTCAATATGTACACAGTAGATGTTGAAATTGTCTGATCAGTCAATGTCTTCACACGTTACGTATGACTTCGGAAAGAAGCCAACCTGTGGACAAAAACATGCAGTACACTCACTCAGCGCTGAGAAAAAATTTAAAGGTTTCAAAGAAGCAGCTCTTTATGGAAAAGCCATCTCAGGACTACAGAGCGTCACATGCCATATTAAATCAAATAGTATTATCTACTCGATTTACATACCCCTGAAGTACAAAAGACTGAGCTGACCTTGGTGTGGTTATATACCAAGACTGTATAACTCTCTGCAGGCAGTCACCCATCCAAGTAGTAACCGCTTGATAGCGACTCGGCTGAAAGTCAAATCCACGACCTCTTGATTGCAACTCAAACAGCCTACTGTTATACTACCTACCCACCAACAGATGTCACCCATTTAGCTAATATGACCGATGGTGTAGAGTGAGTAACTCTCAACCATGAGCCCATTTAATACTTGGGCGGGTGATTGACTGTCTGCCAGTGAATAAACAATCTTGGTATAGAATCTAAATATAGTCAGCCTGGCCTCTGTGTGTCAATAAGTGCAATGAGTACCAGCAAAGGCACAATGTGCGATGCACTAGCCACGTATCCATGGTCTTGCAGTGTAAATTGCTGTATGGCCGAAAGCTAAAAAAGCTGAGATCAGCGCCGCTCTACTTTATAAAGAACAGTCAATCACGTCATCAAATGTGATCCAAAATGCTCATAACACTGTGACCCATAGTAGACAACATTCAACTGTAACAAGCACTCCATGGTAACAAAACTCGCTAAGATACCGGGTATAATTGAATGGCAAAAAATGTTATTTAAGACTATATAAGTAGGTGGTAACTGCCGAAGCTGCCCGTTATTTGGCCCACCATATGTCTGACATATGTCTCCATATGTCCACACAATAGGCCGGTTGACCTCACATATGTCTTTTTTGATGCGTACTGTTTTTTGACCTGTCACAATAATGCCTAATTAAATGGGTCTATTATGACAGGCCAAAAAACAGCATGTATCAAAAGACATATGTGAGGTTAACGGGTCTATTGTGTGGACATATGGAGACATATGCCTGATTAAACGGGTCTATTGCGACAGGCCAAAAAACAGTACGCATCAAAAAGACATACATGTGGTCAACCGGCCTATTGTGTGGACATATGGAGATATATGTCAGACATATAGCAGGCCAAAGTAAGAGCAGCTTCGGCAGTTACCATCTACTTATATAGTACACCAAATGTTAAGCAGAAGGCGCGACACTTACTTTGCCATTGAGATATCCTTTCCACCAGCCATGGCTGTCGCCAGCTTTGTTGAGAATACCGATGACATCAAATGAAGAGATGCTAAGTTGATTGGGCTCTGAAGCCGCGTAATCATACAGTGCAAGACAATACGCCATGAATCCTTTCTCAGCTGCCATAGCTACACAATATGCAGTAAACATAACGTTCAATAGCTCGTTCATCAAACGTAAGTCCATAACTTTCATACATGTACATCAAATGTTAATCAAAAATTCATCATCTTCAACAAACATAATAAAACTTATTTCAGCAATTGCTCAGACTAATGCAATTCTGATTAAACATAAAAAACTGACGCAAAGAGGTATAGTGAATAAGACAGTTACCTTTCATCTCGTCAATGGCTGTCTTGTACGGATGCAGCAGGGCGGTGGGAACCTCCTGTGCAAAAGAGCTCTCAAGTGAGTTCTGCTGAAAATGTTCCACCAACTCCTGAAAACATGTCCGGTCATTAGCACATACTCTGCAAATTTTGTGACAGGCGACGCTATAAAAGCACCTTATAATCACTTAGCTCCATTTCTGCAGAAAGCACGTCTATCTATCTGTCTGTCTGTCCAAACTGCAGCACAATGCGTCACTGGCTGCCAATTAGTCCGGCGGATGTTCATACTCTATATATAATCGGTCGCTTCCCACACTTATCAGCATGTGTGCTGGTGCAGCTATATCCCAATATCTGCTGAAACTTTGCTCAGTGAGCACAGCAGTGATAGCAGCAGTAATACAGTAATAGCCACGACAATGTTTACGGTGCTGTTGTTGTGGTACTGACAACTGCAAGAGTTCATGCGGTTCATCTCATGAATAAACACTCTATTGTACTCGAGCAACTTACTGACACTTGGGACACAAAAAAGTTATGCACAAAGTTTTCAATTTCTTTGCTGCTGCCGACCTCTGGACCAAGCCAATTAGCTTCAACCGCAGATCCACCCAAACTGAAAACCAAAGTACTACATTCACAATCGCCACTTATTAGTACTCAGCTAAAAAGCTGAAACTCATCCTACGGAGGGTGGAAAACTGAGTCAACTCAGTGGCTGGTTATATGACGTGATAGTTTACCTGCCCGCAGACATTCAACCATCCAAGTAGTAACCGGACGGCGTAGAGTAACTTTGTTGATATAGATAAGAGACTAATTCATTACTAATACACTGTGCCTCCAACCGATAAGAGCAAATCGAAGCAGACAAGTGCTAGATGGTTACCGGGATGCTGCTGAATGTTTTAAAATGCGTCAGATAATACTGCCCAGCACTGTGATAAATCTTTATGTGCTTTGGAACTCGATACCTGTGTATAAACATTCGAAAATATGCATCACATTTGTCCAGTTACACGCTAAGGTTGCACTGTTAACTCATCATGCACTTATGACAACCTTTAAATTATAAAACAATGAATTTTTAACATTTAAACACACTGTACGTCAAACTAATTATTAATCAAAATCATTGAGAAGGCAGTTGTCCAGCAATAAAGCTGACACATCATGCATTCGTCTAAGCAGACCTGCCAGTAACTCTAACCCGACTTGACCTTTGACCCTTTGAGCTAACAAGAAATTTGAGCTAATGCTCACGAAATGCACGAAAGCATATAGCAGTTCCTGTTCGCAAACTGTCAGTCTATCTCCAGCCTTTTCATTGCAGTTCATTCTTAAAGTGTATGCTGCAGCCGAAGATCACAAAAAATCAATAAAAACCCTTTATTTTGGAAGTTCAGAGTCTTTAAAAGTCATCGATGTTGATATGACTGAAAAGCACGTCACTAGTGCTTGTTGTGATAAGCAGCATGCTCATGCCTATCTGCAACCATTTTCATGAAAAACTGACTTTTACGGGGGTACTGTTCTTTGATGCCCTCATGCGCAGGTTTCCTTGAACCTAGAAAATCGAGACTTAGACCATCGAAATCTATGTTCAATGCCGAAATGCTTTATCACATAAAGCTTCTCCATGTCTCTCAATTGATTTTGGCACAATTCACTCTTAAAATCTGTGTCGCAGCCCAAAATCACCAAAAATCCATAAAACCCCCCTATTTTGGCGTTCAAGGTCATCCAAGGTCATTGAATTTGGCATCAATCAAGAGCCAGTGTATGACTTCATATTAGTAAATAATAGTAACCTAGGCCCTATCTCACACCATTACTGAGATACAGTGACTTATTTGCTGAAAATCGCAAATTTTTCCCTGACCCCTCTCATTTAGCACCCTCGTTTGGAGTAACCCCCTTCAAATTTATGGAAAAGCTTTACAGTTCCTAAAACTAGAGTCTGCCAGGCAGCCAATGGTAAAGATTTGGTAATCCTAGCTTGCACTGTTTTTGACTGATCCACCCGTGTGACAGACGGACAGACAGACAGAATTGCGATGGCTGACACGCTAAAACAGTAGCTGCTTTCGCATGCAAAAAAACTAGCACATTGGTCACTCTGCCATGGGAAACGTTTTTGTGCCAATTATGCTTTTGCTCTGCTTGTGCATTTGTGTTTTCAAGGTAAGAGCTAGTATCAGATAAGCAGTCAAGAGAGATGGGTAAGACCCATAATGTGGCCTATTAGGACAACCAGATAACAAAGTACAGTAATGTCACACAATCAACAAACTGTCTACTTGCCTAACACTAAGAGCATAGTGTCCACTCTCAAGATTCCATCGAACAATAAAGCTGCCATCTGGTAATAACTCTAGGGTGCTATGCGCCACTTCACGTCGCATTGACTCGCAAAACCTGCGGAAAAATTGACAACAACGTGCATAAAATATGAATAAGACCAATATCAGTATGACCAATAAATAGTCTGCACTGAAAAATGGAAGGCAAACTATTCTAAACAATACTCAAATAAGGAAAGTGCAAAAATAAGTGCCAAGAAGAATGATATTGAACTGAAAAAAGTTACAGCAGAGATTGAAGCCTAAGATAAAAATAACTAAAAAAGAGACTAATCAAAAGTGAAATAAGAGAAGAACTGAGATGAAAGGAATATGCTAAAAGCCAAATAGCACAGTACAACAATCTGTGAAGTCATGTTCCTCTTATTATTACATGTCACTGTTTCTGCGATAAATTATGCAAGCAAATGTTTGCCAGATTGCTAATGAGATGACAACGTCAATTACGTCATATGTTACACCTGACACATTGGAATACATAATTATATAACTACTTATAAGCATAAGCCAGTTATTAACTACGAACACTGAGTAATGCTACTTGCATGCTATAAAGATTACCGAGGCACAAGTTATACATTAAGACACAATATTATGATAGTAACAAGAGAAAATGCAGTTCATACGTTAATAGCTAGCTTTCACATTACACCTGTACATTACCGAGTACTGACACTATGACATCAGTCTATCTTCACATCCTGCCAATTTTTATTAGTCATGACAGTTTTACTGCATCGACTAGACAGTCATGTCTTGCTCAAGCTAAGTACTATCCACACGTAGCTGCAGTATCATGCACACAAAATAACACCCCAAAAAAACCCATATGAGTGCAAAATTTCATAGAACAAAGTGCAGCAGTTCCTGAGTTTATGAGGTATAGTGTTCACAACTTCACAGACAAAAAAACTAAGCTTAAAACAACAGTGCCATCACTACCACAGACAGCAAACACACAAACCTGACTAAACAACAGTAGACACAAAATAAACTGCACATGGCAATACATTATTACCATGGATACGTTGACAGATCGTCCATGGCATTGGCGTATGGCGAGATGTTGACATAGAATGGTAGTCGGGACGTCGATGAGGTGCAGCCACGCGGAGGTCGTGGTGGAGATGGACTCGTGGGTGATGGTATTGCAGGTTCCGTCTGTCGACGATTTCGTCTCAAGTTGCTCGGATACTCCACTGACAACTGCTCTGGTGATCGCACAGTCGCTAGCAACAGTATACACATTTCTACACATACTACATCAAGACAATACAGTAAACTAGGTGGCCATTTGGCTTAGTTGATAATATTGTTGGTCACATCAACAAAGTCAATCAATGCTTAATCAACACCGGGCCCAGTTAGCACTTGAATGGGTGACCATCTCCAGATGGGTAAACCATCTCGGTGTGTAGCCAGTCACCCAAGTCAATTCAACCTGGAAATAACTCAGTTGGTAGGCATAACGAGTACCAGTGAAAGCTCAGATGTAAACAGGCACACCGTGTGATGCACTGGCCTATAAACTGCAGAGTTACACTGGCTACCAGTTTGTCAGCGCATCGAACTAGCAGCTCGCCGTTCTCATGCACAAGATCTGCAACACATCAACTCCAGCCTAGCTCAGCCGTCATATCAGACCTCAAAAAATCTACACGTAACCTCCGTTCTTCAGCCATACTGCTGCTTCACAGACTGACTGCTAGAACTCACTTTGCCGACCGCACGCTCCGATGCTCTGCTCCTGCCATTCAAAACTCTCTTAACACTGACACTCTATGTTCTAGCTCTCTAGCTTGTTCAAGCGTAGTTTAAAAACATTCCTCTTGCGTCAAACATTTAGGCATAGCTCTAACTGTACAGCACCACTGTAACTGTTCGTCCAGCGCCTCTGAAGTCAATCGACACACTGGCGTTATACAAATTAGTTTATTATTATTATTATTATTTTTTTTTTACCCTCGGTACTCCGTTCCCGAGGGAGCCTAAAAATTAACTTAATAAAATTAACTTTATTATTATTATTATTATTATTATTATTATGAGCATACTGGTGTCAGGCTAAGAGCTAAAGTTATGGAGATTACCACTGACATATGGGTCTTGTGGCTCCAGAAGGACTTCTACAAATTAATCCTGTTCTAAAAAAATACAATAAAAAATTCACGCATAACGTCGCATATCCTTAGGTCATCCCCTTTGCTGCATTGTTGGCGAGGCTTAAACCCATAATGCACTGCAGCCTGATAGAATGATGGCATAACGAGTCTCGCAGCAACAAAGCAAAGCCATAAAGCAAACGACCACCACTAACAAAAGCAGTATTGTAAGACGTGTCATTCTGTAGTGACATCGATGTACATTTCCTTTCATGTTCCAAGTACTCGTAAAAAAAACTTTATGTTAGATACGTACCAAGATATTGTGATATAGCAAAACTACTGACCGTTGACAGCAGCATCAGTAGCAGCAGTATTGTCATTCTGTGGAGTGAGGTCCATGTACTTTTCCCTGGGTGGTCTTGGTGGAGGTCGTTCAGCTCGAACTTCAGACCACACACAGTCACAAACACCAATTAAATCTCACCGGATGAGGCTTCCCCAGAAGACCAGATCCAACCCAGTAGGTCTAACACCACCAGTTGCCAATAAAAAAAACTGATCCCTGATGCTTGTCTCAGTCCTTTCAGATTCTCCTGGAGTATAATCAGTGAATCAGCTCTTTACTGCTTTCTCGCCAAAACTGTTCTATATACTGATAACTCTTTTTGAGAAAAAATGAAGATGTAAGCTGTTCCCTTCATAAATTTCAAAATACGTTTTAAAACAAGAAATGGCTGCCACTCAACTCCATTTAATGCTGTTGCACTGCAGCAATCTTCACAATGTGCCGCAAAACCACACTGCAGTTTGATTGCGGCTTATTATCTCCGCCAATGGAACGAAGTAAACATTGGAGGAGATTATGAGATTGATCGTTCTGTCCGTGTGTCCGTCGTTCTGTGTATACAATGACTACGCAGGAACGGTGGCGCCCTCCTGTGAAAATTTCTACATTAGCAGAGATATGCACTCTCACGAGCACCTTCTAGTTTCACATGTAGTTCACTTCACAGATGCAAACTTCATTACTGCGCAGTAAATCTTCCAAATAAACTTATGAACAATAAACAGAATTTATTATACATTGAGCTCAGTTGAAGAGTAATTGATTTAGTTATATAACACATTATTCACAAACTACTGCAACTATATGCAGTATGAATGTCAGTATTTGTAGTACACAGTACACAGTACACACCTGTCATATTTTTGGTTTTCACAATGCACTCTTTGTGTACAACCATCTTTGTTTCTGCAATACACCAAAGTCACATTAACTACTAACAAGATGCAGCAGTCTTTAGCCTGTGGCTCGAAATAAACACACATCTACATCTACAAGTATTGCGCCATTGTAGTACTGTTAGTAGTACTGTTAGTACTGTAGTACTGTTGTAGTACTGTTGTAGTACAGTAGTACTGTTATAGCTCTTATTTGGTCTTCAAAAATATGCTATAAAACTTTATGCCGTACTGGTAGTGTTAAAAAAGCACGACAAGCTAAGTCTAGCATCATTAGTGGTACCTGCAAATAATCCTGCCAAATCTGAAAATCTGAATTCTGTTTTTGCTAAAGTTGAATGCCTACATACCTACAATAGATGATATGGGTCCGCTATTCTGAAGGTATGCTATTCCGAAAGTCCATCATTCCCACTAACCCTAACTCCAACCCTAACCCTAACTGACCCTAACCCTAAACTTAAACTTAACCCTAGCACTGTAGCACGTATATGCACAATGGACTTTCGGAATAGCGGAATAGACACACTGTGCAGTGTGCATGTATACACAGTACACAATCATCCTTACACAGAAACACAGATATATCACCTGTCAGGAAAATACTACATCCAAGTACTGTGACTCGTTGTTGCAACAACAATATAAATCAAATGCTAAGCATAGTGTAGGTAAAAAATAATACAATTATATCTTACTATGACAACGATAGCCTTGGAAAAAGACTCCTCTGCAATATGAATAACAAACAAACAACCGCTAACAATAAGATACATAAAAGATATCTGTTATGGTGCAAGCGTGAATGGTTCAAAATTACACAACAACAGATACAATAACAAACAGTCACTGACAGCCAGATAATAAGCAGACAAAAACATGTTTACTATTTTTAGGTACACAACATGACATAAAATCTCATCCACAGTGAGCAGCTTTACAAAAAGAAGTTAATATAAATATGAGCAGAACCGTTTGACAGAGGGACATTTTAACAAAAGTTAATACGTAATGAAGTGGGTGCAAGTTGGGAACCTTAAAATTACAGCATAATCAATCAGTAACCGGTTTGAAGATGGCACATCAGCATAAACAAAAAACTGTGCAATGATGTGATAGTAACAATACACAGCATAAGACTAGCGACAAAATTTGAAAAATTTAACAAAATCAGCATATATAACTGACAAGCTTTCTGCTACTTGAAAATTAGAAAGCTAAATTTTATAAAAAAAAATTTACCACCAGTACAAACATTATAGTTAAAACGTAGCAAATACAAACTTCATATAGTGGTACATTTATTTTGTGAACAGATTGTTAGTCAAACTAGCAGAATCAGAGCTAGGCAGTCAATGGTGGCACATGGCGGAGATCAAAAGCAGCAGTGAAATAAAATCTGCTGAGATGGCACTGAATACATATCTGAGAACAGTTCAATGAGATCAGAACATTACAACACGCCCAAACAGTGTGAAGCATACGTCACATTTTGTCTGCTTCTCTAAGCACATTGACCGTAAACATAAACTTGTGCAGTACACAGCATGTATATAATTCAATGTCAGTGCGACATTTCCGAAAGGATCTTCACTTTATCTAGCAGAAAAACAAGAAAAGTGAAATCACAATGAACGACATCAGCAGAGACCTGAGTAGTTTGAAGCAAACGTCACAAGTCGTTGGTTTCTCGATGCAAGTGAGTGCAAACTCGTGGAGTCTGCTGCGTGCTCCGCATGGTGCCACATTATCTCTGCAGTACGCAGTAAACTGTCACCCATGACACTAATAATAATAATAAATAACAATAACAACAATGCTTGTATAGTGCCATTAGGTCATAACTTCAGAGGTGCTGGCGACACACAACACAACCATTGATGCAACTGACTCACCCATCTAGCTACTAACTGTGACCGGAGTACAGTAAGTTCATTGATCAAAACCAATGCATACCACCACATCACAGCACGCCTCCAGACATAATATCTCAAATTCTTATAATCTGTTACAACAGGAACGAATAGAAAGATAAATAGATAAAAAAAGATAAAAGATCTGGATGCATGATGTAGCACTAGGTAATGTGTTGGTTTCGATCAACGAAGTTACTCTACGCCAGGCACGGATGGTATGTGAATGAGTGACTTGTCTACAGGCAGATAAACCATATCAGTATGTAACCAGCCACCCAGGTCAACTCAGCCTGTCCATCCTTCTGTGGATAGGTGCAATGAGTACTAGCGAAAGCTGGGGCATAAAAAACACAATGCGCAATGCACCAGCCATGCAGCACTGGATTATTGGCCTCCTGGCTTGGAAAGCACTTCACATCTTTACATTTAACATGCAACTAAGCAACGAAAAGTCACAAAAACCACATGTTTAGCAGCTATTAACAGTGCAAAACATTCAGCAATTCCATAATATTCTACGAAATATTCCACATGATTATTGTAGCATACTGTGCTAGGTACATGGCATCCAACCACTTGCGTAACATCTGCTTATCTCGAGAAGAGAACGCATATTTTGTTCTGCCGTCTTTGCTCCTTATTGACACAGCAAAGTTCTACAGCACAAAGTCAACAACTCATGATGAACAGCACATCACATAGTCTAATCTAATCTAATCTAATCAAATCTAATCTAATCTAATCTAATCTAATCAAATCTATTGAATTACCAGCGTAATTTGATAAAGCACCATGCATTGTGTGGGTGTAAATCAAAAGTGCTCTGACAGCACCTTACCATTCTAGGTGCAAAAGTAGGCTGAAATGAGGAATTTAGTTTATGGGCCAGTTTTAAACGAATTCTGATTGTGCTAGCAGTTCTAGTCTAGGCAGACAGTTGACCACAACAGTAGGAGCAGCAGCAAAGTAAGAACCATAACATAGTGGACATACTGAAAAACAAACCCCACTTATAGCACTTCTGGCCACGCTGTGACCTTAACCATCAGCATTTTGACCCCAACATGTTGTCTTCATCCTACAATGCACTAGTGAAAAATATGGTGAAGGTCAACCAATTCACACGTCAGACAGCATGCTACCATGCACATGATGCACGCACGGACCACATACAGAACATCACCTGCCATATCGATACACATACATGCCACCCAACACAGGTAAATATGCCCCATCCAGGCATGCTGCTACTTGATTTACTTATCCCGAAGACATGAAAGGGTGAATTCGTTATACAAAGGTAGATACATCAAGTTGTCCTGTCATAAATAAAATGCATGTCATACTTTGTCTTTGTTGGTGATGTTTGGGTCTATGTCAAAATGATGCAGGCTAATGAACTCCTTGTATTCATACAAGTCCTGCCATTACACAGCATGCTGAACCAAATACACAACTGTTAAGTTTGTGCGCAAATACACCGACAAAAAATGCCAAGCATAGCTCTGTGCTATGGTTGAAAGACAGCAATCAATGTATACATAAAATCAATATTTCACCAAAGCTGTCAATTAGCACAATAATAAACGTGTTTATTAAATTAACCGCAATTAAAAAAATTGCACTGCTAAAAATTCCAATGCAGTGACAGAAACCACTTTGCTGCAATTTGCTTTACTTTTACGACTATCTACCAGAAACAAAAAATCAGCAGTAGAACTATTGGTCAAAACAAAACAAAACTTCTGCAGTCAAAATTCTTTTGTGTCACCTACGCTATTAACATAATAATTAAACAGTTTAATTTCACATATGCTGTGAGAAATGACACAAAGGAGCATTATGTATGGTGTACTTTTAAACATGCAATATAACAGCAGGTAATCTTCAAAGTAACATGAGCATAAATATTCACCTTGTTAACTCTGCACAGCAGCATCAGTAGGTCGAAGATGAACACATATCTACCAATAAATGCACACACTCACGTCTTCAGTAATGTAACACAAGCCACTATATTATGTGGCTGACTGCCTTGACCTGCACATCCAACCCTAAACCTACCAGACTTTAACCTTCTGAATTGAAAACTACACACCAAGCTTATGAGGTTCCTATCTATGTCTTCTTGTTTTCCAGTTGGAAGGCCAAACGTGACAGACAGACAAGAGGGTAGGCAAGCCAGCTCGCAAGCCACAACTAAACTAAAATCATCAACACAAGGACAATGGACAGACAGCAGACGCAGTCATGCAGAGACACAACCGAAGACACTGCCTGAACTTAAGGGCTTGATAGTTTGCAGATGATGAGCCAACAGGGGGGTAAGAGTCATATTCATGACAGTCTACTGCATAATACACTACAGCACACATGTGAACTGTTGAACAAAACAAAGTGAGGCATAGTATTATGTCACAAAATAAAAGTATTATGTGACAGAATAACGTATTAAACAATGATGCAGTTTTTAAGCAACAGTGTTGACAAATAATTTATAGACAGACTTTACCTGTTGTTAACTTTGAAGTCGTCCTTGCGCACTAGCAGTTGTCCGTCCATTAGTAGTTTGCCGTAGTCACGCAGACGAGTATTGCCTGGCTGCAAATCATATCACAACTTCAATACTACTTCAACTATGAACCGTAAAATTACTCGTATTACTAGATCGTATATGGCTGCTGCTAATGATGCCATCAGTAGTTTGGAATATTCACGCAGACAAGTGTTACCGGGGTATCTGGTTTGTAGTTACATTACTTTTTTACATAACAAATCACATCACAATCTCTCCTTGCAATGACATACTTCTGCCCAGGTACCTTTCTGACATCTCAATGTGTCATTCTTGCTGCCATCTTTTTTCATCCTCGCTGATTACTATGTACCGGAGACAACTGCTTTGGTGGGTAATGGCAGGGTGTCACTTAAAATCAAAAGATCGTTAATTCGATTCCCAATTCAGTGGCTATCAGGTGGTTAATACTTGCATGAATGATTGACGGCAGACAGGCAAATCACCTCAGTATATAACCAACCACCCAGGTCAACTCAGCCTTTCATCCTTTCAAGGTAGGTAAATTGAGTAACGGCTTGCCTGGCTAAAGTTAAGGTGGAGAACGTTCACCTGTGTCTGGCAGCAGGCAACATTGTCATTCTACACAGCAGATAACCACTGCCTTCACACAGGACGTGTGGTACTGCAACTGATATGAGAAATCCGATATTGTCACAGCAATGATGCTGAACATTGTCTCATAATAATTATTAAAGCAACAATGCAAGACATCTTTCCGCTTAAAATACGACAAGCAATTTAACAAACACATACAAAATCTATAATGCATAAACTAGCCAAACTCTGACATTATCCTATTCATATTAATATTCACTGCACGCATCATCAGTCATGAAAAGAAGCAGCAAAAACCAGAAACGACAAGCAAAAAACAAACATCAGGAAAGCACAGCCAGCAGCACCATTAGCACATTTGCTGGTAACCACTAACGTGCACAAAGCCATCAAAACGATCATCAAAAACAGCCACAAAAAATTATGTTAATACTTCTAACAGAAAGAGAGTTGTATAAAACGTCACAATTATTAACACATGAGGGCTGCCACCGTGCTAGAAAAATATACATCTATTAGTGCTGAACACTTATCAATAAAATAAACAAACAAAGATGCAGTGCCTTAGTAATTAGGTGAATAATGTGCATAGCACAGTACATAAAAGTTCAGCTAGTCAACTGTAACAAAGGAAAAACTGTAAAACTCGTTTAAATATTTAATGACAAGTGCTCAGTAATGTAAAAAAACAAATGTGGTCTATTTGTAACTAAAGATGTCCAATCATTTTATTTTTAAAGCACATTACTGCTAACATTAATTGTGCAATTAAATATTTTAATCTCCTGCTTTAACAAGTCTCTGGTTTGTCAGCAGGTAAACATCATCAAATGACACTCAAAACTGTCTTGCTGTTACACATCAGCCTATGTAAACAGCATAAGTGAAAAAAACAAAGTTCAATTTTGACAGTTATAACTTGATGCATAGTTCTGTTGATTACTGACACCTATGGCAATAATGAAAGACAGTGAGATACCCATAAAAAGGTAAAAAAAAAATCTGCTGCAAAGCATTTTTTCTGACTGTGTTAACAGTTTTATGGTGTTAATTTTTTTACTGCTAGTAGTTCAGGCAAAAACATGAGTGTTTCTTACTTGCCAAAGAGCACGTGACTAGATATGGCAAAAAACTAAAAGCAGGCTGCACAAAGAAAACGCAATCTGGTTGGACAAGACAGCACAAACATTAGGAATTAACCACGTAAAGTGCATTAAAAAGCAGATTAGCAGTTAGCGCCAGCACACCAAATATCTCATAACTACTCACCATGTGCAACTGAAGGATACTGCAAAATTATTTTTACTTTTCATTATTCGCAGTAAGCACTGACACTATTGCAATAACCACAACAATATTACAATATGAGGCCTAAGTTATAAAGCAAAATACAGTTAACCAGAGAGCACTTACTACATCAGATGACACTATTGAGGATTGTCAGGTTTTACTCTTACAAACTGTAACAGAAAATAAAGATTCTTCAAAAATCCCTGAATCCAGAACTTAGTCCGGATTCAGGAACCCAAAATCCTAATTGTGACGTTATCAGGGTCTGGATCACCAACAAGATCAGCTGGACTTTGGGCAGCATCTCACAGCTCCAAAACTTACATCAAACTCCGCTCATAACTTGCTGAAATACAATACAAAATGTCAGATTTGTCCACAGCACATAAGCATCGTCTCTTGAACCACAAAGTATGAAAGACTCTTTGGTGGAAAAAAATATGCTAGATATGACAAATATACTGAAAAGTTAACAGATCAGTAAGCTCTACATCAAAATGCTGACAATTCACAACTGCAATTCTAAGTAAAAGGCAGATGGCTACAAAAAGTTGACAAGCCAGTATGTGACATGGCTGACAACACTCCAAGCTTTGCCGCGTAGCGCAGATGAGGCTTTTGTCACGTTTCTGTGGCGATGAATACCTCGAAAAGTAAAAAGTGCAAGAAAACCACAAGTGGTGCAAATGTTCCACGAAGCAAAAGTCAGAATTAGGATAAAGGTTAGGGTGTGCAGATCTATGTGGATGGATTGGCTGCGCAGTACATTAGTGATGGGCTGCTAAAACATACAACATTTTCTAGTTACTACTAACATGTTTCGGACAGTGGCAACACTGCAACCAAACATAACCAATATAACAGATCAAAGTCCGTACCTTTTCTCCAGTCCATCAATCTGTTCCATGGTCTCGCAGTCTCTCTTCACTTCGTTTATGTACAGCGACAAGTCCTGCAGACAAAAAGCACCACAATACTCGCTTAACTGTAAAGTCCTTCCCGAGCCATAAGGCTCACGAAGCAGCGCTGATCTCTGTTTCATTAGTCAGCCAGACACCAGTTTACACTGCAAGACCACAGATATGAAGATAGTGCATCACACAGTGTGCCTGTTTACATCCTGGCTTTCGCTGGTACTCATTGCACCTACCCACAGAGAAATGACTTGACCTGGATGCTGGATGGCTGGTTAGATTTAGCAAATTCGAATAATGACGTAAGTAATGATTAATGTCTGTGCTGTTACCTTCATCTCATTATGAGCGACTTCAAGAACATCCTTCTCCTGCTGATCTTCTGTATGTTTCATCAGCTCCTAACAGCACAAAGTGCAAACACCATCTCATGCAATAGCACAACATGCATCAAGACAACAGACTTTTATAAGTCGTAGACCGCAAGATGGCGGTCATTTCTGGACAAACCAACAAAACCAGAAAAAAATATGTCAACCCAGTGATGACATATTGTGTGGAAATCTGCTTAGAGTCGCAAAACTGTGACTCTAGGAGCCCTGTAAACCTAAAATTGGCACACAAGTAACTCTTGCTTAAAAGCCGTACAGGACAAATAAATAGTCAGTGAGACAGATGGACGAACCCATAATGTGGCCCGTTAAGACAACCACATAATAAACAAATAAATACTTTCAAACAAACAGGAGCAACAGGCACACATTGTATTGATAAAATGACAATGGCATCAGTCACTGACTGGCCGAGTGATTGAGATATACAGACCGCAAGCAGCAGATGATACTTGAGAATCCTCTGCATGGGCACAGCAAGCATGTCATGCAGCCGGAACTGACCCTCATTTGCTCTGTTCTGACATTCCTGTTAACAACACACATTCACGCATATGAACCTCATTAATTACAGAAACAATGCAAATAAACCTCAAGCACCTGCCAAATACACTATATCCCAGATGCATTAAGGCCATTTTTGTTTTATGATAACTTACAATATATATTCAACATAACTTATAATTTAACAATACATCAAAATCAAATATACATTTCTATAAAGCATCTACAATGTCTCTAATAAGCTAAAGATAAAGGTACACAGCTGCTGAAAATACGACAACGATAAGAATAATAATTATATTAATAACAGTGACAATAACAGATAACAGACAATAACATATTAATAGCAACTCCAAAGTAGTTTGGTAAGAAGTGAAATCGCTGTCTCTAGTCCACACAACTCCTTGTTTCTATTTGCTAGGTTAGAACAGCAAATTTGCAATTGCATGTTTTTGCCGGGGTAGTTTGACCCTCGAATCCCTCCTTTCCATGAGAGTCATAAACACCGATCTAAACAATGCGTCACTGGACCACATAATAGCATATGAATCCATTGAATGGTTTAAGCAGAGCAAACGAGTGCAACAGATGACGGACAAATGACAGACAGACAGACAGACCACGTTACAAAAAATGTGCAGCTATAGGCAAAATTGCTTGCACTGCAATTAACGATTGTGCCTGATAAATCACTAACTTTGACTTTGACACCGACTGTGGGGCTGTGCTCACAAAGTGATTCAAGCAAATCTTGAGCCGAAAGCAGATTAGAGCAGTACTCCGCGTAGATCAGAAACGAAGCTTTTGCATTTGTGAAACATGAGGATATTATACTAGATGCACTGGAGGACGATTTTGCTGCTTGCAGATCAGCAGAAAATTTTGAATGCACCTGATACAGTTCCTACACATGCGTACACATGCATATACACCATGTCCCAAAATCAGCAACACCCCTACAGATAAGTTGGTGTAAGATCGTTAATACCTGGCAAATTTTTACAAAATGTAAAACACTTGTGGAGACAATCATTCTGAACTAGTCTTTGAAGTTTGCGCTAAAAGTGTCCACCTTTGGCCTCGATGCAAGCTTTTAGTTTTAGGTGAGTACGCCACAGCTTAATCGTCCTGTCAGTAACAACGTATTGAACGTAACCCTAACGTAAACAAACTCTGACGTCACAATGACGTTACACTGAATGCACACGGTAAAGTGCGGACGTCACAATAAGTGTGACGATAAGCAATGCTACGATAGTGCAGTTGTACAATATTTCGTTAAAATCCATCGACGACAAACTGAACTAAGTGTGATTGAAGCTAGGGGTGTTGCTAATTTTGGGACATGGTGTATATACTGAGTGGCCCAATAACTTAAGCCAATAAGCTTTTGTCACAATTCCATCAAATGTTGATGATCTATTTTAAAAATTTTTTTCACTAATACGTTTTCCAATAAATATGAACTGATCTAGAAAAATCCATCACATCTTAAATATGAAATATACTCAGCTTTAGAACAAGTGCACTACACTGTAACTTTTTACGCGCGAAAGCAGCTCTGCTTTCAGCACGTCTTAGCTATCGCAATTCTGTCTGTCCGTCCGTCCGTCTGTCCGTCTGTCTGTCACACGGGTGGATCAGGCAAAAACGGTCCAAGCTAGGATCTCCAAATCTTCACCATCGGCTGCCTGGAAGACTCTAGTTT
>Ga0056128_1000365_pt1 | contig 38372 bp, 24 predicted proteins | sample WorMetLIZISLAND2_FD_71113 | JGI IMG/M metagenome (GOLD analysis project Ga0056128, IMG submission 71113) | Marine gutless worms symbiont microbial communities from Max Planck institute for Marine Microbiology, Germany - Olavius geniculatus... ... | reverse complement strand
GTTGGTGCCACAGGAAAACCTCAGCTGGTACTCTGTTTTTAAAATTTCTCGCAAAGTAACACATGCTATTAAGTGCTGATTCTCTAACGATTATTTTTGTCAAAATCTATTGCTATTGAATTAGGACTGTTGGAGTTATTGCAAAAGGTAGTAGGGGTCCGGTTTTTTTTGAGACACAGTGTAGATTGTGAAGTGTGGTTGATTTTGTAACCTGTCTGTCAGCGCTTTGATGCTGGCATTGCTTGAGTGATGACAGAAGGATAACTAGCCTGTAACAAGTATTGCCACCACAATACCCAGAAGTTTTCTTTCAGATACTGGCTCAACTTAGAGTAACTGTAATGTGTTGGTTAAACAAAAAGACAAACAAGAGGGTTTGACAGTGTTTTTTATCACTACCTCTGAAGCTATGGTATTATGGCACTTTTTGCGTATTTATTTATTTGTATTTGCTGATCTATTTATGATGATTCTAGCTTGTTGTTTTGAAACATTTTCAGCTGGTCGTTGGTTCTGAGGACTTTGACATTCGAGTCTTTCGAGAAGATGAAATTATAGCAGAGATGACGGAAACTGAGGTAGTCATGTACGTTATAAAGAAATTAGAGATTGTCAGCATTATTTTTATTATATTTATTATCATGTATCAATTAACTATGATTGCAGTGTATTTGCAGTGTGATTTTTGTTATTTATATTTCAAATTAACTAAGACCAGTTGAGCACAAGCTGAAAGACTGAAACTGATTAAGGCATGTTTCTGATCACGGTGTCGTGCATATTAATGAATGCGTTTAAAGTGGGCCAGGCTCTGTCATGTATTGCTGGTGGTGATGTTTATTTTGTGAAGGTGATTACAGCGCTTTATCCAGTTGAAAGCAGCCAGTTTGGCTACGCTCTCAACAACGGTACAGTCGGCGTGTACAAGCAGAACAACAGACTCTGGAGGATTAAAGTAATACTGCCACATCTTCATCACTTTACTTGTAGTGATGGCAAGCAAGGAATGTTGTCGCACTGTTTTTTGCTTAGCTATGCTTATTTTGAATTTCATTTAGAAGTTTACTTTTGCATTGGCTAGCATTGCAAAAAATTTGGTCAAGTTAGGTATATGTAAACCATGTTCATGCAACATATGCATTTCATGAGGTTTTTGACGTTTAGTGATCTTGATATTTGATCTTTGGAACTGAAATTTGGCAAAACATACATATCAGTTTTTGTGTTTATATGCCATTTTATTTTTGCATTACGGGACTGATGGATAGACAGACAGGATCCATAATGTTGCTTGTTATGATGACCATGTAGTAATACCGTCACAACCACATTTACTATGTATACATATTGGGGGCGCTGAATTTGCAGGGAATGTGATTTGCAAGGAAAGGACGTGGAAATTGCAAGGAAAGGAAAATTGAAGGAAAGGCTCCAAAAGTCGCATTTGTGTGAATTTGCAAGGAATGGAATTTGCAAGGAATGCATATATGCCTATAGTCTATAGATGGTCTATGTTGTGTCTATCACAGTTCCGTTGGCGGCAGTATTTAGCCTGTTCGTGTTTTCTGCTCGTGTTTATTATGTTTATGGGCCTTGTTGCCTGATACAAATAAATAAATAAATAAATAAATAAAAATAAATAAATATCTGTATTATCTTGTAAGAGTGATTGTATCTTGTTTTAAACATTTATGATAAAGTGTATTTGATTTTAGTGGAGTATATCGAACTTCATAAGTGTAGAGGTAAAAAACCTGCCAAAACCAACTGTACATTCAGACTACAAATGATATTACCTTAACAGTGTGGAAAATTGTACCTTGCTTCTAGTATGATATTTAGTTAATCATTTTTGAACATTTATTAACATAAGTTAGAGAAATGTAATTTTTACTTGGAAGACAGTTTTCTTGCAAATTTCATTTTCCTGCAAATTTCATTTTCCTGCAAATTTCATTTCTTGCAATTTCCTTTCCTTGCTGATTTACCTTTATTTTTCTTTGCATTTTTCGTTCCTTGCAAATTTTACACTTTGTTAAAATCTACCATTTTCCTTTCATTTTTTCCCTTGCAAATTCTATTCCTTGCAAAGTGAGGTGACCCTTATGTACACGTTAAATTATGCTGCATTGTTTTGAGTATTTAATGTTTGTGCACATTTTCACTTTGGGGTTTGGTTGTGATTTTTTTTCAGTCCAAGAACATTCCAATAGCGGTTCATGCATATGATCTGAATGGTGATGGTGTGAAGGAACTTGTCACTGGCTGGAGCAATGGAAAGGTATAAATAAACTTTTTTTGTGAAGTTGTGAGAGTACTGGGAAATATAGATTCATCATTATAAGATTATGCTTTAAGTAAAACGTTTCTCTGCCATGCAGTCGTGTATTTAGTGTGCTATTATTGCAACTGTCATTAATCAGTTAGTTAATCGTTAATGTTCGCAGCTCTACTTCTAGACATTTACACTGTGGCTGCTCACAGAACATTTTATAGTCTAGTAGATGTTTACTACTAACATTCTGACGATATTGTTTGCCAATAATGATTGTCTGATTGCATGATTGTATTCAGGTGGATGCAAGAAGCAGTTTGAATGGGGAGATTATATTTAAGGACAGTTTCAGCCAAGCTGTCGCAGGCATTGTCCAGGTCAGTCACTGCAGTATGTAGAATCAGACGTAGTTGTAAGAAACGTCTACAAACCTTTTTAAAATTTTTTCCACGTTTCTAACTATGAAGTTTGATCTAGTAAACATTACACTCACATCAAGGTTTGTGTTTGATTGACCCATGTTTTAGAATTGGTCTAGATTAGGTTAGTCCCCAAAAGCAAACTCTTGATAGCCTAATCTTCGTGCTAGAAGTTATACAGCTTATATGATCTTTCTGTCAGCCAGTCTGAGTCTGCTGAATAAAAGCACAGAAGCATGACAAGCTGTGCCAAGTGATGTTAGTGGTAGTGGTGGTAGTTGTAGTAGTAAGTTGTAATAGTTGTTATTGTTATAGTCGTTGTAGTGATAGTTGTAGTTCTTGTTTTAATTGTAGGCTGACTACATATGGGATGGTACAAAGCTGCTGATTTGTTGTTTTGTTGATGACAAGGCTGTAGCAGTAATAGTATTAGTTGTTGTTGTTGTTGTAGTTGTTATAGCTGATATTGTTGTCATTGTAGGCTGATTACAGGCGGGATGGTACAGAGCTGCTGATCTGTTGTTCTGTCGATGGCGAGGTTCGTGGATTTACATCCGCTGACATTGATTCACGTGGTGGCCATGGTAACCTGATGGATGTCAACATAGACCAGGAAACACTGCGGGAGCTCAGCCAAAAGAAACAGGTCTTGATAGTAGTAGTATCATAGTGGGCTTGTTGTTGTTGTATTTGTAGTTGTATTTGTAGTAGTTACTTAGTAACGTCATGGATGTCAACACAGACCAAGAAACACTACAAGGCTCAGGCAGAAGAAACAGGTTTTTATGCCTGAAATATTTCTTAGTTTTTTTTGCTTCTGATTGCCTGTTGTGTAGTTTTTGTAGTACACCAACTTAAACCATCATTGGCGCATGATGCTGTTTTGCTGCTTGCTGCTTGGTGCAATGTTGTGCATCACAAGAGAACAATCTCTCACAGTGCATACGGGATTACCTGCACTGTGGATCGGTTGTCATCATGTCCAGTGGCGGATTGGTTATTCCAAGCATTTGATGTCATTATAGTTTGAGTAGATGGACACGTCTGAAGCCAGTGTTTTAATGTTTGTGGTGTCTGGTGGCATTTGTTGATGCTGCTGCTGCTGATGATGATGACAATGATGATGATGCATGTAGAACTTGTTGATGGAGCTGCGTAACTATGAAGAGAATCATCGCGCAGCACAGATGGAACGTCCATCAGGACATGGCTCATTTGACCGACAACAGATGGGCGTCATACCGGTCAGATGTAGTAGTAGTAATAGTAGTAGTTCTTGTTGTAGTACACTTTCTTTGTCCTATGTGGCCTAATCACACATGTTTTTAAGTTGAACTTAAGAATAAGTCACACTTTTGACAATTGTAAGAAAGTAGTGCAAGTGTACAAAAATTACAATAGCAAAAATTATGAAAAAGTTACAGACTTTACTTGTTGCGCAGGAACATCGCTAATTGATTGCTTTTTTGTTTACTTGTTAGTTGGTTAATTAGTTTATGAGATACTTTGCCGTAAGTTTGCATGTCTGTAGCATATCTGAGATGCACATGTGCTGCACGTCTGCTGTAAATTCACATTTTGTTTAAGTAGTTATTTTTCCGTCATTATTCTAGGCTTGGTCAGATCTGTCGGTGAAAACTTGTACAACATTTTAGTGGAACCTTGTTTTATCTGAATACTTGTAGTTGTTGCTGTTGTTATTTCTATAATGACATTTTAATCTTATGTGATACAACCAGTGAACAGTAGAATACTAATGCTATGTGAGATGTAGTATGGAGCTGGTCGACAGTATACTTTGTATGTTGCCGGTGGCTGCTTGCAGGCTAACACTCAGATCCAGACCTCACTGTATGTGGCACAGACTGCTGATCCGGGCAAATCAACATCACGGGTTAGAGATGTTCTGTCACTATGTCACTGCAGCTCAGACAAGCAGGGATGCCAGTCCCGTGCTGACATAAATGCGGCCATCTGTCTAGCTATATGCTGCACAGCACAGTTTCAATTGTCAGTTCGGTTACTTTTGTCCTTTTACAGTTGTATATAATTTTGTTTTTACATTAGCTTAATAGCCTTGATCTTAACGAGTATTTTAAATTTGTTTTTAATACATATATTAATTACTTTTAACTGTTTTAACAGTGCATGGGACTGAATGACCTATTTTGTGCTGATGTGCCATCAAGAAACTACTCACTCGCTGAATGTCGTGAGGAATGTTTGTACAAATTTCAGTTTTTCTATGCCTTTTACTTTCCTACTTATGAGCTCTTATACCAGCCAGACAGACACATGGACAGATGGGCAAGACCTATAATGTGCCTGTCAGGACGATGGCTGCATGATATACTTGAAACGTTGCGTTTGATCAACTTGGTAAACTAGAGACCGGTCTGTATAGAAGTACACCATCAAACTTTATTGGAAATTGTTTTCTAGAATTTTTTTGGCTAGTTTCACATGCTTAGCAACAGATCATACGAAAGTGATGAATATCCCAGCACGTTTGAAATATGTTGCTGCACGACATTATAAAATATTAGCATCAGCTTTTGTGAGCCTTAAATTACACCACATAGATATCTGAAACGAAATTATGAAGTTCTGTGTCTTACCTGTAGGTAGAAATTGTACGTTTTTCTTTTTGTTTGCAATACTTGCAGTATTAATAAGCTACGCTCATAATATGATAACAATATTTTTTGCAGCAGTTGTAGTAAATGTTGCATCGTATTTGTGATTGATAGCAAAGATTTTATTGTAATTATGTGGATCAGAAAATCATAGGAGTTATGCAAAAACTAACTAAGCTAAAATGAATAAACTGTTGCCATTATTTATCAGATTTTTGTTTTGTTGGCCAAAGTAGGCGTAGACACTTTTAGGCATCAAGATTATTGTTATTATCATCAAACATAGTTAAATTGGAGATGTTAAAATATTGCGAGTTTGTGTGTTTTTTAGCCTGGCGTTGAGTTGTGTGTCAACACAACAAATGGTAACTGTATTCATAACATTTTTGGCTTTGTTTTTTATATATTTTTGATCAGATATTATGTTGAAGCAACTTCTATTGCACACGTGATTCGGTCATCATGACATTAGTTAACCATGCACAAACTGGTCAATAGAGCCATCCATTAACTTCTCAGCAATTTTCGTAGTTCGGTTTCTGTTTCCGCTGATTTTGATGTCGTGTATTTTTACAGATACAATCATACGCGCAGTGGTCGTGTTTGCTGAAGGAATCTTCGATGGTGAAAGCTACTGCGTGTAAGTAATGATTAGCAGCGAACTGACCCCTGAGCGAATATCATTGTGTAGTTAATGCGTCTATATATGACTGCATATAAATTGTATTGAGACTGTAGGCCTATTGTTAACTGAACTGAACTGTATACAAAGTGTGTAACTAAGACTAATGCATGAGCTTGAATTATTTGGTACTTGACATTCGGTCCTGATCCATTTTGTCTGTTAGTACTACCACCAAACGAAAGAGGTTTGTTTTACCTGTCTGTTTGTCTGTCTGTGTGCAAAGCTACTCAAAAATTTTCTTGAACGGATTTGGTTGATTTTTTTTGACAGGGTACAGTTGATTACAGTTTTGTGGTGCTATGGATTACAGTTTGGCTTATGCTGGTGTTCCCAGGGTTCCTGGATCCAGATACTGATTTGTGGATACGTGCACTCTCTGATCGCTTATATAGTCGGTATTCATTGCTATGTCATGCAGACATCCAGCGACTAGTAGTGTGTCAAACTGTGTCAAGCTGCCACTCACTGTAGGTTGATCAGCTGTTTTACTTACTGACTGACTGACTGACTGATGTATGCAGACACCCGGCCAGTGGGAGCGTGTCAAACTGTGTCAAGCTGCGCTTCAGTCCACCTAAAGACATGCCCGTCGAACTCTACATCAAAGTCTTCGTCGGATACAAGAACAGGTTCAGTCTCTAGTTATGGATTAGGGTTAAAGGTTCAAGGTTCAGGTGGATGGTGTGGTGTATAGGTTTTTATAGCAAACTTAACTCAGAGCTACAGAGCGTCACCTGCCATGTGGGATCACTCAGTGTTACCTGCTATCCAACACAGGTGAATGCACCTCACCTTAACCCCAACCAGATAGGTCGGTCCTTGATTTATCCTACCTTTCCCTGAAGTCTGTGTTGATTTAGGTGGCTGGTTACAAATTGAGATGGTTTACTTGCCTGCAGGCAGTCACCCATCCAAGTACTAACCTGGCCCGGTGTAGAGCAACTTCATTGATCGAACGCAGTGCGTTACCATTGCGCCATTTCTTTGCAGCTGTACAGTCTAAACCACGACCTGCTCAGTGGCTATCACATGCGCTGTAACAACCACCAGAATCTGTTAGAATGCCTCAAACAAGTCAACCAAGTCATTCAGCTTGCTGGCCAGCTTCGATGTAAATAATTATTATAGCTAGTTCTTTTACGGCTGTTGCTGACTTTGTTGAGATATACACCGTGAGTCAATAACATTGCATCAAGTACATGAAGTTTGTTTTAAAAGATACATTTTTGCACGTGCATCTATTCCAGTTGATTTTTGAGAATTTATATTTCACAAGGTAGTGTAGCGACGCAGTTAAAGTGAGGTGGGATATTTAATAATGGCGTTAGGTTGCAAATATTTTACAGAGTGTGTCACTGAAAGAATTGTGAAAGTTGGTCAGTATTTTTTGCCAAGATATGGACGAAAGTTTGCTGCCATGACTTTTTGACTCATGGCATGTAATATTTTGTGCATTTTAAACTATTTTTTTATTTTATTTGTAACAGTCAGATGAGTAGTTCTTGCAGTAGTAGTAATAATGATAGTGATTGCGATAATGATAGGGAACGACAATGTTTATGCTGCTGTTATCATGGAGATGCCACTGTGAGAGTTCAGCTTGTTCATATGACGAAAACACTAGCACCTGGCGGCTGCCAACCTTTGAACCAAACCAATCAGCTTGAGCCACAGATTCGCTCAAACTGGCAGCAACAGTACCACGCTGACCAGTCCAAAAGCTGATGCTCATTTTATTATCCCATGGAGGGTAGAAGGCTGAGTCAACCCAGCTGGGTGGTTAGATATTGAGAAAGTTCACCGGCAACCTCCAAGTACTAACTGGACCTGGCATAGAGTAAATTTGTTGATTGGACACAACATGTTACCGCTATGCCGTGCCACTGATGCCTCTGTATTTTTTATGGTGACATTGCTAATAGTATGGTGATGTTAAATGAATGTATTGTTGATTAATGCAACTGCAGACTGCAGAGGTTTGTTTGAAGTTTTTATGCTTAGTGGATGCAGTGTGCCATCACTGTCTAGTGGCGTCATGGCATGGGGGCAAAACAGTCCATCTGCAAATTTTAACCTATCGGAAAATTTTCTGCTTACACGACTGCATGATAGCTGTCGGCTGAGTAACAACTCTAAGTGAAATGATACGCATTCTTGGACAGTGACCACAGTTTGGTTTTTGATCATAGTTAATAATTAATTGATGGCTAATTTCAAATAAGTTAGCTAGTAGTATTTAGGTTTTTTTACTCATCAGTCAGCTTCATCATATGGTTGCTGTCTAGCGTGCAGTACCACGTGTTTGAGATGAGCCGACCACTGCCAAAGTTCAGCATGTACTCACGGATAACTGACGACAACAATGTTGGAGGTGGTATGCCTCAGGGTCATGTGACTTTCCACGTCAAGGAGCGTGTCAATCGCGTCAGTCTTTCTCTGGTTTTCTTTGATTTCTTGCCCGTATTTAACTTACAGTATGCAGTTAATTACTCGTCTGACATCGTTGTTGTTTCTGTAAAAGACTATTTACCTTTCTTTTTGTTTGCACTGAAGCAAATAATTAGCATCACGACAGTTGTCATTATAACGAAGAAGTTGGAAGATTCCTGGAAGTAAGGCAAAATTTTGCCAGAAATTTGTGCATGTTTTCGCTTTGTTGTAAAAACAAGACTATGTATGAAAAATGCAGCAAACTTATTACGAATACATAGAAAACTTACCTATTGTAAATCATTTCCACCTCGTTGCATTTTGGTCTACACCAAAATAATATATTTTAAAAAGCTCGTTTTTGTTAACAGAGAAAAATAGAGAAATTTTTGTTTGTGCATATTTGAGTACAAATAACGTTCGAATGTGACACTGTGGTTGCATAGTTACTTGAGGCTTATGAATAGATTGCTGGGTGCATTACTAAGCCTTACTAAGCTTTGAGGACTATGCAGGCGTGTGAACGTTGTTGGGGCTTGTAAATAATTGTAATGTGGTGTACTTCAGGTTGTGATGTGGCTGAATCAGAACTTTCTGCTGGCAGACGAGTTGCAACAAACCGGAGACAATTCATCACTCGACGTCAGTTTTCTCTGTCTTAGAGCTTTGCCCAAAACCCAGATACTCAACATCAGAATGGACCACAGCGGCGAGGTACCAACTTAATATACTAAGTACTGCTACTACTACTTCTGCTACATTACTACTAGTGCTGGGCAAAAGTTACTTTGCAAAAAGTTAACTACTAGTTAAACTAATTAATTTAGTTAAATGCAAAGTATACTACTATTATTACTACCTTTACTGCCAATACTATGCTGCCCGGACGCATTAGGCGAGGACCCCAGGGAAGGGATGGAGAGGAACTTGCTGTAATGGCTTAAGGGAGACAGATGCCCCTAACAGCAGCCATCTTATATTGAGTACAATTGATTTTCTTGTTTTTTATGTTGGCATAGCTGTGTATACGGACTGACGACATGGACTTGGCGGGTGAAATCGTTCAGGAGTTGTGTGACTTTCTCAACCTCTATGAGCTGTCGTCAACCGCTGACTTTCCTCTGGAGTTTGATACCCTGCAGTCTGTCCTCTCAATGGTGTGTTGCTCGTTAGAACGTTTTCAGACTTTCTCCGAATTTACCAGTAGTCAGCCGATGTTGATTATCGGCCAGTTTTGCACTGTTTTACTGGTAATGCACCAAAGTCCAACACAGAAGAAGAGTTCATTTTAAAAACATTAAAGATTTGCTGCTGTACAGGACTACATAGACAAATAGTAAATATTAAACTCAGCCCAAAACTGTCTGCTCTGCTTTTATTTTTTGTTTAAGTGGGTACATTGTTTAGCTGTGCGTTTAACAATGGGTGTATTTTTTAACTTTGCACAGCAGCCGATAATTGGACAATTGTTAGGTGACAATAATCAGCATTCGACCTTAGCCAATGCCTTATCAGGGCGAGCTCCCATATTTTCATACCTTACTGTGTGCTGTTCTGGGAGCATGCTGCATGCATACTCGACAAAATTTCAGACTTGTTTGTCGTGTCTGGGAAGGTGAAATTGAGGCACAGTATGCAAATCGATCTTATTAAAGTATGTGTAAACAACTTTCAGTGATATAATCTGTCTTTGAAAGCATACATTTTTCCATTGTACGGAGTTTTGTCGTAGGTGTGTTTTGACGTGAGGGGAGTTTTGTCCGACACTCACCAGCAGCTGTGCTTATTGGTGTGTTACTAGGTACAGGAGTTTCAGTCCACTAGACAGAAGCTGTCGTCTGATATGGCGGATCATTCTAATGTCATTCGAGCTCTTGTTGTAAAGACTGAAGATGCTCGTGCCATTGGCGACATGTATGCAGTCTTAAATTGTCACTTTAGTCAGTTTAGGGTTCAACCCGGAAAAAAATACCACAAAGCTGAAAATTTGCCTGAAACATCAGTATACTGTGTGAAACAAAATGTCAAAAGTCCGCTTAAATCCACCTTGGGCAAAAAAAGTTACGACCATTTTAAAAACGGAACATTCTAGAAAAATTGAGAAAATTATTTCATTGAAACATAGGCATATGACATATCAAATTAGAGCTTTGTAGCTAAAAATTTGTCTATGACAGTACGGGCACTCCCTAAGGCCACTCCCTTTCTTCCTCATTTGTTTCTTCCCTTAATTTTCATGTCCCTCTTTTTTCCCACTCTTTCCCAATATCCAGTTTGGTGGTATGGTGAGGGCTGTAAGCTCTCTAATGAGTACGTTTATTTGCCAATACGGCAGACAAGCAACACAAAAAAGACAGTAAACTAAGAAAAAAAACACAAACACACAATGCACTCACCCAAGCACACACAAACACACCAAATAGGCCCCTAAAAGAAATAAAACACACTAACGATTGCTACTGGCTATCGGCTATAGCGGCAAAATGTCTCTCCACATTCACGCAATACACACTGTCACTACTTCCACATTGATATAGAGTCAAAAGTTTCATGTATCCACCACTCAGTTTAACACAGTGAAAAACATTACACAATGTTATATTCGTACAACGCTTCATATGACAAAAATTTCTCATTGCTAAAGTATGTATAAAATCACATCTACCTATACCACAAATAAAATTTTTTACTGACTCCCACTGATGACATTTAAATATTTTACGGTAGACACCATTCCAGCACGCATTAATTTCCTGAAGCTGCCTGCTGCTTAGATTGAGAGCTAGAGTTGCATATGTTAATATTGGTAGGCAGTATGATTCCTGCAGCTGTAGTTGAATAACTTCACTAATACCATAGCAGATACTAAACACACAGGTGCAAGCAGCATAAAATTTGTGCTTAATTGTATTACAATCGATTTCAGTATGTTTGCCAGACAGAAAGGTGACACCAAGATAATGGGATGGCACAGAGATCTAGCTGCAAACATATTTTCACATATTTTGGGCTCTCAAAACTCGTCATATGGTCGTCCATGTGTAATGCAAATGATTTTTAAGTACAGGGTGGGCCAAAAAACCGGACCTGTTTGAGCGTTGATAACTCAGCGTTGGTTAATGGTAGAAAGACGTGTGATACGTCAAAAGTTTCAGAATACTGCAAAGAATAAACGACAAATTTGCATAATAAGGCATTTAAATATTCTTTGCCTGATTTGCATAAATCTTCATTACCCCTGAAATTAGGCATTTGCCTGCATTCCCATGTGCCCGAGTTCACTGAACTCAAAAACTCGCTGCCAAAAACTCAAGATTTAAATTCTGTAAATTTTTCAGTGTGGAGCATTGCAACAGATAGCATGGTCACAAAATTTCAGTAACTGACCAGCTAAAATGTGTGCTAATCGAATGCTGGGCTCAGCTGATCCTGAACGCATTGACTCCAGCGATCGATCAGCTGCCTAGAAGGACTGATGACGGTCATGAATGCAAAAGCTGGGCAACTGCCCATGTCGAATTTTACGTAAACTCAACGTATGTGTTAATGAGTTAATGATTGTTGATATTTCACTGTACGCTGAATGAAAATTAACTTAAATTTATGCATTACTGCCAATTTAGCATGATTTAAGGAATGGGGCAAATTTGTGTGAATCAGGCAAAGAATATTTAAATGCTGAGACATGCAAGTTGTACATTTCTTTTGTACACAATTTTGAAACTATTGGCATATTACGCGCCTTTCCATTAATAAACATCGCTAAGTTATAAAAGCAAAAGCTCAAATATCCATGTTAAATCCATGTGTTACAGTCAAATTTGGCGGAATTTTGGGGTGACGAATATTTATGCAAATTAGGCAAAGAATATTTAAATGCTTCACAATAAAGGTGCGGTGGGTGGAAAAACTTCACGTTTACGCGCCATAAATTTCTGCTTGTAACAGTGAAAGAATGGTTAAAATCGGTGCTGAATTATCGAAGTTATCCCAAAAATAATATTGGGTATCCGTTTTCTTGGAACACCCTGTATGTTTCCATGTAATAATTCTTTTCACATTTTTGCGTAAATTGTTGTTCTTCACAAAGCCATAACTTTTTTGCCCAAGGCAGACTTTAGCAGATTTTTGATATTTTGTTTCTGACACTATACAGATGTTTTAGGCAAATTTTCAGCTTTGTGGTATTTTTTCTGGGTTCATGCCTTTTAGGGTTAATTTGACTGGACTATTATGACTTTTGGATTTTGCGTTGTCGACTTTAGCCTATTTTTATTTTTCTTCATGTAGCATGCTAAGCAATAAGTTGAATAAGCATACTCAGACTTTTTGATTATATTAATATTTCTGCTAACAGTTTCAATATTTTAATAAGAATTTTTTTACCAAATTTTGTTTCAAATCGTTTTCTCATGCGCTAGTTATTTCTCTTGCTTATTGAACCTCTGATTTGTTTTTTTGCTTCTTGTCTCTTTATTTGTAATTTAGGTTGTTATATCACACGGCTGCTTTCATAGTTAATTTTGTGTAGGTACACTAATGCTGTAGTGTTGTAGTTTTATTGCAGATATATTTCTGAGTTTCCCACTTTATCTATATTAGTTAGTAGTAAATTATGACCAGCAGTTTCTTCCAGCTTCCGACTGCTTTTATGCCATTCCATTGTGAAACCGAAACTAATGTCATTGATGGGTTTTTCCGGCGATCATGCAGAACTGTGTGATGGTGGTTAATGGTTATGTGTAGCGGCGCAATGCGTCAGGGTTATCTGCAGCTGTGCAGTCTAAATCACGACCTGCTCAACGGCTATCACATGCGCTGTAACAACCACCAGAAGCTGTTAGAATGCCTCAAGCAAGTCAACCAAGTCATTCAGCGCGCTGGCGAGCTCCGATGTAAATAATTATAGCTATTTCTTTTACGGTGTGACTTTGTTGCTATATACACCATGAGTCAATAACAAGTACATGAAATTTGTTTTAGAAGATACATTTTTGCGCATGCATCTGTTCCAGTTGAGGTGATTTTTGAAAATTTATATTTCACAAGGTAGTGCAGCAATGCAGTTAAAGTGAGGTGGGATATTTAATAATGGCGTTATGTTGCAAATTTTCTACAGAGTTTGTCAGTGAAAGAATTGTGAAAGTCGGTCAGTATTTGTATCAAAGATATGGACAAAAGTTTGTCATGTTTGTTTGCCATGACATTTTGACTCATGGCATGTAATATTTTGTGCTTTTTAAACTATTTTTTAAAATTTTATTTGTAACAGTCAGATAATTAATTCTTGCGGTAGCATCGTCAATTGCATTAACTATGTGACAGCTTTAAAATTACTTGTGAGCGAAATTTGTTCTTAATTTCTTTAACACTGTTGGTCAGGAGACAGGAATGTAGCTTAGAGGAGACGAATAACCTGGAGAAACTGTGGAAAATGTTGGCCCTTTGATACAGAAAGGAGTGCAAGAATATTTGTATGTGACAACTGATAAAAAAATATTGAGGCTATTTTAATGTTACTGAATAATGATTGTAACTGTACAGGTAACTGTGGTTTGCAGTGATTTATTGATTAACTAGACGGGCAGTCGGAGACTGCAAACCTCCGCCAACGCTGTCATTTTCGTTGTGTTCGCCAGATGGTAGCACCACTAAAATCTAACCACCTCCATGTTGGGTTAAGTCAAACATTTTCTGAAACTTTCTGCCAAATCCCCATGTAACTTTTTGTGTAATCCTGCTAACAAACAAAACAACAGAGAGATAAACGCTGAGTATCACATAACCTTGCCGTTGGTGCAGGTTATTATTGTATGATTGATTGAATGATGCATTCGTTATTACTTCTTTTGTCGATTGTTCCAGTTGGCAAGTACAAGACTGCGGTGGTGAGTGCGTGTCGAGAGGCCGTCAAAAACAACAGCCTCAGCGTTCTAGTCAAGATCATCAAAACTGGGTCGACCTGACCCAAATAGCATCGCCAAAATCAGCAGCGGTGTCATATCTCGATCAGTAATATGTAACATTAGAGTGATGAAGAGCGGCCGTGGGGGTAAGATCTGATCTAGGCACAAGCCCCGTCCCCAGCCGACTAGGGAGCTCACCAGCCGGGTCTGGGCGCAGAGCACCCACTGCAAATGATTTTAGTACATTCCTGGTGTTGGAACAACCTTTCTGATGCTAAAAAGTGGTTTTTGTTTACCTCGGGGACTTGAAAATATGGGACATCTGTCATAAATTCCTTTCCAACACTTTGGGAACAGTCATGCGTGCCCCCACCCAAAACCGTCTGAAGGGCATGTTCCAATGTCCTTAATGGATTGACGCTTAAATGATCATCAGTCATGGTATTCAGTTACATGTTTTGTGTTAAAGCCAATCATGTCAGACAGGCGTTAGCTGTTCTTTTGGCTACGTAAACATTCAAAACACGCAGTCAGCTGACCACAGCGATGATAATGTTGATAATTTTTATAGCTGTGGTGGCCAGGAATGAAGCACCATCCTATTCAAACGATACTTGCTGTGCCAAGAACCGGAAGAAGAAATGATTGTTTTCATTCTCCCGACAAAGACTTCCGTTGGAGGTCGAAACGTTGAGGTAAAAACAATTTTTTGGTCGTAATTGATGAATTTATTATTGTAAAGTACTTTCGATCTAATGAATCTATTCGCAGAGATTCTGTCGACAGTTTGGCAGTCGCTGGTTTCCTTGGTTGAAATCGCTGTTTCACACGAGGCTGATTTTTACTGACGGCGAGGCTTTAACGTAAAATGTTGACAGAAACAGTCTTGTCTGACACCAGCTTAACTGCTGGAGGGACTGAGTGATGTTGTGCACTGAGTGTCAGAGCTGTAGCGAGAATTTATGTGAATACACGTTGCACCAGTAGTATGGTTATCAGAGATGCGTCGCGGCGTCTGTTTGTTCAAAAAACCAAGAAAACCAGGAAGTTTCGTGGAATTTGACAGTTGTCACAGAAAAGTATGGAAATTGCCCACAAGTCGAGGAATTGTTATGGGAAAAATCTGCTTTATGGTCAACATCGTTGTTTTGCAGTGCGGTAGCCATAAATTTACATTTGGACTGGGTAGGCCCCTACTGTAAGTAAGTAAGTAAGGTAGTTTAGAAGGTGCAGATTAACAGTTACTTTGGCCACAATGCGCCGCGATCTTCTTACCTTACCTGCGGGGTGGGTGACTGCTAAGCAGCCACCCAGCGCTGAGGCACGACCCAGTGCGCAGCCCCGACAGACCTCAAGGTCGATAAGCGGCGCGATCTCAACACCCGAACAAAAACTATCAGCCGCCTAAACTATCAAAGTGAATGTCAGTTTGTCACTGTATATAAGTTCGAAATAGTCTCTGACAAGTGTTGTGGTGTTACATCGTACAGCATTGTCAGTGGCGTATTTAGGGGGAGGGGCACGGTGCGGTGCCCCCCCTCCTTTGGCCCGACCATGAAAATTTTTTTAAGGCGACTTTATATGAAAAGGTGCGTTTTTTGCCGTTTTCCAGCAAGAATTGCAAAATTCAACAATGTTTGATGGTCTTTTTTCATACCGATACAATACGCGATTAAAAATCGCCATGTGACATTGCATCTGATATGACGCTGTGATTTTCTGCGTTTCCGAATTTCAGAAAAAATGGGCGAATTTGCGGCTTCCATTGAACGTTTAAAAGCAAAAAGTGTTTCAGCTTCGAAGCCCCCCTGACCCCCGACCAGGGGGCTCTGCCCCTGGACCCGGCTGGGGGCTCCGCCCCCAGACCCCCGTTATAGGCTCGCGCTCTGCGCGCTCGCGATGGCCCCCTTTGCCAAATCCTAAATACGCCACTAAGCATTGTATACAGTGTACGACTGTAGGTGCCGTCACACTGGCTGAGGTCAGGTTTCGCTGAGACTTTAGTCTAAGACCAAAGTTAAAATTTGCCTATTGGTTTGATCTTGACTAAAGTCTCGGCGAAACTTGACCTCAGCCCACTGTTACTGAATCTGTCAGTGACAACGTAGTACTGGCACAGTTCGTCACTGGCGTAATCATGCGGAGCACTGGGAGCACGTGCCCCCCTATGAGCTTAATCAGTTGCTCAAAATAGTGCCAAAAATTCACTTAAACACTTCATTTTAGCATGAAAATCGAATTTTGGGGGAGGGTGCACAGCCTTTTCTCTAGACCCTTTCGCTGGAGGGGAGGGCGACCCTGTACACTCCATCCCTGGAGAGGACGACCCCTCTCCACACTCCACTTCTCAATTGCCCGTCCCCTTCATCCAGATTCTGGCTACGCCAGTGCTGTTCGTCGTGTTCATACATTAGCAACAAAACAGTAAAATGTCAAAATATAAACCCAACAGACGAAGTCACAGAAACGACGTCTCCTCGCGTCTGCTATATTTTCGTCTTTTGCCCATGTAGGCACTCGCTAGATAAGCCTATCACATCATGTACACAAAATCACACACATATCGATGTCATGCGGCCTCGCTGGCGACCCATCGCACTGCAGTGCCGAGCAGCGTTATGCGGTCATCCGGATCAGTGACGTCACGGCAGGGAGTGCGGTAATTGCCTTTCACTCTGAATTTTTGGCTGTCAGTCGGACAATTTTCGTGCAGAAATGCAAACGTTGAAGCTAAGCTGAAAACCCCCGTTTTGGAGAAATTTAAAGGCAAAATTGAACTTTTGAGCACCCATAGGCCTAAGTTTCTCTATCGAAAAATTGTTCCGCTTGCTTTTTATAACCCACGACACCTTTGTTCCAGTTTGATTACTGGAACATGTGCGACAAAATGCAAAATACAATGAAACAAACTGAACAATTGTTGTAAAACAACTTACGCTGATTTTTTATCGGTACACAGGAGCCCCTGCGAAAACGCAACTCTGCAACTTCGCAGCGCCACGTTTTGTTGTGCGTAAACATAGTCGGTAGTTGACGGCGGTAGCCGTCTCCAGTTGTTTTTTGTTTGTTTTTCGTTATTTTGACGCTCATATGCAAGCACCCTTAGCTCGGGTTTGCAGCGCAGAGCCTCAGCTGGACTGAGAAATCTGATGAGACAGACGAATGGGTGAATGAGCATTCTCCCCATTTTAAACATCATTGAAATAGGTTACGATTTTCACACCGGTGAAACGTGCAGCACACGCTACTCTGGCCACGCCGGTAAGTAGAAAACTGTCGTGTCGGCACAGTGCCAACATTTTTATGCGGCCGACCGCCCGACCTTTGACCTTCGGAGCTGAAAACTGACACACTATAGTTACTGAGTTATAGTTATCTTTTCTGGCTTTTTTCGAGTTAGGAGCCCGTACGTTACGGACGGACTGACGGTTAGCCTAGTAGACCCGTAATGCGGCTTGTTAAGACAGCCGCACAATAACAGCGTGGGCGCGAACTGCGTCAGTGAGTACGCAGTGTAAAGGCGCGTTTACACGGTAAGGGGGATGATAGCAGCAGCAGTCAATGCTGCGTCTACACGTCGTCGACAGCACAGGTTTTGCAGCAGAAATGCCGGTACTGGTCGCAGAATAGGCGCGGCATCCCGTCGCACCACGAGTACTGGTTGCCGTATTCACAACCTGTAGGCACACACGGACATGCAGCACTGGCATACTTTGTCACATCGTTTAAGCTTACCGTGTAAATTAGTAACATTTGTGAAATCGCAACCTGCATTCATACATTTGTTGACGTTTCGCATGGTTCCTACGGTCAGGGGAAGTCAGGGAAAGTCTGGGAAAACTCAGAGGGTCAGGAAAAGTCAGGGAATTCAAAAGTACCAGGGTGCAAAAGTTAACAGAGATGCAAAAAAATTAACAACAGCTCAATACTTTTCCTGCTTGCTTTGTTCGCAGATCATGTGTACTTCCACTTTAGATTCGTTCCTTGTTTTTAGATTCGTTCCTTGTTTCTAGTGTGATTGTAAGCGATTGAAAAGCGACATTGGTATTTCATGTGAACAAATTAGTCAGGGAAAACGATTCATTTTGTCCTGGAAAGTCAGAGAAAAGTCGGGGAAAATGAATTCTGCAGAGTATTAGGAACTATGGTTTTGGCAATTGCTGCTGCCTTCATCGGAACAATTCCTGTTTATTGCTAGATTTCGCTGCGGCGAAAGGTTCGTCACAGATGCTCGTTTCTGATTCTTTCGCGAATCGCGAGATATTTACAATATACACCGTGGTCCACAAAAACGTGCCACTTTTATTTTTTGGATAGCTTCGTGAAACATTGGCCGATTTTAATAATTTTTGGCATGCGACATTAGGAAAGAACTTGACGCAAATGACTTTAGTTTTGGCCATCTCACTTTAATACTGTCGTTACACTACCTTGTGAAATGCAGAAGTCATAGTTTGGCCATTTACAACAATGAATTCATACTGGATAGCGCATGCGTAGGCTCAGAAATGATTAACTGAAAAGCGACAAACACGATTGGCAAATATTATGTCTCAAAAAGTCCTACGTGTTACATCACATCCTCTTTATTACAGCATGTGCTCAAAATGTCCTCCTCCAGCGCGAATGCAAGCGGCAAACGTTGACACCACTGGCAAACAGCAGGCTCAACAACCTGCATTTCACAAGGTAGTTTAGCGACTAGCGACAGTATTAAAGTGAGGTGGCCAAAAGTACAGTCATTTGCGTCGAGTTTCTTCCTGATGTTGCACGCCAAAGATTATTACAAGAAATATGAACTAGTGCTCACGAGACGCGCGAAAGCCTATGGCATTTCCTATTCGCAAACTGTCAGTCTATCTCTAGCCATTTCGTCGTAGTTCATTCCTGGAGTGTGCGCTGCAGCCGAAAATCGCAAAAATCAATAAAAACCCCTTATTTTTGAAGTTCACGGTTTTTATGTTGATACGACTGAAAAGCTCGTCACTAGTGCTTGTTGTGATAGGCAGCATGCCAATGCCTATCTGCAACCGTTTTCACGAAAGACTGGCCAACAACGGTAAAATAACGACTTTTACGGGGGAAGGTGGAACCGTTCTTTGATGCCGTCGTGCGCAGGTTTCCTTAAACCTAGAAAATTGAGACTTGGACCGTCGAATGCTCAAATATTCAAAATTTTATACGCAGCTTCTCCATGTCTATCTCAATTGATTTCGGCGCAATTTGCTCTTGAAAGGTGTCTCGCAGCCCAAAATCGCCAAAAAATCCACAAAACTCCTATTTTGGCGTTCAAAGTCATCCAAAGTCATTGAATTCGGTGGCAATCAAGAGCCAGTGTACGACTTTCTTACAGGCCCGTCGAGAGGGTGGGGTAGGGGGTTAGCTACCCCGGGCCCCACGACGTTTGGGGGCTCCGCCGTCGGCCAGAAATATAAAGTACGCCAGAATGTACCAATTTGAAAAGAAAAATTCAAAAAAATTTTCCCCAAAGAGGCCCCGGGAAAATGTTTGGAAGCCCAGCAAGAATGTTTTTCCGGGCCCCGCTGTGGCTCTCGACGGGCCTGATTTCTTATTAGTAATTAATAGTAACTTAGGCCCTATCTTGCACCGTTTCTGAGATACAGCGACTTATTATCCAAAAATCGCAAATTTTCCCTGCCCCTCTCAGTCAGCGCCCTCGTTCGGGGTGACCTCTTTTGAATTTACGGAAAAGCTTTACGGTTCCTGAAACTAAAGTCTTCAAGGCAGCCGACTGTGAAAATTTGGTGATTCTACCTTGCATTGTTTTTTGACTGATTCACCCGTGGTGTGACGGACGGACGGACAGACGGGCGGACAAACAGAAATGCGATAGCTAAGACGCGCTGTAGCAGTTCCTGCTTTCGCGCGTAAAAATCGGCCAATGCTGCACGGAACTATTTAAAAAATGAAAGTGGCACATTTTTTATGGACTACGGTATAAATATTTGTTTTCTTTGATTAAGAAAGTTGGGAGCATGCCAATGTGATTGAAAATGAAATCAACAGAACTGACCGGTGGATCAAGGAAGCAATATACGTCAGAAAAGAACAGTAATATATAGTCCTTAAGTGAGACCAAGGCCTTGGTAGCGAAGTGCACCGAGGACAAAAATAGTCTTGCTCTTGTTCTTAGTCTTGAAAAAGTTTTGTTTATACATCAATGGAAAAAGAATAAGACAAGTTGATGAACTGAGACGAGGGGTTTTCCCGAATTACAGCTGAAAGGACAATAAGGCATAAGTACTAACATTTGGCCAGGCCGTAGAGTTCTACACCTTGGTTACTCTCACGAGAAAAAGTTTTGACGAGCAGCTTTGGTGTATCTTGTCTTACACGCTGTGCAAACATGAATGGTTTTATTGGAGATGTGATTTAAGTATGCATGATATTTAAGTATTACCGGCGATGTCTCCTGTGCGTAGTTTCCTGCAGGCATTGCAGCAAAACGTAAGTTCTACGTCGTCCTGATAGCAGTGACTTTGATGTATTCCACTGCACCACGGCACCGAGTCCTCACAACTTACTACACCATCAGACAACACACGCTGTAACAGTAGCATTAACAGTAGTTGTACTTGTAGTTGTAGCAGTATAGTAGCAGTAATTAAGTACCAGTAACTTAAAAATTATATTATTGCATTGTGCGAAGCGTCACTCTAACATAGCCTACCATATAGGTTCGCACAGTGACACAGTGACCCGACACAAAAAATGTAAATACACTTCACCTTAATCCCAGCCAAGCAGACTGACCTATTCCTGAGGGATGAAAGGCTGATTTGCTTTGGCAGTTTCAGGTGTTTCACCTGTCCACATTCATTCGCACATTCAGGTAGGCCTACCTAATAACCGGACCCGGCGTAGAGCAACGTTGTTGATGGAGACGAAGGCGTGAACCCACGACACTACATACCTTGATACTTGGCTTGACAAGTGCGGCAGCAGTAGCCGGCTACACTTGGCTGTCTGCAGTCCGACTCTGATCGAATGTACTGGCCGCACCAACCAACCCGGTCACCGTATTCACAACCTGTACGTGTATCAAAGCAGCTAGTCAGCTACGAAACCGCGTCGCTACACTATCTTGCGAAATGAAAATGATAGATAAAAGTGTATCCAAATAAAAACATATAGTTTAACACAATATAGAACATATTTTGAAGATAAGTTTTTGGATACGTAAGCCCCATCTAACCCATTTTGATCATCATGCTCATTGAGAATTGGTATGTCACAAGATAATTCGCCGCACAGTTCAGGTGTGGTGGGATATTTAACCACATTATCGCAAATAAGCATTCAATGTGTCAATGAAGGAATGTTGAAAACCGGCCAGTATTAGGCAAAAATAATTATGGACTCAAAATTGGTATACTAGCACGGTCTAATATGTCTAACAGTAGTATTAGTTCATACCGACGTCGCTGTGTTGAAAATGTGCTGAGCACGTGTCACAGCAGACAGACGCCAGAACATAGCAGTCACGAGTAGGCATCGTACGACAGTATGCCGCCTTGTCTCCTCCACTACACTCTGTGACACAACAACGACGACACGTTGTAGTAGTAGTAGTAGTAGTAGTAGTTGCAGCAGCAGCAACAACAACAACAGCGACAGACGATGTATACAGTAATCAACAAGCATTACCAACGAATGAATAAATTCGAGTGAAAAGCGTGTAAGATCTGTATGCTGGTAGGCACATTTATGATACCGAGGTGGTTTATCTGTTTGCCGCTAGCCGATTAACTTTGTTAATTGGACACAACGTGTTCACCACTTGACTTATATAGAAATTCAATAAATTCTCGTAATACGCTATATACACTGTATACATAGGTAAACTTACTGAGTCTGACGGGAGGTAAAGTTGTAGGCAACGTAGTCGTCGTAGCTACATACAACAATACGTCGTATAATGTCTTTAAAGTCATGTAAAAACGTCATTAGTTATTGCCATACTGCAAAAAATAGGCCTACGTCTACCACGTTACGCTTGGTCAGTGTTGGGCATGAGTTAACTCAAATGAGTTTCAACTCACGTGTTAACTCATTTATTGTGAGTTGTGAGTTTGCGTTAACTCATCCCAAAGAGTGTGAGTTATGAGTTTGATTTAATTCAATATTTGTGTGAGTTGTGAGTTTATTAGGTTTCTAAACTCAACTCACTGCAAGTTGGCAGTTTATGGTTAAAAATAAAAATCACATATGCACATCAATTCAACAAATTTATGGCAAAGTGAATGAACCGGTTATTTTCGGTTATTGTTGCCAATACAAAAGTGTTTTCACAATGGCAGATCCAGATTAGTCACTAACAATGCTGCACAAATACCCGACAGTGAAGTCACGGTGTTCATGCAGCTTAATAAAACAGTGCCATCATTTGCTACAGTAGGAAGACTGTTCAGTGTACGCAGATAGATTGAAACTTTGAGATGCAACAAACTTTCAAATGCGAACTTTAGAGTAGCCGAATGGCTGTTAAGCAAACATAAAGCACATAGGAAATAAACAATTGTTGTAAATAGTATATTTCACATTTTTGTGAGTGAAGTTGTTTGAGACTAAGCAATTGAATTTGATTAACTAAGAAATATTTTTGTGGAACACTAAAATGTGACTGTTTGCTGATTGACCGGTTTTTAGCATTTTACAACAGCTTTATTGACTATTGGTTGACTGGTTGGTAACGGAAAAAACAAATTAGTTATGAGTTAATTCATTTGATTGGTAAGTTTGATTTAATTCACTACGAAGTGAATGAGTTGAGTGGGTCACCATGCGGTATCACGATTTTTAAAATACTTATTAGTGAGCGTTTAGTCAAGCTCTCGGATTCGTTTCGCTGTTAAAATGGTGCGCAAAAATTACCAGCATTCAAACAGCTTAGCACTAGAAACACTTACGCTAAACTGCTACACGTCTTAACAAATAACTCTGCAGACATGGCGGATAAACATCGACAAAAGATAGAAGCATTATGTCAACCCATTGCCGACATATTACGCTGCCGTCCGCTTGAACTATGAGTCTATGACCCCTTGAGCTAAAATAGGCAAACAGGTTACTCATGTCTTGGGAAACGTTCACAGTTTTTTTTTCTATGACATTTCTGTGACGAGGACGGCCATATAATGAGAATAAAAGCAAATATAACTCACTTGTTGGTGGTCTGCAAGTGGCACAGCAAGCCTCACGTAGACTGGGAATACTGCAATACAGCTGAGAGCACCACATATAGTGGTCGCCATAGTAACAGCCTGTAACCATATCAACTAAAAACACTACCTGTAGACAACATTTGCCAGTCATCTATTTGTGGATTTGTGCGGTAAGAAAATACTAATCAATTGTTACAGATATTTTGCACTGGTGCACTCACCAAAATTGCAATTAGCGGATTAATTATAATTTACAATTATTTAAAAAATCATACTAGTCCTCAAACGCGTCGCTGCAATACTCGAGAAATATTAACGTCCAAAATAGCTTAACCAACCATTATTTTGGCGCGCGGTGTAAATAGTGTGTAAAATGGTTTATGGGATTTTCTGTTCCATTGCACATATTTTCTAGGCAAGCATCTTTCACACTTTTTTTAAAAAATGTCTACGTGCTTTTAAAGTACGATTGCTATTGTAAACAGGTCAATAAATGTCAGTTTATTTAGCTTTTTATCTGAAAAGCATAAACCTTGCCCTTTATAGCTGCTAATTATAACACATGGGCAGTCTAGAAGACGTACTGGCTGATCGTGGGTCGAAGATATGTTTAGCGCATTCGTCGCAGCAGATGTCTGACACTGTGTAGCAATCACTTGGCCGCATTTTGCTGCACCACGCTGGCTGCACCTCCGTAGGACAGTCAGACACTCCTGCCATATTAATAACAACAAGTAATTTGAGCAAAGTTCATGAGACGCGCGACAGCCTTGCAGTTTCTGTTCGCAGGTTGTCTTGGTCTATCTCCATCCATTTTGTCGCAATTCACTCTTAGAATGTGTGTTGCAGCCGGAAATCGCAAAAAAGTTCACTAAAACTCTATTTTGGGGGTTCAAGGTCATTCAAGGTCATCGACGTTGACACGAATAAAAAGATGTGTCACTATTGCTTGTTATGATAAGCAGATCTGCCTATCTGCAACCGTTTTCACGCTACACGAGATAATTGCGGTAAAATAACCACTTTTTAGGGGAGTAGCTGTCTTTGACGCCCGCCTGCGCCGGCCTCCTTAAAGCTAGGGGGTTGTGACTTAGACTGCTAAAATCTACGTTTAATGCTGAAAATTTCATATGCAAGTTGTCTTGGTCTATCTCCAGCCATTTCTTCGCAATTCAGTGTTGAAATGTTCACTGCGTCCAAAAATTGCTTTAAAAATTCACTAACCCCCCTTTTTGGGGAGGGGGGTTCAAAATCGTTCAAGATCATCGATGTTGATAAATCTTAAAAGCCTGTCACCAGTGCGTGTTATGATAAGCAACATGTCTATACCTATCTGCAACTGTTTTTACACTATACGAGCCAATAGCGGCAAAATAACGTCTTTTTAGTGGGTACCTCTCTTTGATGCCCTCGTTCGAGGAGAATTCCCTCACCTAGGGGCACGAAATTTTGTCAATAAAAACTAGACCCTTGTGGCAGTCCACATTGAAGATTTCGTAATCCTAGCTTGCACCGTTTTGATACAGATCACGAGTGTGACAGACAGACGGACGGACAGCTGACCAAACGATGACCAAGACGCGCGAAGCATTCTGCTGTCGCGCGTTAAAAGCAGAATCGCTACCTCCTCATTTGTATTCGACAGGTGACAGCATAAGACTGACGGTTGTTTGTTTGCAATTTGCAATGTTTTGGCTACAGTTTCGACTCCCAAATCTCCTTTTCCACTGGGGGCCAAGGACCCCATAACACAGTTCTGTGTCACTGGATCCCACAAACGTACCTGCCAAATGGCATCTAAATCTGTCAAACAGTTTTTTCAGCAGGGTGCACAAATCTGAGAGACAGACAAACCACGCTAGAGAGAATAATAATAATAATAATAATAATAATAATAATAATACACTACATGCACTGTGTCCCAAAAAAATCCTCGACATTTTCGACTGTAACTTGAAAACCAATTAACAGATTTACAGATTAACAGATTTGATAATTTTTTGTACGATGATTTCCGACATAACGTGCCATCAAATGACTATTCAGTTTCCCACCTCACCCAACGTTTGTTTCTGCACTACCTAGGGAAAGCACAACCAGCGAAATATCACTTTTTATCCATTGCGATATGACTGCTTAATTAACATAACGCGTAAAACACAATTTGTTCACATTTTTGACACTGTGGCTGACATTTTATTTAGTTGTCCATTTTTCAACTGCCTGTAGTAAAATTGCTTAAAGTGTTGGCCCCCTATGCGAACACAGGCAAGGGGACGCTTTCTCCATTCATTGACAGCAGCATCGATAATGTTCTGCTCCAGACTAATTCAGGCTGTACCAGTCACTTTTTGAGTACACAAACATTCCTAAACTTCATCTGGTGGACACACGGCTGCATGGCAGTCAAACCTTGTAATATTATAAAAAAAACTGTAAACATTGGGTTTTCCATAGCTGCCTGAGTTTTGCTAAGGTGAAGGTCATGGCTAAACTTAGTTCCTGGGTGGTAGCCTAAGAAAGAAATTTAATATTGAGTAGCAGTAGTCTAACGCTACGAACGGTATCGTCGCGGCTCCTTAAAAGGCTTTTTCTGAGTCTTGTGTTGGCCTGGAGGTGGAGCCTAAGATTGTGTTTACATTTTTGGGGCTACAGCCTGTAGCCAGGAAATCGCTATGACCTAAGTTCAGTAGGCCTGAGAAATCCACGCCTCTTGACGTCACTTCTAGGCTTCTAGGCTTTCTGACAGTTGATTGACGCACTTCTCTTCCTGAGCTCTGTTTGGTTAATATCGCAGTAATAAAATCGAGGAAAATTCTATAGAAACTGTCTTGTAACTTTCAAAGAAGTCATCTTACATATACTATTAATGCATTTACTGATAATAACAAGCATTTAAATTACTCAGTCTGGCTGCAACTCCGTGGGACAAATAATGTACTCCTGTGGATAGGAATGCAGGTAAAAAACATTCGACTAAAATTAAGTATTTTTAACGAAATTTGCAGTGATTATTAACAAAAATAAATTTGTTACATATGTGCTGTGCAATATTACGAACGTTTGCATACGTCGTGCGACTTTCAATTTCTACGCTAACACGTATAAGTTTAACCCTGACCTAGTGTTTACGTTTCATATAGACAATATCAAACAATTCACTTTTTGTGCTTTTGCTGTTTTCGAGCTATGAGCGCGTACAGGACACACAGACATACGAACAAATGGACGGACGGACAGACAGACGTACATGGACTGAATGCATAAATTGCTTCAAGATTATTAGCGCGTGCAATCGTACACGCATGCTTTGTTGGGCAGGTTGGGCCGAAAGATTTGACCTCTGAAGACAGAGCATTACGACTCTTTGTTAATTATTTATTATCGATGTATATTTAGTATTCATTATTCGTTTATCACTTAATTCATTAGCTGGCTGTTCTTACGAATGTTGGTAGTAGATGGTTTGGCAAAGGACGCCACTGAACTATGACTGCTTCTCGTAGACGACGGTGATGACGTGGGCGCTGTAGTCGTAGTGCTTGTCGTGGTTTTGGTAGACGACGACGGCGACGACGACGACGATGCTGCAGTAGTTGCAGACGGTGATGGTGAAGTGCGCACTGTAGTTGTTGTCGTCCTCGTTGGTTTGGTCGACGACGACGACGACTGTGATGACGACGTTATAGTAGTTGTTGCAGTCGTTGCTGTTGTTGTTGTAGTTGTAGTTGACGACGACGAAGATGACGACGACGATGATGACGGTTGAACGCTCCTAGTGCTTGTTGTAGTGGCAGTGGAAGATGTTGGCACAACTGCTGCAGAGACTGTTGTTGTTGTTGTTGATGATGATGATGATAATAACGAAGACGCATTACAAGTAGCACAACAAGTGAAGTCTGCGGCTGGTTTGACACAGTCTTTAGCCGTACAGCCCGCAGTCTTGTCTCCATACTCGCAACCTACAACAACGCAAATCAGCGACTAATGATAGAACAGCAGTAGTAGCCGCAGTAGTAATAGTTGCGGCTGGTTTAGCATACTTTTGCAGTCCTGTCTTCCAGAGTTGCATGGATAGTAACGAAGTAGTTCTACTTCGTTACGCTAGTTAAGTAGCAGTTTTTACTTTGTACTTTTGCTTAAGCAGTTTGGCTACTTTTACTTTCAACTGAGTAGATTCTAGAGTTAGTTTTCTACTTTTTGGGTAAAACTGGTTTTGTTCTCATGTAGCTTCATCTGAATATAACTGTTAATAATTTTGAAAGTAGCAAGATAAATGTTAAAAAAAACTTACTGGCAACATGTTTTATGTCGTTATTTGCCCACCCAGCGCAATAATAAATCTTTTGTTCAAACTTTTATACCGTATTCTAGGAGACTAGGTCGTGGGCTCGTGGTTCATTTGTTTAGCTATTGAGCTAAACACTCCGCTACTGTGCATCAGCTGTTTGTCACAAATAACAAGCAAATAAAAAGACAACTTTGGCCTATGCTGAAAACAGTCACTACTAGTTACCACTCAGTTGCGTAAATTATTCGTTTATGCACTGATTGCGTCTACCACTACTACGGTAAGTTTCAGAATGTTCAAACTTCAATTACCGTCGACGGCGGTGTGGAAGTGACTGCAGGTGTGACAACATATAAGCGAGTCGTGATAGCATTGGCGTGATTTAATGTCATTGCACCAGCTTGAGTGATCGCCGTACTCACAGCCAACTAATACATATACAGAACGACAACTACATCGTCATCAACAACAACAACAACTACTACTACTGGCCTACTACTACTACTACACTATTACAGTTGATTTTCATTTTTTTTGTTTGTTAAAACAAAAGTTTTCGAAAAGTGCAGTTATAAGCTACTTCAGTAAGCATATTTAATGTGATTGATCATCTATTATTTGAACCATATTTGTCGAACTCTTCAATTGTTTCACATTTTAACTGCTAGACTGCTTAATCTACATCGCTACATTTAGCACATTGATTGATTAACAAACTAAATGACTGACTGACTGACGATGCGTGACGTTCAATTAACTCATCTTTGCTACTGGGTACGTTTCTAACGACAGTGATAGACAAAATGGAGAGACCTAGCGATTGGTTGTAGAGGTTAGCACAGTAATGACAGCATTGATAGCTGTCGGTGTAGCAGTGCAACGGACGTAGAGTTGTACACCAGTCCGCCCGGTCACCGTACTCACAACCTGTAAGAACAACGACAACAAGTTCGGCTACCGATTAGAAAACCAGGCGTTAGCTTTGTGCTTTCGTTTCGCCATTATACGAGATTCTCCAAAAAAACTGTTTTTTTAAAATTTAGCTTTAGTATACGTTTGGTTTTTCAGCAAATCTACGTGACAACTTGCGCCAAACTACACGCATCCACAGTTGTTTGACGTGTCCTTTCCAAGAGTCCCCTGCAAATATCAGGATAATCTGTAAACCCATTCCGACAGAAACTAGAGTCTGTGTTGAATATATTTATTGTTAAGGTCAAACGGTAACCTTAGCCTAATTTCTAAAGGTCCAGTACATTCCGACCGAGAGCATAGAAAAATCGCAAATGTTGCCTACCCATCTCTCATTTAATATCCTCGTTCGGGGTGATCCTTTTTCGACTTTCTGGAAAAGCTTTACCGATCCTTTACAGATTCTTTTGAAGGCGACAGCGAAAATCTGGCGATTCTAGTTCGCGTTGTTTGACACAGAGTCAGCGCGTGACAGACGGAAAGACGGATGAACGGACGGACGGACGTTTGGGCCATAAAATACTGCGCGTCTGCATTGTGAGTTATGCTGACGCCTTGTTACAACAACAACAGCAATTAATACTACTACTATTTAGTAGGCCTATTATTAGTAGGCTAACTACTACTGCTGGTAGTGGTGGTGGTGCTACCTGTGATGTTGACGCGGTAAGGTTCACAGGACTGACAACAGATGTCGCCCTCGCTGTAACAATCACGGCTTGAAGACACGTAGGTAAGACACCACTCTGCCCTGTCTCCAAACTCACACCCTGCACAACGACAACAACAACTACTACTACAACTATTGCATCATCATCATCATCATGCGAATGACTGCTTTGTTCTGCCATGCAGACCCTTACATATGAAACCACTGTCCCCTTACTTAATGATCGGAGTGTTGTGAACGGAGTGCCTACTGTAAGCCACTTTGACATTGGACAGACTTTGTATATACTGACTTGAACATTAACATGTTTTTATATCGTAATGAAACAGCATCTTTTAGCTGGCGCCTGCTTGAGCGATGAGACTAAAACGCAGCAAAAACATAACCGCAAGCTTTGTTTTGGTTTTGTCGCTCACGTGCGCGCCGCTCTATATAATTTGCGGTCTACAGAATGAGAACATAAAAGCAGACAGATTGACCGACTAACAGACGGCATAATGCGAAGGGCCGCCTAACACTGCGTACATGCATACCGACTGCGGACGCATTAAAGAGACGTTCACACGTCGCGCAACACTGACTGCGAACTGACTCGTTGTAGCACTGAGCTCTTGAAAGAGTCGCACAGCTGGGGTCATGGTCTCCATACTCACAACCTGAAATAATAACAGTAAAGATCGCCTCACACTAATGCAGTGTAGACCGTTGCTGACGCATCAGCATCGCCTGTTACACACAAGCTCGCGCACAAAAAAACGAAATCGCAAATTTACAATGTTAGCGAATAGTAACGTTAATGCCTAGCGAGTAGGTAATGACATTCAGCAGCCGTTTAAATTCCAGCGAGATCCAAACTTCAGTCAGACAAAAATGCTGAAAGGATAAACTAAAGCACAATGTGAAGTATTTTGCCAAAAAACGTGACATTTATTAACTTCTGATATCGCAGACAGGCGCATGTACACCACATAAATGTTATAAGCAAATGTTCTATCGGAAAAGTAGTAAACAAGGTTTTCGTCCGTTCAGAGGTGGAAAGTTGGTATAGTTTGAGGGACTCAAGTCACGATATCAACAGTTGTCAAAAAACATCACATTTCACAAACATACATGATTCGTCCAAGTTTTTGCAGCCCCCAATGTTCCAAAATTTACGGCGGCTGGAACTTTGCCCCTGCGTATCTTGCTGGCATACTTACAACGGAAAGAAACCGGGGAAAGAGAAAAAAACGAAAATGAAAAGAAAGAGGCTCGGGGTAAAGACGCAATGCCAATCAATGTTAAAAATATTTTGAATATGCATGTTTTGTTAACGTTTTTCAAATAAAAAGCAAGTTTGAATTCGAACGTTAGTAAGCATTAGATTATCATCAGTGTTTGAGACATAAAACGATAAATAAATAGCGGAGTATGTTTGCTAGCCTGGTGCCGAGAGGTTGCGGATGGCAAGGCAGGTGACACAGCAGTCGTCGTAGTAATATTTATTGTAGCAGTTCCACGCGGCGCGAGAACCGATCACGGAACATGATAAGCCGTTGGTGTAGGGACCGCGATAGTCGCCGTACACACAGTCGCCTTACACACACAGCAATCAACACGCCCACTTAAAGAAGAATAATATTATCATTCGGATCTACCCTGAGTCCAAAAATTCTCATATTCGTATACTTAATCATCACGGTGCAACTTGTGCATATATTTTTACTTTTTGTCGGTAACAACGTCTAAAACAACACGTCTAAGACATTTGCGCAACGTTTACAGTGTAGAACGTTTTTGCAAAATACTGTTGTTTTAGACGTTCTTAGAACTGTACACGTAAACTTAAATTACAAAAATATATGAGAAATAAAAAAGATACAGCACTGTTTGTTGTTCTCGTTTTCAGTGAATGTCTCGCGTGTTAGGCTACGGCCTAAATGTCAGTTAGTTGCGTGTAAGCTCATCCCCGTTGCGTTTTGTTTGAGCTGGCGAGGGTTAAACTCAGTTAGGCCTACATAAATTAGCATACAAGCCACGTCAATCGCCTTCATTAACAGCCAGCGTCTTCAAAATCCAAACCGACTGCTAAACACAAATAAACAGAAATTAACAGTGAGATAGTAACAGAAAAAAACACTGATTACTAGGAGCCGGTGGCGCTTCTGGCCTGACGACGCAAGTGCCGTCGACGCACATCTATAGCCGATTAACAACACAAACAAACCACGTTTTATCGTAACAATCAATTATTTCATATCAATAACCGATAAGTTATAATAAATCTCGTTTATAGCGCTATACTATAAATATTTTATGTGTTCAGAATTTTTGAGAAAGCATCATTCACCTTAACTAAAATTATCCCGTGGTTTTAAATTTAGAGCGTTTTGACTTGAGAATGTTATGACATAATAAACTTTGCGATTTTTAATCAGTTTCAGTTTTCTGTTTATCGGTTACGACGAGTTCAATTTCATTGCGCTTGCCGGCAACAGTGGTGCAGTAATGTACCTATATCACGCGAGACAATGTAAGGCTTCGAACATCGAAAACCGCATCCTATTTAAGCTTATTTTTCGTATCTGGCGTGATTGCGCCGCAATGCCTTGGACCTCTGACTTGCGTTGCCGACTGGCTACTGCTGATGCCTGCTGTCAAGCTTTCAACTGCCGACAGCCGAGCTTTGTCCAAAGATCTGCAACGATCTGTAGGGGCAAGGCAGGTGACGTCTGCTGAGTCGCTGTCTCCATTTCGTCAGCGGCTCAACCTCGTGTTTTCCTAAAATTATTTCCTGACTATTATGACTATTAACTAATTAGTTTTTACTACTATGACTACTTTCAGAAATCCGATTGACTGGTTGATTGACGATTGATTAGCGTATAACATGTAAATATCAGGGTAAAGACCGATAGATTACTGCAGGTGGTTCCGTCAAATGCGCGCTGATCGTAGTGCACGTAGCAATAGCGCCAGACCGGATGAAAACACTCCATGTAGCGACATAGCTTCGCGTCCTCGTCCCTGCCCTACATCACATCACGTTATGCTACTGTAGCGCGGTCAGTCCGTCTGTCCGTCCGTCTGTCACACTCGTGCACCCTCATAAAACCATTGCACGAAATGAGATGGAATTAGGCCGGGACACTCGTCCTAGTCCTTGACGGAGGATATAAACTCTAACAGTGCGTTTTAGTTCTTGTTCTTTAGTAAGTAAAGTAAAAGTACAACACAAATTTACATAGCGCATAATGCTAGAATCAACCGCTAATGCGTCGGCTTTTTGGTGGACTTCGATGACACGTAAAAACAAACAAGCGCTCACTCACTCCGCAGTAGTACGACTGTTGTCCGTAGAGCAGTTGGCACTGTTGGTCGGGAGAGTACCTCTGGCCGGGCAGTTCATCCAGATGACCAGTGAGGTTCAGCGGCGGACCAGTCAGAGTCATCAAACAGCGATCCACCGGCCTGTCAGCAGCATCATCGCCATCATCATCATAGAGCGAGGAATATATCTGAAATTCGAGGGCACACCACGACGAGCTCGGACCACAAGCCTATAACAGGATCTGGGAAAGAGCCATCAGCGAGATTTCGATCGCCCCTGCTGCGCAGTCGAAGAACGAAACCTCCTAAAGCTCAGAGCTTTCCTCCATCTTCATACAAAAAGAGGCCAAAAGTTAAAGATTATTCGCATGTCGACATTTAAATTAACTGCTTTTCGTTCAAAACAAGCTTTAAAAACATAAACACGACAGTTTTGTTTATGCACGGAAGGTAGACGCCAACAATATAGCGCCAATCTGTGACCCCACTCAAAAAAGTGAAAGGCACGTGACCCTCTTTTCCTTGCACCCGTGGTTTCGCCGTTTGTGGTCATCAACATCAGCAAAAGCATCATGATCATTATTGTCATTTTCATCATTTGTATGTCAATGTCACTGTCGCTAGGATCGCTATAAACAGCAAGATAACTTAAAAGCAGTTGCTGACCAAACTCAATTACTGACTTTTGTCTTGTTTGAAACCCGGTCTGCAACCAACAATGCAGTTCATAAACTATTTATAAAACCATCGCAAGTCAACTTTAAAAAACACTTAATCGGAATTACGCAAATATAAAGAAAAAAATACGACTTACAAAATAATAATTTTGAGGAAAAGCGATTTTAAGTCTTTGACTTAAGAAGAAGTTATGCACGCACATATGAAATTCGTAGAAAAGTTCTCACAAAGTTCTCGACTCAGTAGCATTTTTGACTCATGGTATAAACCAGTCTGCAGTGAAGCTCTATTAAGTCTAATACAACAAACACGTGCAAAGATTAAAAAGCAAAAAGTTGTGTATAGCTGTTTATGGGAAACCAATCACAGAGCTACAGAACGTCACATAGCCTATGCCATATGGGATCACACAGTGCTGCCTGCCACCCGACACAGGTGAACGCGCCCCGCCTTAACCCCAGACAAACAGGACCGTACCACCAAAAGTACTTAATCATTTACTTGCCCCAGAAGGATGAAAGGCTAAGTTGACCTTTGTGTTGGTTATGTAACTAGATCGTTTACCTGTCCGCAGACAGTCACCTATCCAAGTAGTAACCAGTAACCACTTGATAAAGACCTGACCGGGAGTCGAACCCACGACCTCACCATCGTAAGTCCGACACCCTGCCGTTGAGCCACAAAACCATATCAAGTCGTGTTGAGTTGTTTCGTTTGTAATGTTGCACCGACCGACCTTGCGCTCGTTGCGAGTTGACGCAGAAAGATGCGAAACTCGGAGACGGAGCAAGGCGAGAACGTGAACGTGTTGAGAAAGTTCTGCTCGGTCAACTGTATGCTGTACGCTGCCATTATGTGCTGGTCGTTGAAACTGCACGTGTTCTCAATCCCGTCGTGGCCGGCGCCCAAGCTGTATATACCAGTCACCAGCGTACACATTACACAATCCAACAGCACGCTGTATACTGACGTATAGTTCAACTTTATGTTCAATTTTATTTCTTTTAGGCCTCACAGGTCCATATCAGTAATAAACAGAAGACGGAAAGATGACAGAATGTAGTCTCATCAGAATAATATGAATGGAAAAATATGACGGCCAACATAGTGACGACATATTTTGCGGCCGACCCAAGGACTTTTGACTTTTTAAACCGAAAAATGGCAGTTACTCCCGTCTTCGAGAATCCAGATCAATTTTTGCTTTTTTGCGTTTTTTTCGTTTTTAACTTAACAGCCTGCACAGAATGGACAGACGGACGGACGGACAGACAGACGCCGAAGGGAGAGACGGGTAAGACCCGTACTGCTGCCCATTAGTGCGGCCGTAATGATAGTAATAATTTTAGCTTATACCGACCTAGTATGCCAGAAGGACTTCAGAGGCGCTGTTGTGCGTAGCATTTGCTTATCATGAACGAACTAGCCGTTGCTATATTTACTTACTTGTGTCCAAGTTCGTGTGCAGCGGTCGCCGTTACATGGTAGTGGCCTCCGTCTTTGCAGATGGTTACTGAAAAACTCGAACAAATTCCGCTGATCACCGCCAGTCCTACGCAAATATCCTCGTACATGCATTGTTGCTACATACTGAACATAAAATAGCAGCAAAAACTAAAGACTAGTCAAAAGTGAACCGGGAGAAAAGCCAGCAAGATACGTCTAAACTGCATTAATTAAGTAGTGTACCATCGAAAGGCGGATTTTTCACCAAAACATTCCTGTACGTTACAGACAGCTTTGAAAGCTAGCCGCGTGATCTTGGATTTTGACTTTTTACCATCAATATTTCTCCACCAAATTTTTGCATCGTGAAAATAGGCTATTTGAACGAATATTCACAGAACAGAACAGACGAACAGAAAGACAAACAGATTGATACAACCTGAAATGTAGTTGTGCAAACTTCCAATAAGATTTTCACTGCAATGCAACATGAGCGCACGTCAGTTGAATGCTACACTGGCATACATGTAGGTCTATACAAAGCAGACAAGGCGAAGAGCAAACTATTATGAAGGCCCACGTCAGAGAAATAAAGAAAAAGCAGCACAGCAGTTACACAAATTAATATACGACTTTACGTGTTGATCTTTAGTTATTATTACTGTTGTTTTATTTGTTTTTTATTTACTTATTTGATTGACCAATTAACTTACTTTCTTACTTACTTACTTAGCTCTTATTTATTTATATGTACATCTCTTTATTTATTGTCTAATATTTTCTATTCAACTTGAAGCAAAAACCTCTAAGAAAGCTAAAAGTTGAAAAACAGAGCTAGGCCTAAGTTTTGATTGCGAAAGTCAACGGCAAAAGAACTATGAATGAATTACCAGGCCAATCAATATTATTATGCAGTTGTTCTAGTAAGTTGCATTACTTGTCTTGCCCGTCTGTCATCCGTCTGTCTCGCACGGGCTTTTAACTCGAAAACAAAATTCATAGAAGAAAGAAAAATAATGTAAACGTTCCGAACAGCAGGTCTAATAATTGTGCCAATTTTCAGTGCAAAAGCTCACAGGTCACTGTTCAGATCTAGCAGGACGGCGGCATAATATGTCAGCACTAAGCCGACCAACATATTTTTTTGAATTTATAAGGCAGTTATTATGACTGCAGTGCGAGGCTTGGATGACCTGGTGAAGAGTGTAGCCTGGTCGTGGTCAGGGAGTTGACCACGCTGATGAACGAGCCAGCCAGCAAAGCGAGTCAACGCAGTGTTAGCATTAACGCCCTGCACCAAGGATGTGTTGCTTGCGTTGTATCTGCTCTCTTCAATGAACCGAGACGCGTTCACGCTCTAACACACGTACACACGCTAAAGGCCGATTCACACTAGCCGTGTTCACGGCCCATGTACACGGGTGGCTAAATTTTACGCCCGTGTTCACGGGCCGTGTTCACGGTTGTTGGTTTTGTGCCCCGTGAACACGGACCGTGTCCACGGGCCGTGTACATAAGCCGTGTCATTGCAACGTTAAATATAGTATTTTATATGCTATTTTACAGACAAAATAAACAAATGTAACAAAAAAGTATTGTTTTAATTACGTTTCTATCGACTACGGCATATATAAGACAAAAAACACGATCATTGGTTATCGAGACGAGCAATATACCAGTCTATTGAAGACGTTTGAAACAGCTCACTTTTTCACGGAGATAGACGTGTCAGTAGACGTTTTACAATAAAGCGTACGTACAATAATGCAAAATACACAAATAGAAAATAATATTTTGATAATAAACACTCACGGTGACGTTGCGTTCACGTTATCCGGTATGCTGCGGTAATTAAATGAATTTTCTGATTGGTTGATATATCGCCTACACGAGCCGTGAACACGGGTGCGCTGTTCACACTACCCGTGTTCACGGGCCGTGTTGAAAAAAAACATTGCACGACAATGCTTTTTCTCAACACGGTTCGTGTTCACGGGTGCCCTGTTCACAATAGCCGTGTTTACGGGCCGTGTTCACGGCCCGTGGACACTGGACACGGGTGGAAAAAAACGCAACCGTGTTTACGGGACGCGCACACGGGCCGTGAATACGGCCCGTGAACATGGCTAGGGTGAACCGGCCTTAATAGTAGTCGCAGCAGTTGTAGTAGTAGGCATTGCAGTATGTCTCCAAACTCTTTAACTGACGTGGTACGCATGATAAAAACTCAATAGCATCTGAAGTGCTGGCTTTAAAATTATTTATAGCAAGACCTCCTTTGTCTGGAATCCCGCTCTGGCTTCAACCAACGAAAATAGTATAAGACAGTACGGGCAAATAAAACAGTTGCTCGTAAAACTACCAAAAATATGTCGGCCCATCAGCAGTGCCGACATAATGCGCGGCCGTCCACTGTACTGCGCAAGCCTTGCCATAACCCTGACCTGACCTTCTGTATTGGAAATTGGCACACCGATTGCTCCTGGACAAAGTTCACACTAATTGTTTGTTTTTATGCCTTTTTGTGTTCAAGTTAATAGCCGAGACAGACGGATGGACGGACGGACATTCGACCGATGGACAAACTGCAATGCGACTTATTAGAACGGCCGCATAGCAAACGATACACTAAAAGTCTAAAACCGAAGCTCTAAACAAATAATGAGTTAATGACGATGATGATAATCGTACCGTAGCAATGTAATATCCGTTAAGTTGTACTGCGATGGAGTAGGTCGAATCGTTGATGCTGCGATAGCGCATATCCACCTGCACAGCGACAACACCGAAAGCACAACGTACCAGACGGTTTATAAAACTACTATACATTCATATCTTCATCAAAAATTAACTGATTTTCAAAACTTTTTACCGATATAATTCAGTTTTATTTGCACTGCAGAGGAATTCGCAGTTAATGCACAAATAAGCAATCATTAATAACTTAATTACATTCTAAGTGTCTCGTGCAATATACTCAAGTATAGAATGCAGAAAGAAGTTACCTTTTTGGTATCACTTACTGGTATTCTGTCTGTATTTTACGAAGTATTGCAATGACACGTTAACGTGAGATAAAATTTTATTCATCACGTAATTGCATTTTTGCTGCAGAATAGGCTACATTTGTAAAAATGAAAATATATTTATAATATAGGACGTAGCTATGGCGGGAACTTGGGTCCTTACTTGTTACTGGGCCGCTCAGTCTGTAGACTTGGTTTATGGCGCAATCATAACAGACTGTGACGATCTTAGTTCTACTGCACGAGTACTTATTCGATTATCGTCAGGTGCTCGAGCAGAAAGCCTACTCGAGCGACATTCTAAGTGTTTAAGATGTAGCAATTAGTACGCAGTTCTTAAATTTTTCGTCACACATCACAGCGTTGCACTGATATATGATATTTCTGCCATAAATGTAAAAAACATTTTTTATGTTTTTTATAAAAGTATAAAAAACATGTTTT